>Ga0315902_10000382_pt1 | contig 75279 bp, 61 predicted proteins | sample LakEriMetagenome_9_FD_203523 | JGI IMG/M metagenome (GOLD analysis project Ga0315902, IMG submission 203523) | Freshwater fungal communities from buoy surface, Lake Erie, Ohio, United States - Buoy 12 MA117 | ecosystem: Environmental > Aquatic > Freshwater > Lake > Lake biofilm | place: USA... | reverse complement strand
CGTAGTCCTGGTATTTCCTCGGGCGAATCTTGGAGGTCAGCATCCATTGTGATTATAATGTCTCCAGTCGCAGCTGTAAATCCAACCTGCAACGCAGCCGATTTTCCATAGTTACGCTGAAACTTAATGCCTTTAACGTTTGGATTACTTTGTTGTAGCGTTTGAATTACTTGCCAGGAGTCATCTTCGCTTCCGTCATCTACATAAATTACTTCATATGAGTAGCCCTGTTCATTCATCACTTTTTCAATCCAATGGGTCAGCTCAGGAAGTGATTCAGCTTCGTTTAGTAAGGGTATGACTAAGGATAAATCCATTATTTCTTTTGTAGCGTAAGCAAGAAGGAACTGATGGCGGTAACCAAGCTTCCTACTACCAAATATCCGAAAATTGTTCGGGATACCATCGCTGTGGGGTATCCTTCAATAAAGAGTTTAACATCCCTTTCAATTTCGGCTGGAGTTCTGTTATTTGTATTTTGGAGCGTCGTCCGTAGCTGAATCGCTGAATCTTCTACCAGGTTGGGGTGTAATTGGATAAAGAGATAGGAGAACAGCGCCATGAGTAGTGTAACTAAAATAAAGTGTCTAAATCCAATCTGGAAAAAGTCCTTAAAAGCCTGGCTTTCCTTTCGATTAAAGAAAAGTAGGTACCAAGTGCTGAGCGCATAGAATCCGTATACCGAAAGTTGGGTGGTAGTAGGATTAGATATGTAGTTCAAAAAACCTAACCAACTTATGGCCATCATTAGTAAGGCGGTACTGAAACTCCAGGTTAAACGCTTTAGGTTCATACAAAAAGGCTAATCGCGTTAGGATGTAGGGTGCCGATAACTTTTCCTTGAAGTTTTTTACCTAAAAAAGGGGAGTTGGCAGAACGGGATTTCAGATCTTGTTTTTGGGGTGTCCATTCAATGGTAGGATCAAAAAGTGTAAAACAAATCTTTTGATTGATATCGATGGTGGGCGTTTCTAATCCGAAAATTTTACGTGGGTTGATTGAAAAGAGTTCAACGGTTCGTAATGGAGTTAAATTTTCAACAGCAGTGTTAGTTACTGCATATGCAGTTTCAAGTCCAATCATCCCGTATTGCGCGTGTTCAAATTCAACAATTTTGCTATCAGATTCATGGGGTAGATGATGACTGGCTATGCAATCCACATGGCCCAGCTTCACTGCGTTTCTCAAGGCATCTCTGTCAGCTTTACTGCGAAGAGGTGGGTTTACTTTAAGATTCGTATTGTAATTAGCAAGGTCTTCATCACTGAAGAAAAGGTGATAAGGAGTAATTGAGCAGCTGACCGACACCGCTTCTTTTTTGGCAGACTGTATTAACTGCAAGGAGTTTGCTGTACTAATTCCAGTTAAATGTAATTTGGAATTGGCGTAATTGCAAAGCGCAAGATCGCGGGCAACCATTAACTCTTCCGCTATAGCAGGTTTACCGGGTAAGCCTAATTGTGTGGAGGTGATGCCTTCATTAATTAGCCCACTTGGATTAATGCTGTAATCGTCTGGTACTTGTATGACAACAGCATCTATCGCTTTAACGTACTGGAGTGCTTTGATTAGCAGACCTGCAGATTGGATGCAACGTAGTCCGTCAGAAAAAGCAACAGCTCCGTTTTCAAACATATCATACATTTCAGCAAGTTCTTTTCCTTCTGTTTGCTGAGTTATTGCCCCAATTGGATGTATAGTGGCGGGTAGTGATTGGCTTTTATGTAAGATATATTCAACACTTGCCTTGTTATGAAGTACTGGGTTGGTGTTGGGTACAATTAATACATCAGTGAAGCCTCCTCGGGATGCAGCTGCAGCACCTGAGTCTAAGGTTTCTTTATGCTCATAACCCGGATCAGTAAAATGTGAAAAAGAATCAACCCAACCTGGGGAGATACAAAGCCCAGCACTGGTAATTGTTTTGTCCGCATTTGATGCGTCAACTTTACCAATTTTAGTGAGGATACCGTCTTCGATAAGGAGATCAACCTTTTTGTTGTTGTAAGGAGAATTTGGATCAACAACAAGGGCTTGCTTAATGAGGAGCTTCATTAAGCATCAAAGGTAAAGCTTAGTACTCGTTCTAAAAAATCCGAAAAATAGCGCTAAATTTGCCACCCCTGGAGAAAATCTCTTCTTGGAGCGGGACGTAGCGCAGCCCGGTAGCGCACTTGCATGGGGTGCAAGGGGTCGCTAGTTCGAATCTAGTCGTCCCGACCCTATAAAAGCCTTGACTATTGTCAGGGCTTTTGTTTTTCTTCATACTTAATATTTAAACCTAGTCACTATATGTTTGTCCTAACACTAAATCAAAATTGATTGAAACTAAGTAAGACTTCGCGAACCCTTCTGTTGGGCGCTAATATCTGGTATTTTGGAGAAGGGATGCTAGGGCCGCTCTATGCAATTTTCACGGAGCGAATTGGGGGAGATATATTGGATATTACTTGGGCCTGGTCAGCATATCTTATTTGTACGGGTCTTTTTTATATACTGGTGGGTAAGCTTTTTAATCGTAAAAAGCATAAAGCTAAATTGCTCTTTACAGGATATCTACTAAATGCATTGCTGACTTTTTGTTATTTACTGGTTGATACACCCATTGAGCTTTTTTTAGTACAAATTGGTTTAGGTGTAGCTGAAGCAATCGGAACACCAGTTTGGGATGCTTTATTTGCTGCTAGTTTAACAAAAGAACATGACACTTATGCATGGGGACTTTCTACCGGACAGTCGCAGTTAGTTTCTGGTATTGCTTTTGCTTTTGGTGGGCTGCTTGCTTATTATTATTCATTTGATTTGCTTTTTATCATCATGGGTTGTGTTCAAGTAGTTGCTGCGGGAGTAGTATTTCAGTTAATGAAGAATAATTCCGAGATTTGACTTGGATTTTAAAATTTTATAAATAATCTTATATGAAAACCACTAAATTTTTATTGCTTGTTGCCTTGATTAGTTTTTTCCAAGAAGTTAGGGCCCAGTATGAGTTTAAAATTATCACGAGTGTAGAATCGATTGTTCCTATGGGGCTGGGTCGCTCTCGAATCATTGAGAATAATGGGGCTGTTAATGCAGAGGACTTGACCACAGAGCGTAAAGATGGCAATGATTCTCGTCAAGGAGCTGTAAAACGTTCGGATGTTAAAATCGATGAGTTGAATGAAACAAAGCTGGTAAACTTTTTCAGTATAGGGGGGATTAATTTTAGAAATATCGCCTCTAATGATGCAGTGATTACCTCAAAATTAAATTCACTTGCGCAGCAAGGGTGGGAATTGGCGTATGTTACCTCTGCTGTAGAAAGTAATGCTGGAAAAGATGATGGGGAAGGGATATTCGTTACTCGTTTTATTTTCCGCCGCCCTCTGAGCAAAACAAAATAAGAAGCACGGGTATTCCCTCTCGCAGCGTTATGCCAGTTGAAAAGCGCTTTCTTGCAAAGTCCATCTTTACAGGACATGAGTGGTTAAGCAATCATGAGGTTATTCTTATTGACAATAAGCTTGTTCATTTAGAGCCTGCACAGAGTGGATATCCTGAAATAGACTTACTGATTCCATCTTTTATTGATTTGCAGGTTTATGGGGCTGCTGCACAATTGTTTTCCGTCTATCCTACTCGAGATACACTTGATATAATGTATCAAGAGTTTTCTAAGTCGGGTACTCATTATTTTTTGCCAACAATTGCTACTAACGAAATTTCTGTAGTCAATAGTGGTATCAGAGCTGTAAATGAGTATTGGAAGGGTGGAGGAAAAGGATGCCTAGGGCTGCACCTTGAGGGTCCTTGGATAAATCCCGATAAGCGTGGCGCACACGATCTGCAGTTTATACATTCTCCGAATTTGGCTGAGGTGAAAGGGCTTCTTTCGAAAAGTGAAGGCGTAATCAAGATGATCACTTTGGCGCCTGAGGTTTGTGATAAAGCAATCTTAGAATTCTTGCAAGATGCTAAAATTCTAGTCTCAGCTGGTCACACAATGGCGACCTATGAACAGGGAATAGCAGCTTTCTCAAATGGGGTTTCACTGGTTACGCACTTATTTAATGCGATGTCTCCAATGCAACACAGAGCTCCAGGATTAGTAGGTGCTGCTTTGTTGCACGATCGTGTTATGGCTAGCATTATACCAGATGGATATCACGTTGATTGGTCTGTTATTAAGCTTTCATTTCAACTGATGGGAAACCGACTTTTTGCGATTACCGATGCAGTAACAGCTAGTGTGGAGGGTCCTTATAGACATACCTTGGAAAATGATCATTATGTTGCTAACGGAGTATTGAGTGGCTCTGCACTTACCATGTTAAGTGCCTTCAATAACCTGATTCTTAAAGCGGGTTTCACCATTCAGGATGCCGTAGCGCTTTGTGTTTCCAATCCTGCCAGGGCTATAAAAGTGAATACGATGCTGGGTACTTTTGAAAAAGGCGCTGATATGCCTTGTGTACCTTTGCAATTACGTGATCAGCGTTATGAAATAATGTCGTAGTATGACTCCAGCTCGTTTTGATAAACTTAGTTCCGTTTTAAAACACAGGCAATTTGATTTAACTGTTGTGTTGGAGAATGTATTTGATCCACATAATATATCTGCAGTAATGCGTACCTGCGATGCGGTTGGGGTGCAAGAGATTTATATCTTGAATACTAAGATTCCTCGACATAAAAAGTGGGGTGCCAGAAGTTCATCTAGTGCGGCTAAGTGGCTTACAGTTCATCAATTTGAAGATACTGCACTGTGCTTTGCTGCCATTCGTGAACGCGGACTGAAAATATTGACTACAAATCTTGGTGAAGATTCTACTCCCTTGTATAAAGTAGATTTTGCAAATCCAATTGCATTAGTATTTGGGAATGAACACAGTGGGGTTAGCGAGGAAATTAGAGCTATGGCAGATGGTAATTTTGTGATTCCTCAAGTTGGGATTATTCAGTCTTTAAATATCAGCGTAGCTTGTGCAGTCACCTTATATGAAGCCTTTCGACAAAAGGAAATTGCTGGTCATTATCAGGGAAATTCGCAGGAAGGAGCAGCTCGACTACAATTGCTGAAGGATTGGGAATTAGAGTAAATTAATTCTCTGCATCTAATCTTTCATCTGCACGAGCAGATTTTAACGAGTAGATGCTTACGTTTAATTCAAAACCAATTAATAGAATCAACGAATTAATAAAGATCAGTATCATGATGATCAGTACGGTACTGATAGAGCCATATAGTTGATTGTAGTTTGAAAAATTTGCGACCCACCATGAAAGTGCACCAGATGTAATCAACATCAAGCTAGTTGCTACTATTGAGCCTGGGTTGATTAATTTCCATTTCTTGTGAACGGAGGGAGCTAGTCTGTAGATTGATGAAATGCAGCCAAAGAATAAAAGAAATATAACACTCCACCGAAGGTTAGATAGCAGGGCACGTAAGCTGGCATTTTCAATACCAAGCCATTCTAGCACCACTTCCCGTGCAATTAATGCTACCAGCGAAGCCATCACAAATACATACAGTAAGACCGTTAAACGTAAAGCTGCTTTTCGGCGTTGCCAATTGGATCTTTTTTTAAAACCGGCGTAGTTTTTATCAAAGGAGCGCATGATCCCCATCATGGCATTGGAGGAAAAATACAAGGAAAGAATAAAGCCGATTGAAAGCAAGCCATTTCTTGGGTTATTGATGAAATCCTGTAAAAAGTTAATGAGCACGGCATTGTTTCTTTCTCCGGGAATTATATCTTTTATTAGTTTATAGAGTTCTTGTTGAAGGGATTGTGTGATCGGCAGGTAAGGAATTAAAGTAAATAGAAAAATAGTTGCAGGAGGGATTGCCATTACAAAATTGAAAGCAATGGCTGAGGCGCGTTCTGTCATGCCAATTGTTTGGACCTGCCGAATAAAAAATGAAACTACTTGATAAATAGGAATCCCTGAAAATCCAGGCAACGTAGTGGTCTTGCTTTTATGAATCAACCAGTTTACAAAAGGTAATTGGATCAAGAAGTCAACTAATTTATTTCCCCCTTTCATTCTAATCTTTTGCGTTGTGCCTCATGAAATAATTTAACATAGGCCTGATGATCTTTGTACGTTGACGAGAATAAACTTCTTCCATCAAATCTCCAACTTGCTACAAAGAACAAATAATTGGTTTCAGGCGCTTCCAATACAGCATCTATTGCTTGTATGGAAGGGGTACATATAGGGCCTGGTGGGAGCCCTGAATAGAGATAGGTGTTATAGGGGGAATTGATCTTAAGATGGCCGTACATGATTCGATTTAATTTAAAATCTCTGCTTGCAAACTTGGCAGTGGGATCCGCCTGGAGTTTCATTCCTATCCGAAGGCGGTTTAAATACGTACTGGCAATTAAATAGCGATCCTCTTTATTATTAGTTTCCTCCTCCACAATAGAAGCCAATATGGATACTTCAATAGGGTTTAGTTTTTTCTCTCTTGCTTTTTGAATTCTATCGTCTGTCCAGAATTGATTCCAACGCTTGTAAAATCGTTCTATTATTTCTGTGGGATTCTCTGCCCACCCTAATTCGTATGTATAGGGCAATGTTAAAGCAAGAAGGGTTTGGGGGTTCACACCAAATTTTTTGATTGAATCCTGATTGTGTAAATATTGGAGTAGTTGTAGGGAGTCAACTTTAGAGTCAATCCCATTTCCGATGCGGCCCGCTAGCTCTTCGATAGTTCTAATCTTATTGATGGGTAGTTTTACAAAAGTCTGTCTGCCATTTCGAAGATTTCTCGCTAACTGAAAGGCGGTCATGCCTGTCGAAATTTTATATCTTCCCTTTCTAACTGTATCGACTCCCCACCATTCAAGAAGGCTCTTAACCCAATAGTTTGATTGTAGTATTTCTTTTTCTTTAATGGATTCTAATAGTTGTGCGCTTGGGGTTGACTGCTCGATGTAAAGATACTTTTGTTTCGAGGATAGGGTTGGCCCGAAAAGTCCCCATGCGATCCATCCTGCTACAGCTATGCTGCAAATAAGTATGGCGAATGAAATATGTTTTAAACGCATCACTCCAATTTAAGAAAAAAAAACCCCACGAGTGTCGTGGGGTTTCCTCTTTATGTTGTAAGATTATTTTTGAGGTTGAGTAGGGGCGGGTGCTGGAGTTGGCAAGGTTGATGCAGGAGCAGGGGAAGCCTGTGTGGGAACCGTCAAGCCGCTAGCTTCCTTTGCTCTATCGCTCTGGTTGCTAGCACCCCCCTGAATAAAGAATACTGAAAACAGGCACAATAAGGCTACTACGGCGCCAAAGATCCAGGTACCTCTTTCGAGTACATCAGTTGTTTGTTTAACGCCCATAAACTGGGTGCTAAAGCCAGCGATATTACCTGACAAGCCACCACCTTTTGGGTTTTGTACTAGAACAAAAAAACCTAAGAACAGGGCGGCAACAACAATTAGTATTACAAATAAGATGGTCATGACTATGTGTTTAAATCATTGATTCGGTTAGCAAAATAAGCGCTTTTCGAGGGCTCTAGCAAACTTAATTTAGCGTAGATCTCTCTGGCTTTTGCAGGGTTGCCTTGCTTAATCCATATTGCTGCCATGGCCTCCGTTACCACTTCATTTTGTTGCAAGGAATTGCCAGCTAGTTGCTCTACTTTTTTTTCCTCTTTTGGATCTATTGATTTTCCCATTTCCGAGAGGGGAAGGCGCTTCATGGCTTTTATCCACTCTGTAAAGCTTTTAAGCTGTTGTCCAAATTTATCGGATGGTATATCTTCTGGTTTAAATTGAATTCCTTGGGAAGCAAAATAATCGATGGTGTGGTAGGGTTCAAATGCCAGCGGTGCTTCTTGTTGAATTACCTTACTTGCGCTGGGCAGCGATGCCACAAACGTTGGTCTTTGTGTGGTTGACTCCAGCAACAAATTAAGCCAGTTGGTAGTGGGGAAAAATAGTTGAGCTTGTTCATAAGCAGCTTGCCAAGATGGATCTTGTGAAGACTTAAGCTTGTGTATTAAAAGTAGCCTGGCCGTTGCTAGCCAAGGGTAGTCTGCGCAAAGTTTTTTAATTTCTGTCAACGTGCATTCCTCGGCAGACGCTTTACCCAAAAGGTTCAATGATATAGTAGAGAGGGGGTGCTGCATGAATTACCAATTCGAAAATACCTTATTAAATATGTCGTCGGCTAAAGTACGAACCAATTCATCACCAAGAGAGGCTTCGGCAGCTTGTACGGATAGACTTCCTTTGAACTCAAAACTTCTGCTTACATCTATTTTTCGAGTTTCATCAGCTTTTCTATCATATACGCTTACTTGTAAACTTACGCTTAACCTGTTATTTGCGGATTGCTGTCCAGCAATCGCAGAGGTAGAAAAACTGTACTGCGTGATGGCTCCACTAATTTCCCAATCTGCTTCATTGTTAGTTTGAACAAGTCTTGTTTGCGCTACAATTTTTTGTCTGACTTTATCTGTCAGTCGTGGACTTAATTGTGGATTGATGTAGGAGGCTTTGTTTTCGATGAAATTTACCTTCACCGTTTTAATGCTGTCTGGTACGGAGGCGTCTGTAAAACGATAAATGCCACAACTATTTAATCCTATTTGCAGAAAAAGAAGAATGGCTGCTATTAAAAAAAGCAGGGGGGCGGACTTGTATGTAATTTTATTCTTCAATGTCGTACTCTTTTAGTTTTCTGTATAATGTTCTTTCGCTAATTCCCAGATCGAGTGCTGCATCCTTTCTTTTCCCTTTATGTTTTTTAAGTGCCTTTAGAATTAATTCTTTTTCTTTTTCCATGATATTGAGACTCTCGTCCACCTCTATGTGTTCATGGATTTCTGAATTGGGGTGGGAGAAACCTGCGGGTAATAGCGGAACAGTGGCAGGATGCACGGCAGGTGTAATGGGACTAGTTGCCGACACAGGAGGAGAGGGTAATAAATCAGGTGCAGTAGTATTTAACTCATGTAATTTTCTTGCTAGCTGAGGATAGGATGCCGCAAGCTCTGGGTTGTTTAGTAATTCAACAAACATCCTCTTTAGTTCGTTGACATCTTTTTTCATGTCAAAGAATAGTTTGTAGAGGATCTCTCTCTCATTGGAAAATTCAGGTTGATTACTATTGTTGCCTGTCCATACGGGCATACGGTTAGTGGAGAAGGGCTGTAAATATTTGTTTAAATGCTCCGCCGTAATTAATTTTTCGGAGGCGAGTACTGAAATCTGTTCTGCTATGTTTTTCAGTTCGCGCACATTCCCGGGCCAGGGATAATTCAATAAGACCTGCCTAGCTTCCTCGTCCAACTGTACAGATGCTGTTTTGTATTTAGTTGCAAAATCAGCGGCAAATTTTCTAAATAGCAAATGGATATCCTCCGGACGATCATGCAGGGAGGGGACGCGAATAGGAACGGTGCTTAGTCTGTAATAAAGATCCTCTCTGAATTTTCCATTTTGTACCTGCTGCAATAATTCTCTGTTTGTTGCTGCCACCACGCGTACGTCGGTTTTTTGAACTTTTGAGGAGCCTACCCGTATATATTCACCTGTTTCAAGAACTCTTAATAGCCTTGCTTGCGTGCCCAGTGGTAACTCTCCAATTTCATCTAAAAAAATGGTGCCGCCATTGACCGTTTCAAAGTAACCCTTTCGCGCTTCGGTAGCACCTGTGAATGATCCTTTTTCGTGACCAAATAATTCAGAATCGATTGTTCCTTCTGGAATGGCGCCGCAGTTAACTGCAATGAAAGGATTGTGTTTACGAGCTGATAGGGAATGAATGATCTGTGAAAATACTTCTTTACCCACACCGCTTTCGCCATTGATCAGTACAGTTAAATCCGTGGCGGCAACTTGAGAGGCTACCTGCATCGCATAATTTAGTGCAGGAGCATTTCCTATGATCCCAAATCTGTTTTTTATGCTTTGTATATCCATTTTGAGTAATGAATAGGTTAGTTGGCTACGATATTGCCTTTCAAGGTACCTTGAGTACAATCGGCAATTTTTACTGTAACAAAGTCACCCTTTTTATACGTGTAATTTTCTTTTGGAAATACCACCACTTTATTTTGTGAATTTCTGGCTTTCCATTCTTCTTTATTTTTTTTGCTGTCACCTTCAATCAACACCTTATAAGATTTTCCTATATCTCGTTGATTACTCTCCAGTGATAATTTATTTTGCATTGAAACAATTTCTTCCAACCTCCTTTTCTTTATATCCTCAGGTACATCATCAGCATATCTACGCGCTGCCAAGGTGCCTGGGCGTTCACTGTAGATGAACATGTAGGAAAAATCATATTTGCAGTATTCCATGATGGAAAGGGTGTCTTGATGGTCTTTTTCATCTTCTGTGCAAAATCCTGTGATAATATCAGCGCTTATTCCGCAATCCGGTAGCAGCGTTCGTATTCGGTCTACTTTTGCCATATACCATTCCCGGGTATAGGTTCTGTTCATCAATTGCAACACCCGGCTAGATCCGCTTTGTACGGGCAAATGAATGTATTTACAGATATTCTCATGCATTGCCATCGTGTGTAAGACCTCATCGGTAATGTCCTTAGGATGTGAGGTAGAAAAACGAACTAATAGTTCAGGGGAAATTTGTGCGACTTTTTCTAACAGGTTGGCAAATGTGATGGGTGGAAATGACTCAAATGAGGAAGCGTAATAATACGAGTCAACATTTTGCCCAAGGAGTGTAATTTCTCTATAGCCATTTTTATATAAATCTTCACATTCCTGGATAATACTTTGCGGATCTCTGCTTCTTTCTCTTCCACGTGTGAATGGGACTACACAGAATGAGCACATATTGTTGCAGCCACGCATAATACTTACAAATGCACTTATACCGTTACTATCTAAACGAACTGGTGAAATATCTGCGTAAGTTTCCTCACGGCTTAGCAACACGTTTACTGCTTTTTGGCCACCTGCGGCCTCTTCAATTAAATGGGGAAGCGAGCGATAGGCATCGGGCCCAATAACTAAATCAACTAACTTTTCTTCTTCTAAAAATTTAGATTTAAGTCTTTCGGCCATGCATCCCAATACCCCAATTAAAAGAGACTTTTTTTGGCGTTTTAGTCTTTTGAAATTTGTAAGGCGCTTCCGAACGGTCTGCTCCGCTTTTTCCCTGATTGAACAAGTGTTTATGAAAATAAGATCAGCATCCTCTACATTTCTGGTAGGGCCAAATCCAGCCTCTTGAAGAATAGACGCTACCACCTCACTATCTGCAAAATTCATTTGGCATCCATAACTCTCGATATAGAAATGGCGTTCGAATTTCTTTTGAAATAAGTCAGTAGGGGCATAAGCCTCGCCTTGCCTGGTCTCGTCTTGTGTTTTATCTAGTATCAATTCCTCCATATACTAAATTTGGGGAGCCGCAAATATACCAAGAGCGTCCCGAATCTGACAGGTTGTCACGGTTCTTTAACTTTTTCGATGAATGATAGAGGTATATTTGGCGTCTAAGACATTGGTTTGAAGCATTTTTTATTACTCCTTAGTATTTTGATTTTTGGGAATATTATCCATGCCCAGCCTGGAAACAGAGGCGTATTGTCTGGTAATATCTTAAGCGAAAAGACGGAGCCTTTACCCAGTGCTACCGTTAATCTCTTTTACATTACTGATTCTGTTCTGTTTACAACATTGCAAACAGATTCAAAAGGCGAATTCAAATTTTCGCTATTAAAAACAGGGTATTATTCTCTAAGTATCAGCTATATCGGAAAAAGAGTATTAAGAATTGATAGCATTCATATTCGAACCGAAAGATTAGATTTTAATATAGCTGATATCATATTGAAAAACAATGAAATAAGCGAATTAGAACAAGTGGTTATTTATGCTGAAAAGCCCCTAATTGAATCTCGTGAGGGTAATATTACTTTTAATGTGACAGAGTCCGCAACTGCTGCTGGTTCAACTGCAGGGGAGTTGTTAACACAAATGCCGTTGGTGGTCAAGGATGCGGATGGGAAAATTACAGTAAGGGGAAAAGAGCCACGCATCTTGATTGATGATAAACCCGTTGAGTTGAATTTGCAGCAGCTTCAGGACCTATTGGAATCTTTACCCGGAAGTTCTATCGAAAAAATCGAGGTAATGACTAATCCTCCACCCCAGTATGCCAATGAGCAAGGCGGAGTGATTAATATTGTTATGCGTAAAGGAAAAGTTGGGAAAAGTGGTAGGATTGGGTTTACGGTAGGCACTCGTGGTGAGTTTTCGGCCAATGGTAGTTATAACTATAGGAAAAAGGGTTTGTCTCTAGCTGTCAACGGTGGATGGAATCAAAATAGGTTTCAGGGACAAGGGTATTCAACCAGGCAAAACAGGTATACTGATTCAGTTAATTATTTGAATACTACCAATCAAAATACTAGCCAAAATGCACGTCCCTCACTACGCGTTAATCTAGATTTTCAACTGAGTCCTCGATCTGCTTTTAATGGAGTTATTCAATTAAATCATAATGAGGCAGCACAGAACTCTATAACCCGATTTACCTCCATAAACAGATTCAATGCGGTATGGAGAGTAACCGATCGTTCTGTATTGAGCAGCAATACAAATTGGACGCCGTCCCTACAGCTTAATTACACGTTAAAAACAAAAGCAGGGCAGACGCTTAGGATTTTCACAAATTGGAATGGTGGTCAAATGCAGAGTAACCGTGATTTTTTGCAAAATTATTTACGTCCAGACGGCGGTATCAGTAGGGAGGATTCTTTGCAAAGACAACTATTGGAGAATTGGAATCGAGGAGGAGCACTACGATTTTCCTATGATAAAAACTGGCAACCTGCTAAACTAAGTTTGTCTTTAGGGGCATTTTACAATTACATATCAACACATGCCGTTACAGCTACTTCCTATAAAAAAATGCCAGAACAAATCTTTCTTCCTTTACCACTGTTAAGTAATGACTTTATTTTTTCTCAGGAAATTTATAACCTGAGACTTTCCATAAAAAAAGTAATTGGAGAGAATTTGAGTGTAACTGCTGGAACCTCCCTCGAAAAAACCTTGATTGGTTTTGATATTCGAAATGAAAATAAACAAGTTGCAAATCAATATCCAACCTGGCTTCCTTTTTTTAATTTTAATAAATCATGGAAGGATCGTTTTAGTGCAACACTATCGTTTAGAAGAAGTATCAATCGCCCGGGGATGCAGCAGCTTAATCCAGTGCTTGAGTTCTCAGATCCTTTTAACCTGCGCTTTGGAAATCCCAATTTGCTAGCCTCCACAACTGATCATTACAACCTGGTGCTTAGCAGAACCAGGGCAAAGTATTTTCTGAATCTTGGATTGGGATACCATCAAGTTGATGATATTTTTAATCAAGTACGAACGCTGGTAGAGGGAGGGAAAACGGAAATTACCTGGGAAAATATAAGCAGCCGCCAGGAGTTTGAGGCTAGTACTTGGAATGGGTATACTGTTGCTAAGAAGGTTAAATTGAACGCCAGTGCAAGTTTCACGTATATTAAATACAGTCTGTATGACCGACTGGTAAGGAAATTTAGAAATGGCCCATCCTTAACAACCACATTGGGTCAGCAATGGACTCCTCACGAAAACTGGAATCTGACTTCTAATTTCAACTTGAATCGTTTTGCCACTCCACAAGGCTTTGCTCGTTGGAATACTAGTTTAACAATGGGTATTCAAGGTAAATTCTTTGCTAAGAAATTAATAGGCACTTTCAATGTGATCGATCCTTTTATGAATCAAGAACGTCGAAATTTTACATATGGCCCCAATTTTACAGCAGAAAGTTTCAATGTTACTTTTACGCGTAATTATCGGTTTTCGGTAGCCTATATATTCTCGGGCACTAAAAAAGGTAAGTCTAAACCATCGCCGAAAGGCTGAGCCTATTAGCGGTTATTTATTTTTTTCTGAAGCCAACTTTTTTCAATGGGGATTATCCAATTGTTTTCAAATTCAGCCAGGTGTCCCACTGTGTTATTGAAATAGAGCGTGTCTTTAGTTAGAAAATTCTTTTCGAAGGCATATTCGAATTGGGCGATTGGTAGGAGCTCTACTTTATCCTTTATTATAAAGGCTAATTGTGTACGGTCGAAAAGGCCAACGCCGTAAACTTGTTCTATTTTTTTTATTTCACGAACTGAGCTATCTGTGCTGCATCCTCCTACTGGAATATTAGTCTCATCAGCAATCAGAACAATGAATTGGCCGAATAAAAGTAAGCCAACTGCTTTAACGGGAGCTCCATGCGACTGCCAATTTTGTGTGAACTGTTCGAGACGATCTTCAATTTCCAGCGCCTCTTGTATTGAAAAAATTCTGGTAGCTTGATAAATCCATACGCGGGAGGATTTCGAAATGTCCGTAGGGAGTAGCGTTTGATATGCTAGTTTCATAATCAATCAGTAATCATTCCTTTTTCAACTATCTCTGCAATATCGAGAACAGTTACTAATTCTTCTTTTTCTGCCCCTTTGATCCCGTCCGTCAGCATCGTATTACAAAATGGACAGGCTGCGGCAACTATGGAAGCAGCAGTCTCCAGGGCCTCTTCAGTTCTTGCTTTATTAATGCGTTGTGTCCCTTTCTCTTCCTCTTTGAACATTTGTGCTCCGCCGGCACCACAACAGAGTCCATTGGAACGACACCGTTTCATTTCTACTAGTTCTGCATCCAGCATCTCAAGCACAACTCGGGGTGCTTCGTAAATTCCATTTGCTCTCCCTAAATAGCAACTGTCATGATAAACAATTCGTTTTCCTTTGAAAGGGCCTTCTTCCTTTAGACGAATTTTACCTTCGTCTATCAATTGTTGCAGCAGTGTGGTATGGTGAATTACTTCATAATGACCTCCCAGTTCTGGGTATTCATTTTTCAGGGTGTTGAAACAGTGAGGACAGGTAGTTACAATCTTCTTAACTCCGTAGCCGTTTAGCGTTTGAATATTCTGATAGGCCATCATTTGAAAAAGGAATTCATTTCCTGCTCTTCTAGCTGGGTCGCCCGTGCAACACTCTTCTTTTCCTAGAATGGCAAAATCAATTCCCACTTGTTGTAGAATATGGGCAAAAGCTTTGCTTATACGTTGTGCTCGTTGATCAAAACTGCCAGCACAGCCCACCCAGAACAAAATGGATGGTGATTTACCGGCAGCTATACAGGACGCAAGCGTGGGAATATTCATGAAAGCGTAGTTATACGGCAAAAGTACAGAATTTGAATAGTTGCCAGGGACGAAGGTCGGCTGATTACAGTATTTTTGATGACCAACTTATGCTAAAGTTCTTCAACCGAATATTCCGCTGGGAAGAGTGGAATTTCTTTATCCTTTACTTGCCCATTCTTCCCTGGTGGCTTTGGTATTGCCTGCGAAGCCGTTCGCTTTGGTTTTTCAGTTCGTCCAATCCCACTCTTACTTTCGGAGGGTTTGAGGGCGAGGGTAAACGGGAAATGTATGAACAGCTTCCTGTTCATCTTTATCCCAAAACCGTTTATATCGATCCTTCCTTGTCTTTTACGGAAGCTTCAAGATTGATTCGAGAAGCTGGTTTTACACTTCCTTTTACGGTCAAGCCAGATGTAGGAATGAAAGGAATATTGTTTCGACGCATAGAATCATGGGAGCAATGGTCAAATTACCATCAGGTCATTGCTGTAAATTATATTGTACAGGAATGGATCACTTATCCCCTAGAATATAGTATATTTTATTATAGGCATCCTTCCCATAAAAAGGGGGTGATCACTGGGTTAATTCAAAAAGACTTATTACAAGTAATTGGAGATGGTATTTCTACGTTAGAAGAATTAGTATTCGAACACCCTAAAGCTAAGCTTCGAGTGAAAGAGTTGAGGGCTAAACATATTTCTCATTGGGCTACAGTGCTGAAAAAAAGTGAGCCCTATTATCTTTCATACGCTGGTAATCATAATCGTGGAGCACATTTCGTTAACCTTGCACATGAAATCGATGAGCAGCTTTGTGCCCAATTTGATACGTTAAGTTTAGCGACCAACTTCTTCTACGGTCGCTACGATCTCAAAGCAAACTCAGTAGGTGATCTTAAAGAGGGGCGCTCGTTTTCCATAATAGAGTTCAATGGTTGTGGGGCAGAACCTAATCATATATATGATTCTGGCTTATCTCTTCTTCAAGCCTATCGGATTCTGCTGCAACACTGGCGAGCCCTGTACGCTATTAGTGCCTATAATCATCAACAGGGAATTCGTTATTGGTCTTTTCAGCGAGGCTGGAACTACTTAAAAGCTGCTCGTCGTCATTTTAAAAAACTCGAACAACTCGATCTTTCCGGTATATAGTTTATTTTGCTGCTATGCTTAAACTGATTCAAGTACTCTTTATTGGTCTTTTAGTAAGCTTTATCGGTTCTTTGCCGCTGGGTACGTTGAATGTGGCTGCTATGCAAATTTCCATTGCCAGTGGCGTGCAGGCTGCACTTTTATTCTCGTTGGGCTCTTTGCTTGCTGAAATGATTTATGTTCGATTGTCATTGGTTGCCATGGATTGGTTACGTAAGCAAGCAAAACTGTTACGTGTTTTTGATTTCCTTACTTTTTTATTACTGCTTGTTTTAGCAGCCTCTAATTTTTACATTGCTTTTACTGAAAATGGTCAAAGTCGAAACCTGATCTTGGATAGTTCATTGCCCAAACTATTGCTTGGTTTCTTAATGAGTGCTATTAATCCTGTTCAAATTCCTTTTTGGTTTGGGTGGAGCACTGTTTTATTCTCCCGGGGGCTGTTAGAAGCAAATAATGCACAATATAACGTCTATATCATTGGAATAGGAACGGGGACCTTACTCGGTAATAGTATTTTTATTTTCGGAGGGCAATTGGTGGCAAGTGCAATTAGAGATAATCAATCGATGGTTAGTTTGGTTATCGGATCAATTTTTTTGATAACTGCCTTCTGGCAGTTGTATAAGTTTTTCAGCAATAAGGGTGCGGCACACCGCATAACGCATGCTGATGATGAAACAAGTAGAAGAGGGGAGCAGCTAGATCGGTGGAGAAAAGATAGTAGCGAATAGTTTTATTTGGTGGATTCAATCCACTTTTCTCTTTCTTCGGGATTAAATTTCCAAGGTGCAAAATTATTTTCCACATTGCCAAATAAAGTAGCCCATTCAGCAGGCGTATTGCTTTCCTCCATAACCAGGTTACGACGCAGTTGAAGAATGATGTCAAGGGGATTGATGCTTACTGGACATTCTTGTACGCAGGCATTACAGGTAGTGCAGGCGTTAATTTCTTCTACACTAATATAGTCATGCAATAATGCGCGACTATCATCATGCCATGTGCCATGCTTGGCGATAGATTGGCCTACCTCCTCTAAACGATCTCTTGTGTCCATCATTATTTTGCGAGGAGATAGCATTTTGCCTGTTTGATTGGCCGGACAGGCGCTGCTGCATCGACCACACTCTGTACAACTGTACGCGTCCAGTAAATTCTTCCAGCTTAAATCCATGACATCTCGTGCTCCAAATCTGGGCGGACTTGTATTGCTGTCCGTTGGGGCCAATTCAGGTTGCATGGCATAGATGACCTCTTGTTGAATAGCAGGCATATTTTCCATTTTTCCGGATGGCTCCAACCTTGCATAATAGGCATTGGGAAAAGCAAGGATGATATGCAGGTGTTTGGAATAGGGCAGATAATTCAGGAAAGCATAAATGCCTAGAATATGAAGCCACCAGCTAGCTCTTTCTGCAATCACTAAGCTATGAGTGCTCCAGTTTGAAAGCAGCGGGTGTAGTAAGGAAGAGATCCAGAAATTTCCAGTGGGATGTTCGCTGTAACTAAGTTGACCGCGTTCTTGTAAAAGCGTATCACAGGCATTCATGATTAAAAAAAGTGACATTAATATAATCTCAGCGCCCAAAATGATAGTCGCATCTTTTCTTGGCCAGCCATTCAAGTCTGCACTCTGTAAGCGCGTGATTGATTTTAGATTTCGGCGAATCAAGAAAACAATACAGGCCAGTAACACCAATAAGGCTAGCGCTTCAAATGAGTTTATTAAAACTGGATAAACAGCGCCAAGTAGGGGAGCAAATAGCCGATGTTGCCCCAGTATTCCATCTAATATTATTTCAATAATTTCTATGTTAATAATGATGAAGCCAGCATAAACAATTAAATGCAGAATTGCAACTCCTGGCTTTCTGAACATTTTTTGTTGTCCCAGTGCTAATAGAAAAACATTTTTCCAGCGAGCGCTTTTGGGTCCCTTCAACTTTTCATCCCTCCCCAACCGAATTGTTTTGCTTATGATTTTTCCGCGTTTAAATACAAACCCAATTGCAATGATTGTCAGCGCAATAAAAATCAGAGGTTCTAGAATTTGAATGGGGCTCATACTGTTGCTAAATTAATACAAATCGAATCAGAAATATAGTGGGTGAAATCGAACCTTATTATTTGATAGCTCAATAGCTGGTGCCGGAAACTTGAAAGCATTGAGAAAAGTGAAAAGTAAACGTATTCCAGCTCTATTGGTAGGGATTTTCTTCCAATCGATATCAGGCGCAAGATACCATTGTCTGTACCGAGGGATATCTCTCCTGTCAAATGGCAAGCTACCATTTACAGAACTTGAAAAGTTCTCCCGTCCTCCCAGTAGACCGTCAGCGCCGTAACCAATTGCTATATTGAGCCATTTCGGCCATTTTGAGTTTTTTAAAAAGGGGGCAATTCCGATGCTTGCCCAATACGTTTGTCCATTATAATCTTTCAGAAAACGATTAGCTTGGTTTTTGCCAAAGAGTTGATTGCTTCTTGCCAGGAGAATGGGATCGTTGTAAGGTTGAGGGTGATAAGAGAATTTGATACGGATACGTTGCTCATTCCAACCAAGTTCTTGTCCAATCAATAATCCGCTTCCAGCCATATTGGCTGCAAAATCCCCCCAACTCCAACCCCATTCTTTACTGAAACCATCTAAAATTTCAATTATCGTTTGGTATGCAGCTCCACTCAATCCTCCGACCCAGATTCTTTTTTTCCGTTCCATACCTGCCCATTTCCACAATTCCATACTTGCTACACTTTCTATGTAAGCTCCATACAAGTGTCCAACTTTATCAACCTGTTTCCATTCTTTCCAGTCATTAAAAGTGTGGAACTTTCCCTGGGGGTAGTTGCGGTACCAAGCGGTGTATAGCCCTATCATAGCACCTCCATACCCTCCAATATTTCCTGCCGCCACCCATTTGATTCGATTTTTGTAAAGCTGTTCTTTATGCAAAATTCTTCCTGTATCAATTGGAAGCGTTTGGCAAAACGCGGAGATTGCGTGTAAAGTAAGAACTATGCTCAAGAGGATTCTTGAAAAAACGCTTATGTACTTTTGTATGTGCAGTGTGGGTTATTTACAGGTCAAATTTCGGTAACTTTGCCCTTTCAAAATCAAGTGTATGGACCTCATTGCACAAGAAAAAGCCAATCAGTGGTTACAGGGTCAATATGACGAAGAGACCAAGGCTGTAATTAGTCAGTTATCTGTTGATAATCCTAAAGAATTAGAAGATTCATTTTATCGAAATTTAGAATTCGGTACTGGTGGATTAAGAGGATTAATGGGGGTGGGTACTAATCGAATGAATAAGTATACTGTGGGAATGGCCACGCAGGGGTTTGCTAATTATTTAAAACAAGTTTTTAAGGGGGATATCCGTGTAGCTATCGCACATGATAGTCGTAATAATAGCCGTTTTTTTGCTGAGACTACGGCACAAGTATTTGCCTCAAATGGAATTCATGTTTATCTTTTTGAGGATTTACGTCCCACTCCAGAGCTTTCATTTGCTATTCGAGATTTAGGATGTCAGGGCGGTGTGGTATGCACTGCTTCTCATAACCCAAAAGAATATAATGGGTATAAGGCCTACTGGAATGATGGGTCACAGTTAGTTTCTCCGCACGACAAAAATGTTATCCTGGAAGTAGAAAAAATTGAGGGGGTAGAACAGGTTCGCTGGTCTGGGGGAGAGCATTTGATTCATCCGCTAGGCAAGGAAATGGATGCTCGCTACACCGATATGGTGAAATCGTTAAGCATCTACCCTGAAATTGTTGCTAGCCAACACAACCTTAAGATTGTCTATACGCCTATCCATGGCTCCGGCATTCGGTTGGTGCCTTCGGTTTTAAAAGCATTTGGCTTTTCTAATGTTCATGTTGTGAAAGAACAAGAAGCGCCCAATGGAGATTTTCCTACAGTAGCTTATCCAAATCCAGAGGAGAGTGAAGCTATGCATTTGGGATTAGCTTTAGCAAAGGAATTAGATGCTGATATTCTCTGTGGCACTGACCCTGATGCAGATCGATTGGCGATAGGTGTTAAGGATTTAGCGGGGAACTGGGTGCTCCTGAATGGCAATCAGACAGCCGTACTGGCTTTTAATTATTTGCTGGAGGCACGAAAAGAAAAGGGAATTGCAAAGTCCAACGATATGGTGATTACCACCATTGTTACAACACCTCTAATTGATGCAATTGCAAAAACAAACGAGGTTTCTTGTTATCGGGTATTAACTGGTTTTAAATGGATTGCTGATTTAATTAGAGAAAAAGAAGGGAAAGAAAATTATGTGATTGGAGGAGAGGAAAGTTTTGGGTTGATGATCGGCGATAAGATTCGTGATAAAGATGGAGTTAGCGCCGTTGCGCTTCTTTGTGAAATGGCTGCTTATGAAAAAGCAAAGGGGAGAAGTCTATATGAAAAGTTGATTGCTATTTCTATTCAACATGGTTTTTATCTTGAGGAACTTATCTCAATTACCAGAAAGGGTAAGGAAGGCCAGCAAGAAATTGCTTCAATGATGAATGGATTCAGAAGCAATTCTCCCAAGGAAATAGCGGGTAGTCCTGTGATCCAGTTGTTAGATTATGACGCGCAAGTTGGTAAAGATTGCATCAGTGGTCATACTTGGTCGCTGACTTTGCCACGTTCTAATGTTTTGCAGTTTGTACTTGCCGATGGCACTGTGATTTCGGCACGCCCTAGCGGGACGGAACCAAAAATTAAATTTTACTTCAGTGTGCAAGAACAGCTGAAGGAGGCTGGTCAGTTTGAGACTGTAAAAAGTCAATTACAACAGCGCATTAAAAATTGCATAGAAGCGCTACATCTATGAGGCCCACAGAGGATAAACACCGGCATCAGGGGTTACGAAAAAAACTGGTAGAGCAACTAAGCTCCAATGGTATTTCAAATGACTTGGTACTAGCGGCTATTGCGCAAATTCCTCGTCATTTTTTTTTGGACTCTGCTTTTGATGATATTGCCTATGAAAATCGCGCTTTTCCTATTGGAGAGGGGCAGACAATTTCACATCCATATACGGTTGCATACCAAACGCAACTTTTAGATGTTAAGCGATTTGAGAAGGTGCTTGAAGTTGGAACGGGGAGTGCCTATCAGGCCGTTGTGTTAGCTATGCTAGGAGTACAAGTATTCACTATTGAACGTCAGCGCAAACTTTATGATTCTAACAAGCAATTTAAATGGCTCCAGCAGCAGCATGGAATTAAATTCTTTTATGGTGACGGATTCGAAGGTTTGCCCACGTTTGCTCCTTTTGACAAAATTTTAATTACGGCAGCAGCTCCTCACATCCCTCCCAAATTAGTTGCACAGTTAAAAATTGGCGGTATGATGGTGTTGCCCGTAGGGGAGGGTGGAACGCAGCAGATGTGTAGGGTTACCCGTAAGGAGAATAACGAGTTAAGTGTTGAGCGATTCGAAGAGTTCTCTTTTGTACCTATGCTTACCGGAAAGGAAAGCTGAATCTTTCTTACCTTACAGTTCCAAACACCTGTTATGCGTATTCTTCCTTTTTTTTGTAGCGCTGCTATTACAATTGGATTGGTAGTAGTACTGGATCGTCCACTTGGAAAGGTTCCTCCATTAGGTTCTTTTTTCAGTCCTCAATATGGATTTTGGCAAAATGCAGAACCCGTAAATCAAGATTTTGGTGGTGCTCTTTCCTTACAGGGTTTGCAAGGCCCAGTTCAAGTTTATTTTGATGATCGCTTAGTTCCACATGTGTTTGCCGATAATGACCAGGATCTCTATTTTGTTCAAGGGTATTTGCACGCTCGATTTCGTCTTTTCCAGATTGATCTACAAACCAGGGCTGCCGCAGGTCGTGCCAGCGAATTAGCCGGTAGCAAAGCAATAAATTTTGATCGTGAACAACGCAGATTAGGAATGGTGTACGCGGCAGAGAATGCTCTTAAAGAAATCGAAGCAAATCCTCAGTTTCGTTCGCTTTTTGACGCCTATACAGCTGGTGTAAATTCCTATATCGATCAACTCACGGATGCGGCTTTACCGATTGAGTATAAACTTTTACAGTGTAAGCCAGAAAAATGGAGCAACCTCAAAACTGCACTGTTGTTAAAAATGATGTCCAAAATGTTGTCTGCTGGAACAGAGAATGATTTGGCCAACACCAATGCTAAGTCCGTTTTCATGCCTGATGAGTTACAGCAACTTTATCCACAAGTTCCAGATTCGTTGCTTCCGATTGTCCCCAAAGGGACAATTTTTCCAAAGCCAGCTATCATTCCCATAAAGCCTACCGATGCAGATTCTCTTTATTTCAATAATAAATCTACCGTTACAGCGCAAACGCTTGACCGACCAGATCCTGGAAATGGAAGCAATAACTGGGTGGTGGCTGGAAGTAAAACCCAAAGCGGATCTCCTATTTTGGCCAATGACCCTCATCTGGAATTATCTCTTCCTTCAATTTGGTTTGAGATTCAGTTAAAAACTCCTACCCATAATTCATACGGAGTCTCGCTTCCAGGATCACCCTTTGTTGTTATTGGGTTTAATGATAGCATTGCTTGGGGTGTAACTAACTCCCAAAGGGATGTAAAGGATTATTACGAAATCAAATTCAAGGATGAGACTCGATCTACTTATTGGTTTAATGGTGAGTGGGTACCAGCCAAAATGAGGATTGAAGAAATCAAAATCAAAGACAGCCTATCTGTTTTTGATACAGTGGCCTACACTGTATTTGGGCCCGTTCAATTTGATAATCGCTTTTCCAATGCCGCTGCCGCGGATCGTAACCTGGCCGTTCGTTGGGCTGCTCATGATCCCAGCAATGAGGGGCTGACTTTTTATAAACTCAATAAAGCACACAATTATACGGAGTACGAGGAGGCCATTCAAACTTTTACTTGTCCTGGCCAGAATTTTATTTTTGCATCCAGAGCTGGTGATATTGCAATTTGGCAACAAGGACGTTTTCCTGCTCGATGGGATGGGCAAGGGCTTTATGTAATGCCGGGGCAGGACAGCAGTTATTTATGGCAAGGGTATATACCTCAACAAGAGAATCCACATGCGATCAACCCGGAGCGGGGCTATCTGCAAAGTGCCAACCAGCGTGCGGCTGATGGAACCTATCCCTATTTTATTCCCGGTAGTTATATCACGGCAAGAGGTGTTCGTATTGACAACAAATTGGCAGCCATGTCTGGAATCACTCCACAAAAAATGATGGAACTGCATGCCGACTATTTTAATATAACCGCGGAGGACATTCGTCCTGTATTGCTAGCAAATATTGATGAAGGGCAACTGAATGTCAAAGAGCGGGAATTTTTGGAAATCTTTCGCAATTGGGATTTTTTGGCTACTCCGGATTCAAAAGGTCAAACTATTTTTCAATCTTTTTGGGATACTGTTCAAGTTTCAATTTGGAAAGACGAAATCAGCCGTACTTCTCCTTTGGCTACCTGGCCCACTGAGCAAACTACTATAGAGTGGTTGCTTCGTGATACGGTTTATCGATATGCGGATGATATCAATACCCCACAAGTAGAAACATTAGCCATGACAGTTACTACATCTTTTAAAAAAGCGGCCAGCTTTTTGCAGTTAAAGGAGGCAGAAGGAAAGTTGACCTGGAGCCGATTTATGAATCCAAGTTTGTATCATTTATTGAAGGATGCGCTTCCTGCTTTTGCCAGAAAAGGTTTATCGGTAGGCGGATATGGAAATATTGTCAACGCTATTAAACATAGCCATGGGCCTAGTTGGCGTATGATTGTTCATCTGGTAGATGGAATTGAAGCTTATGGTGTTTTTCCAGGAGGTCAAAGTGGTAATCCAGGTAGTCGTTTTTATGATAACAATTTGTCTGTATGGGAAAAAGGAGAATATAATCGCTGTTGGTACATGAGAGAAAATGATCGCAGCAGTGAGCAAGTAAAATGGGTATTACAATTCAATAAATCTTAATTTTTACTATGAAATTTTCTCTGTCAGTTATTCTAACCATGCTTGGAGGGATTGGAGTCTCTCTTTGGGCGTACACTCCCTGGTGGGGATTTGTTCCAGTTGCATTCGTACTGGCTCTTATAATACATCAAGTCCCTGCCAAAGCTTTTGCTTCCGGTTTTTTGGGAATGTTATTGGCATGGGGAGGCCTATCTTGGTGGATTGATTGGCAGAATACCAGCCTCTTGTCTAAACAGGTAGCCTTTTTATTCCCCTTACAAGGATCTTCTGCCGCTTTGATTTTGTTAACGGGAATTTTGGGGGGTATTTTAGGTGGAGTGGCTGCTCTCGCGGGGAGTTATCTTCGTGTTATAAAATCAAAATCGGAGTGATTCGTCGGGCTTTATTTCTACTCTTTATTCTTCTTAGTTTTTTAGACTGTACGGCTACCATAGTAAAAGGTACGGTGATTGATGTTGACGGAAATCCGTTGGCATTTGCTTCCATCTCAGTGCAAGGAACTAAAACAGGTGTTTCGGCCAATGCGGAAGGTTTCTATGAATTAAACTTATTGCCTGGCAAGTATAAAGTCAGCTGTCAATATGTTGGTTTTGCTAAGCAGGAGAGAATTATAACAGTTGGAGTTGAGGTAGTACGAGTTGATTTTGTTTTACAAAAACAGGAACTAATACTGCCGGATGTAGTTGTCTCCAATAAAGAGGATCCTGCCTATCGACTCATCCGCGAAATGATTCGTCAGCAGGAAATTAACCAGCAACGTGCGGAGCAATTTTCTTGCATGGTTTACTCAAAGGGACAACTCCGCTTGAGAAATTTTCCAACTCGTTTTTTATCTCAGAAAGTTGATTTTGAGGATGGCGATACCAGTAAAAAGAAGATTCTTTATTTGTCTGAAACGGTTTCTCGGTATTCGCAACGAGGCAGCCGCGAAAAAAAAGTTGAGGTTTTGTCTTCAAAAGTGAGTGGGGATAGTGACGGTTTTGGGCTAGCCGTCCCAGATCAATACTCGTTTTATAATAATGTTATTTTACCAGGAACTCGACTTAATCCAAGAGGGTTTATTTCACCGCTTTCTTCCTCAACATTTTTGTATTACCGGTTTAAATTACTGGGTTCTTTTGTGGAAAATAATAAAGTATTAAGTCGCATTCAGGTGATTCCTAAAAGGAAAAGTGAACCTGTTTTTGCGGGGGAAATTACCATTATTCAGGAAGACTGGCAGCTATACTCGCTTGATTTGACATTGCTTCGGACACAGCAACTTGAATTTGTTGATACACTTAAACTAGTTCAGCTTTACAGAGAGGAAGTGAGGGGAGAATGGATGCTGGCTAGTCAGGTCCTTTATCCGGCTGCAAAAAAGTTTGGGTTTGATGCATACGGTAGTTTTTTAAACGTGTATTCGGATTATACTTTACACCCCAATTGGAATAAAAAATTCTTTGACCGTTTTCTACTACGTTATGCAGACAGTGCAAATCGCCGTACTGCCATGTATTGGGATGAGGTAAGACCTGTTCCCCTAACTGCTGAGGAACTACTTGACTACTTCAAGAAAGACAGCTTAGAGCAAAGGCGTAGAGATCCTGCCTATCTGGACTCGTTGAACAGGGTTAGAAATAAGTTTACATTTCCACGTTTACTTTTAACAGGCCAGCCTATCTATTCAAAACAAGATAAATTTGATTTATCGATCAACTCTCTAATTGATCAAGTTTCGTTCAATCCAGCCGAGGGATTTGTCTTGCAGCCACAACTTCGATGGCAATACAAGTGGGATAGTACGGGTTCGCGCAAACAGCTCAATGGGAATTTGATATTGCGCACTGGTTTTGGAAACCGGCATTTTAATCCTTACACTACGCTGTCTTATGTTTTTGGTACGCAATTAAGGAGCTCAATTACAGTTGGAGTGGGACGGCAGGTTCTCCAATTCAATGGCCAAAGTCCAATTACTGATAAGGGAAATTCGTTCTCTTCCTTGCTTTATGAGGAGAATCGAATCAAGTCTTATGAAGCGCTTGTATTTAGGTTAAACTATGCCAAGGGGTTGGGTGCAGGGTTGTCCATGCAATGGGGTATACGCTATGAGGATCGTACTTCCTTAGATAACAGAACAGCATATTCTTGGATTGATAAACCCGATCGTGCCTATACACCTAACTATCCAATCGAGTTGGTTAATCAAAATATTATTAGACATCAGGTGGCAGATATCACCGTTTCTTTTCGCTGGCAGCCTGGTACTCGATACATCAAACTTCCTGAACGCATTGTCAACGTTGGGAGTGATAAACCCATAGTTAGTTTTCAGCTAACGCAAACGCTGGGTAGTTTGGCTGGTAATGATGCCCGCTATACAAAGTGGCGATTGGGTGTAACGGATAATCTAAATTTTGGCTTACAAGGTATACTTAGATATCGCCTGGCGATGGGCGGCTTCCTAAATAATCGGTCGGTACCCCTTGCAGATCGTGTTCATTTCAACGGAAATGCTTCCCAATTGGCAAATGAGTATCTGAATAGCTTTCAATTGCTTTCGCTCTACAAGCTTAGTCATATTGAAAGTTTCTACACACTAGGACATATAGAATATAATCTAAAAGGTTTTTTGACAAACAAGATTCCTCTTGTCAAAAAATTGAAACCATATCTTGTGCTTGGTGCAAATGCTTGTTATATTTCAACAACACGGAACCACTGGGAATGGTTCGTAGGAGCGGACAACTTATTAAAACAAATCCGTATCGATTATGTGGTTGGCTATCAACCTTCAGGTATCCGTTTAACTGGGATTAGGATAGGGGTCAAAGGGCTTTAGATTTATTCACTGCTTATCTTTGTTGTGATTTAGAATTTTGCCCAACCTGCAATTGGGGTTCTAGTCGAACTAAAATTCTTATTTATGGCTTCATTGCATAACCGGATTTCCCGACGGGAACTCAAGGAGAAATTAATTCAAGATCCTACTCCTCGAATTACCATCTCATTTTACCAGTACTTTCTGATTGATCATCCGCAAGAATTTAGGAATCAATTTTATCAATCCTTGCATTCGTTGGGGGTTTTAGGTAGAATTTATGTAGCATCCGAGGGTATTAATGCGCAGATTAGTATTCCCGCTGATCAATTTTCCTTACTACGTAATTACTTAGATACGATACCTCCTTTGCAAGGAGTTCGTCTTAATGTAGCAGTGCATGATGATGGAAAATCTTTTTTTGTGTTGGATATTAAAGTGCGGGATAAGATTGTGGCAGATGGTATTGAAGATCCAGCTTTCAGCATGCAACAAAAAGGCAAGTATGCCTCGCCGGAGCAGTTTAATAAAATGGCACAAGATCCCAACACCATCATTGTTGATATGAGAAACCACTATGAGTATGAGGTTGGTCATTTTACCAATGCAATTGAAATTCCTTCCAACACTTTTCGAGATCAACTTCCCATGGCCGCCACTTTTTTAAGTGATAAAAAAGAGGCTACTATCTTAATGTATTGTACCGGTGGTATTCGTTGCGAAAAAGCTTCCGCATATCTGCTGCATAAAGGGTTTACTAATGTTTATCATTTAGAAGGGGGTGTTATCAATTATGCTCGTGACGTAAAGGAGAAAAATCTTCCGAGCTTATTTATTGGCAAAAATTTTGTCTTTGATGAACGACTTGGTGAGCGAATCACGGAGGATATTATTGCACAATGTCACCAATGTGGAGTAGCTGCAGATTCGCATACCAACTGTAAAAATGATGGCTGTCACTTGCTGTTTATACAATGCGAATCATGTGCCTCTACAATGGAAGGATGCTGCTCCGTATCTTGCCGCGATACCATCCATTTGCCCCAGGAAGACAGGAAAAAATTGAGAAAAGGAAAAGATAAAGGGCAACACATTTTCAACAAAGCAAAAGATCGATTAGAGGCATTACGTTTGCCTAATGAAAAGAAAGATTAACTCGTTTTTTGCAATGCCTGTTCGGTTCTATTTTTTATTTCATCTTCACTCAGCAGAACCGGGGTAAAGGGTTCTCCAATCACTTTTTCATAGAGTTCGATATAGCGTTTAGAGATTGTTGCTACCCATTCATCACTCATTGTTGGAACTGCTTGCCCTTCTTTCCCCATGAAATTATTTTCAATTAACCACTCGCGTACAAACTCTTTACTGAGTTGTGGTTGCCGTTCGCCCTTTGCTTGTCTCTCTTTATATCCTTCTGTAAAAAAGTAACGAGAACTGTCTGGGGTGTGAACTTCATCCATGAGATAAATGTCATCACCAATTTTTCCGAACTCGTATTTAGTATCCACTAGTATCAAACCTCTTTTGGAAGCAATTTGAGTACCCCGCTCAAAAAGTTTTAAAGCAAGCGCCGATAATTTGTTCCATTCCTCTTGTGTAGCTAAACCGCTTGACACTATTGTATTGGCATCAATATCCTCGTCATGCCCCTCGGCTGCTTTGGTGGAAGGGGTGATGATAGGAGCCTGAAATGGATCATTTTCTTTTAATCCCTCCTGCATTTCCACGCCACAAAGTGTTCGATGTCCGGATCGGTAGGTTCTCCAGGCATGCCCCGTTAAGTATCCTCGGACAACCATTTCGATTTTAAAAGGGATACACTTTTTGCCAACAGAAACTGTTGGAGCGGGCGTCGAAATCAACCAGTTTGAACAAATGTCCCGGGTTGCCTCCAGCATGTAACTGGCAATCTGATTCAACACTTGCCCCTTAAAGGGGATAGGGCGGGGTAGGATTACGTCAAAAGCGGAGATGCGGTCAGAGGCAACCATCACTAGCAAATGGTCACCGATGCTATACACATCCCTCACTTTACCCCGGTAAAATCCAGTTTGGTTGGAAAATTGAAAAGTGGACATGATTCGAAAGTAATCCGACTGCTGTAAAGTCCGGTAAACCAGTTAGTTTGAGATTTCAACAACTTATCCTTAGGCCTTAAAAATTAAATTTTTATAGTCCCTTCACAATGCGTACTTTTCCATTCTATTTTAAACCAAAATTCCGATTTATGAGAAAAAGCTACAATTTCTTAGCTTCTTCATTTGCGGTGCTATTGATCTCCTTTTCTGCTTATGCTCAACAAGTTACAGTTAAAGGTTCGGTGCGTAACCAAGCGTCGAAAGAAACTGTGCCTGCTGTTTCAGTAGTAGTGAAGGGTACATCACAAGGAACTTACACCAATGCTGATGGACAATTTGCATTATCAGTAACTAAGCTTCCTGTAACGCTTGTTTTTAGCTCTATTGGTTATGTTGACCAAGAAGTGAGCGTTAAGTCAATCGCAGATTTATCAATTGAATTGAAAGTAAATGAGTCCTTGGGGCAGGAGGTAGTAGTATCTGCTACAAGAACGCCCACTCGTTTATTGGAATCACCAGTAACGGTTGAGCGTTTAAGTTCCACTGCTCTTCGTAATGTTGCTGCTCCTAATTTCTATGAGGCGCTTGGCAACTTAAAAGGGGTAGACGTACATACGGCCAGTTTAACTTTCCGTACTGTTACCACAAGAGGTTTTGTCAGTAGTGGTAATACGCGTTTAAATCAATTGATGGATGGAATGGATAACCAAGCTCCAGGATTGAATTTTGCTGTGGGTAGCATGGTGGGCCCTTCTGATCTCGATGTAGAAAGCGTGGAAGTGCTTTCAGGTGCTTCTTCTGCCTTATATGGTTCTGGAGGTATGAACGGTACAGTTTTGATCAATACCAAGAATCCTTTTAAATATCAGGGTTTTAGCTATAATATCAAGCAGGGTATGATGCACGTAGATCAGAAACAACGTGCTGCCGCTCCTTTTTATGATTGGTCTTTCCGTTGGGCTAAAGTTTACAAGAACAAACTTGCAATCAAGTTAGCAGCCTCTATGATTAAAGGTTCTGATTGGGAAGCTGAGGACTATCGTAACAAAGCGCAAATAGGTATTCTTAGTGCCGTGGTGCCTGGTAACAGAACTAATAATTCTGATTACAATGGAATCAATATGTACGGCGATGAGACAGCTGCCAACATGAATGCATTTGCAAATTTCGTGCAGGGGTCAATTCGTGGCGGTATTCTTGGTGCAACAGGCGGTGCTCTTGATGTGGTATCTCTTTTAAATGCGTACTATGGTGCAATCGGTAATCCTCGTTTTCCTACTGATGCACAACGTCAAGGATTTTATTCATTCCCCTTTTTCCCTGCTCCTGTATTAGGTGCAATCAATAGCCCCCAATTACGTCCTTTAATCGATCAAATGTTCCCTTTCTATAACGGACTAAAGAATAATTATTTTGGTGGTGCTACAGTTTCTCGTACCGGTTATGCGGAGCAACAGCTGGTAGACTACAATACACTAAACGTTCGTTTTAACGGCGGAATACATTATAAATTCAATGATAAGCTTGAGCTCTCTTTGAATAGCTATATCGGATCAGGTACTACCGTTTACACAGGTGCTGATCGATACTCTCTCAAAAACTTAACTATGGGGCAGCATAAATTAGAGCTGCGTCATAAAAACTGGTTTATTCGGGGGTACACTACCCAAGAGAATGCCGGTAAATCTTACAATGCATCAGCATTAGGTGCTTTCTTGAATGAAACAGCTAGTGCAAGTAGCAGTTGGTTCCCTTTGTATATTGGAACTTTCTCTGAGGGTCGTCGTTTGAATGGTGTTCAAGCAAGTGATTTTACGCTACACCAAGTTGCAAGGGCTTCTGCAGATGCAACTCGTCTTCAACCTGGAACAAAAGCGTTCGCCGATGCAATGGATCGTATTAAAACAACTCCAATCAGTAAAGGCGGAGCCTTATTCCTCGATAAAACTGATTTCTATTCTGCTGAAACACAGTTGAACATTTCTGATATGGGTGGTTTCTCTGATAAGGTTGAGTTAATGGCAGGAGCCAGCTGGAAGCAGTGGGTATTGAATTCTCAGGGAACTTTATTTGCTGATACAGCTCAGTTAATTCGCGTTAATGAGTATGGTGGTTATTTACAAATGAAGAAAAGTATGCTCGATGGCGGCTTGACGCTTACTGCTTCTGGTCGTTTTGATAAGCAAACTAATTTCAAGGGACGTTTTACTCCTCGCGTATCAGCTGTAATCAAGTTAGCTAAGGAAAATTTCCTTCGCTTATCTTATCAAACAGCCTACCGTTTCCCAACGAATCAAAATCAGTATATTAGTTTAGTAACTGGTTCAGGAGTGCTGATGGGTTGTTTACCTCAATTCCAGGATTATTACAAGCTTAATTCTACTCGTCCAGGTTATACAGCAGCTAGTGTACTCTCTTACAGAGCTGGTACATTGGCTGATTCCAACCGCTTAGTTCGTGCTCGTTTCCAGGCAGTAAAGCCAGAAACTGTTAAATCTTATGAGGTTGGTTATAAAGGTGTAATTGGCAAGAAATTATTGATTGACGCTTACTACTATTACAGCCGTTATGAGGACTTCTTAGTAGGGGTTGCTGTGGTTCAGTCACGCACGGGTGCTAATTCTGATATGTACTCTCCTTTTACCAGCACAAACCTTTCTTATGTTCAAAACTCTGCTGAGCCTGTTACTTCAACGGGTTGGGGTGTTGGTTTTGAATATCAGTGGGTAAGAAAATATGTAGTTTACGGAAACGTTTTCTCTGATAAACTGCGTGATGTTGAAGACGGAGTTGTTACCTATTTCAATGCGCCAAAATATCGTGTTAACATCGGTATGCGCAATGAGAACGTCTACAAAAATGTTGGTTTCAACGTAGTTTACAAATGGCAAGACCGTAACTATTACGAGGGAACTTTTGTAACTGGTACACTTCCTGCTTTTGGATGGTGGGATGCGCAGGTTACTTACCGTCCTGCTCAAAATCCAAAGAGTACTTTCCGTGTGGGAGGTACCAATATTGCTAATAACTATCAGCGTACAGGTTTTGGAAGCCCCTATGTTGGCGGTCTGTATTATGTTAGTTACGGATACAACTTATTCTGATTGTCGTAAGACTTTCATTTAACTACTGGGTTTTAAGTATTCAGGTCCCGCCAACCGGCGGGACTTTTTCTTTCAATGAACTTTCTAAAACCTTTAATTTAGCCTTGTGGATTCAGTAAGCATTTTACATTCGTGGTCTAAAGGTCAGTTTAGTCCTTTCTATTGGTTGGAAGGGGAGGAGGACTACTTTATTGACCAATTGACAGAGGCTGCTGAGAAAAGCATTTTAAAGCCCGAGGAGGCAGCTTTTAATTGTACGGTATTTTATGGCAGGGATACGTCTTGGGCCGATGTATTGAATCAATGCAGGCGATATCCCATGTTCGCAGAGCGTCAGGTGGTAATTCTCAAAGAGGCGCAACAATTAAGGGATATTGAAAAATTGGAACCCTATTTTGAACAGCCGCTCTCTTCGACTATTCTGATAATAGCTCACAAAGAAAAAAAGCTTGATAATAGAAAAAAAGTAGCTCGTCTCATAAAGGAAAAGGGTGCTTATGTATTTTTTAAAAAGCTTAGCGAAAAGGATATTGCAAGCTGGATCGAGCAACGACTTGCTGAGAAAGAATATAAAATAGCACCTCGTGCCTTGTTATTGATGGTGGATCATTTGGGAAGTGATCTTAGTCGGATTGCACAGGAAATCGAAAAATTACAACTTAATTGTAAACCCGGATCTGTTATCGACGAAGATGCTATTGAACGATTTGTCGGGGTTAATAAAGAATTTAATGTGTTTGAACTGCAGACGGCCTTAGCACAAAAAGATTTCCTTAAGGCCTTTAGAATTATCCAGTATTTTAAACAAAATCCGAAAGCTGCTCCCCTTCAATTAATTCTACCTCTTTTATATAGCTTCTTCTCAAAGGTCTATATGTTATTTGGCACTGACGCTACAGATGATCGTACGATTGCAGGCCAACTTGGAATTCCTCCTTTTTCAATTCGAAATTATAAAGAGGCCGCCCGCTTGTATGGGTACAAGGGAACTGAGCTAAACTTGTTATTGCTGCACCAGTATAATCTTAAATCAGTGGGGGTCGGGGCTACTTCCACAGATGATTCCTCCTTGCTAAAAGAACTCATTTTTAAAATGACTTCAAATTAAGAGGACTATAGAATTTGTAAAGAGTTCTCTTTGTCTTTACCCAATTGCTCGATAAGTCCCTGTAGGGATTCATACTTTTTCTCCTCTCGCAGATAAGCTACCATATGCACTTCCAGGAGTTCGTCATATATTTCTCTGTTGAATTCAAATATATTAACCTCGATAACACGAGTCTTACCATCTACTGTTGGTCTAAAACCAATACTCATCATCCCCTTGTACAGATGATCAGCTCCCTCAGGGCGGGCGTAAACGGCGTAAATCCCGTTACCTGGTATGATTTTTTCTGGGTCTTCTATTTTAAGGTTAGCAGTGGGGTAGCCAAGTGTTCTTCCAATTTTATTTCCATGCACGACTTTCCCGCTAAAGAAAAAAGGATATCCCAATAATTTATTAGCTTCTTTTATAGAGGCTCTTGAGAGGTGCTCTCGAATTTTTGTAGAACTGATGGTAATATCTTCCAGTAATTGTCTTGGAATTTCTTTTAAGGCATAGCCATATTGAGAAGCCTTTTCAGCTAATAAGGCATAATCGCCTTGCCTATTTCTTCCAAACTGATGGTCGTGACCAATTATAATTGTATGTGGGCTGAATTGTGCCACCAGGAATTCCTGGATGTATTCATCTGCTGGCTGATTGGCAAACTTCTCAGTAAAGGGTACAACTACTAAGTGGTCGATACCTTCTTTTTCCAGCAGTTGTATTTTTTCGTTTAAGGTATTTAAAAGGCGAATTCCGAGAATAGCTGAGCTCACTACCTTTCTTGGATGTGGATCAAAAGTGATTAGTACCGACTCCCCGCCAATTGATTGTGCCGTATCCTTTAGCGCGTGTAAAATCTGTTTATGCCCATTATGAACACCATCGAATGTTCCGATGGTTATAACAGCTTTTTTGAAAGCAGGTAGCTGGCTGAATGCTTGGTGTACTTGCATTTGGCCTGCAAAGATAGTTCTAGTAGAGCAGTTGACCGAACCGTTAGGAATCTGTAAGTTTGCCACCTCATGTCACGCTACGCCAAACGGGGGGTATCCGCTCAAAAAGAAGAAGTTCATGCTGCAGTCAAGCACTTGAATCCAGGACTTTATCCGTATTCATTTTGCAAAATTTATCCAGACTTCCTTTGTAATGATAAGGACTGGGTTTCCATCATGCATGCGGATGGTGCTGGCACCAAATCGATTCTTGCTTACCTGTACTGGCGCGAAACGGGGGATCTTTCTGTCTGGAAGGGAGTGGCGCAGGATGCCATTGTAATGAATTTAGATGATCTTCTTTGTGTGGGTGTTACTTCCTCTCTTCTTTTTTCATCAACAATTGACAGAAATAAGAAACTAATACCTGGTGAAGTGTTGGCTGCAATTATTGAGGGCACCAGCTCTTTTTTTGATCAAATGAGCGAGTATGGAGTGGATATTCATTTTATGGGCGGCGAAACCGCTGATGTAGGCGATGTGGTACGAACTGTGGCGATCAACGGAACTATGACCGCTCGTTGGCCCAAAGCTAATCTGATTACTAACGAAGCAATCAAATCGGGAGATGTAATTGTTGGGTTAGCAGGATTTGGGAAAGCTAACTATGAAAATGCCTATAATAGTGGCATAGCTAGCAACGGTCTGACTAGTGCCCGTCATGATTTACTTAACCAGACCTATAAGCAACAGTTTCCGGAATCCTTGGATCCGTCAATGGAAATAGAAGTGGCATATACTGGCCCCTACACGCTCTCCAGCGAGGTTGTAGACCAGGGTAACCGCTATACGGTTGGAGAACTGTTACTGAGTCCTACGCGCACATTCGCCCCCGTCATTAAAAAGCTTCTTGAGGAGATTCCCCATGCAATTCATGGACTTATTCATTGCAGTGGTGGAGGACAAACAAAATGCTTAAAATACCTGCCCGGTTCTTTTAAAGTGGTCAAGGATAATCTCTTTACTCCACCCCCTGTTTTTAGGTTAATACAGGAAGCAAGTAAATCAGATTTGAGAGAAATGATGCAGGTTTTTAACATGGGTACCCGTCTGGAAATTTATACTGATATAAAGCAAGCCCAGTCTATTATTGATATAGCTGAATCTTTTGGTGTAGCTGCGCAGATAATTGGTCGCGTAGAAGAGGCTGCAAAAAAAGAACTCATTATTCAACATCAAAACGAGCAATTGGTATTTTGATACCCTCTTTTCTTTTCAGTAATTTGTAACAAATCTTTGTATGTCAGAAGCTATCATAGCGTTAAATAATGTCAATATCTATCAAGGTTCATCCCTGGTATTACAGGATGTGAACTTGACTGTAAATAAAGGGGAGTTTGTATACCTGGTTGGTAAAACCGGATCGGGTAAATCTAGCCTATTAAAAACACTGTATGGCGAACTCCCGCTTTCGGATGGTACCGGTACAGTGGCAGACTTTGACTTAAAAGAATTGGATTGGAAACGTGTTCCTTTTTTACGAAGAACCTTGGGTGTTGTTTTTCAGGATTTTCAATTGTTGACCGACAGAAATGTAAATGAAAATCTCAAATTTGTTTTAAAAGCAACGGGGTGGACAGACGAACGCTTGATGAATGAGAAGATCGCCGATGTGCTAGATAAAGTTGGGTTAAAGTCAAAGGGCTTTAAAATGCCTTTTGAATTGAGTGGGGGAGAACAACAGCGTATCGACATTGCTCGTGCACTACTAAATTCACCAAAACTGATCCTTGCTGATGAGCCAACCGGTAATTTGGATCCCGAAACATCGGATGAGATCATGAAGCTGCTCTTTCACATTAGCCGCGATTACAATACAGCAGTTGTGATGGCAACACATGACTACATAGTAGTGCAGAAGTTTCCTGCTCGAATGATTCGCACGGGGCAGGGAAGGGTAGAAGAACTTTCTTCTATTTCCATGTAAGCGCTAACGGCTCACTACATATTTATATTCTCCATTCCTTCACCCATGAGTTTAGTGCTCTTGCGTTTAAACAAATTGGGATCAAATTTTCCAAATCGCCAGTTGATGTTCAGGCGAAGAAGTTGTGGGTCCCTTCTTCTGAATACATCCTGAACAAATAAGGAAGAGGCGGAATAGATCTGTTGACGTCTCGTTCTTAAAATATCATTCATGTTGAGAGAGATACTGGTCTGTTTATTTTTCCCAAGGTCAACTCGAATAGCGGCATCGATAAAGTAATTAGCTTTTTGGTAGCCTTGTGCAGCACTGGTCTGTCCCCACATACCACCCCACATACCGCCGCCACCGCCGCCCCAACGTCCACCTCCACCTCCACCACCACTACCTCCTGGAGGTAGTACGGATTTTGAAAGATATTCTCCTGAGAGTTGAAGCGTGAAATTCTTTGGTAGTTTGTAGATGTTATTCAGTTTTAATTGATAACTCACGAAAGGATCAATTGTGTTTTCAAGGCTAGAGGCAAGACGGATGGATGAGGTGAATAAGTTGAAGTTGCTAGTTAGATCCCATTGGCTATTAATTTTTGTCTTGGCTACTAATTCAGCGCCTGTGACATAGCTTAAATTGGCATTAATAAAAGTGTTGATCAACACTTCTTTTCCAGTTATGGGATTCAGTTCTTTGTCCTGGTATCTAGTGATCAGATTGTCGGTGTGTTTGAAGTAAAAAGACCCAAGTATATTATTCTTATTCTGAAATGTTTTTTGGTATGATAACTCAAATGAGTTGGTAAACTCGGGGAGTAGGCTGGGGTTGCCTCTGCTTAGATTCAAAGAGTCTGAGTAGTCAGTAAAGGGGAATAATTGGAAGAAATTTGGTCGATTGATTTTACGAGTATAATTCAGCTGTAATTCAGCGTTCTTCTTTAATTTATTACTAATAAAAATGCTGGGGAATAAGCTGATGGGGAACGCTATTGAAAACTTCTCATTTCGGTCAGGCAAGAAGCCTTCATACGCGGAGCTTTCAGCACGTAGCCCTAATTGGTAGCCAAAATTATTGACCTGCTTAGAGAGGGTTGCATAGCCTGCAAAAACATTGTCATTACTATTGTAGTTAACCGATAAGCTCGGTATCTGCAAAGTGACCGAAGCCGTTTTTATAAAGAAATTGTTGCGGTTATCTACCGTTCTCCACTGTCCTCGTAATCCCGCTTCAATTTTTACTTTGTCGTTGAGAGGTCTTGTGTAATCGGTTTGAATAACCAGGTTGGTATTGTCTCCAATTCCGGCCTGTATCTGATCCTGAATCTTTACAAAGGAGCTAAGTGGGCTTGTATAATAAGCCGTTCGGATTTCATTATTGTTTTCACTTTTACTGGTATTCTGTGTAAAATCGATGGACCATTCTTCTCCTGCACGGGGAAATAGATGTTTAAAGCTGGCGCTCAACCCTGTAAAATTGAATTCACTTGCTGAATTCGAAAATCGGTCATTGTAAGAACGAGTTTGAGGGGTATAAAGAGAGTCGATTGTGCTATAACTATCATTGGTAGGGGTAAATCTACCTCCGCCTTTGTTGACAGAGAAGGACAATGTATTTCTGTTATCTATGAAAAAATCAAACCCACCACGAAAAAACATAAAGTTTCCCTTGGAAATACTGCTGTCTTCCTGTTTTAAGAAAGTATTTGGGTTAGCAATTAATGTGGTTCGCTCGGTTGTTCCTGCGCTAATTGATTTGCGCATGTTATAGTTTAAACTTCCAAAGACGTTGATTTTATTTTGTCGCACATTTACATCTGCTCCGCCACCTACACGTGCTCTCGAATCAATATTGGTACGTATATTACCGCTGTAACCAACCCTTTTGTTCTTTTTGAGAATAATATTCAGAATACCCGCAGTCCCACCTGATGCATCAAATTTTGCAGAGGGATTTGTAATAATTTCAACACTTTCAATAGCGTCGGCTGGAATTTGATCGAGGCTTAATACAGTTGGTCTGCCATCAACAAATAACTGGGGTGCGTTATTTCGCATGGTTACATTTCCATCCAAGTCTACATTGATGGAAGGGACATTGCGCATGACGTCGACCGCAGTTCCTCCTGCTGAAACAATGTTGCGATCCACGCTAAATACTTTTCTGTCAATTCCAAGTTTTAATCCTCCTGTGCTTGCATTGATAGTGACATTTTCTAGCGTTTTCTCTGCAATATCAATCTTGATATTGCCTAGATCCTTGTCCAATGCGGCAAGCATTGCCGTAAAATCCGTATTTCCTCCTGAGGGCATTTTGATATCAAATCCAACAGTTTGTTCAATAGTCTTGTAACCAACAACATTAATTCGAAGCTTATACTGTCCAAATGCAGCTATATTTTCTAATCTGAATTCTCCATTGGAGCGCGTTAACATACCTGCAACCACCACATCTTTTCTTTTTTTGGTTGCTGTGTCTAGTTTGTTTTGCAGTAGTTGTACAGATGCTAATTCGATGGGTTTTCCCGTAGTTGTTTCCAGCACTTTTCCATAAAAGCTGCCTGTGGGCATTTGTCTCCCATTAGCACCACCTCGATTCATGACGGAAGGTGGTTGAGCACTTGCAAGTTGGATAATAAAGAAACTAAAGAGGGAAATAAGTCGGATTAGCATGCTAATAATTTGATTATTAAACGAGTAAGTGTAAAATCTCTTGCGGTTCAGGTTTAGTATTACTATAAACGGTTGATAACGTTTATAGGTGGTCATTGTTCAATCTTATCCCTTCAAAATGGATAATATATTAAAAAAAACCTCGTCCGAAGACGAGGTGTAGGGTGGCTAACCGGGCTCGAACCGGCGACCCTCAGAACCACAATCTGATGCTCTAACCAACTGAGCTATAACCACCGTATTTCCGATAACTCACAACATAGCGAAGTGGTTAAGGACTTGCAAAATTAGGTAAAAACCTGCTTTTCAAAAAAATAGGGCTTCTTTTTACTTTATTTTTGATCCTCATGCATCCTTACTTTAAATATTGGTTGAATATGAAGAGAATCAGCATTCTGGTGGTATTGGTCTTGGTTGGATCTTTTGTGACTACACAGTTATTGGGAAAGAGTAAAATGAACTTACCTCCAGACCGCTATGAAAAGATTATGTTCTTGATTGGTAGGATGTTGTCAGATGGGCATTACAGCCCACAGGCCATTGATAATGCTTTTTCCAAACGCGTATTTGAGCGTTATCTATCTGAGTTAGATCCAGAGAAGAATATTTTCCTTAAAGGCGATATAGAGTCATTACGTATCTATGAAAATAAAATTGATGATGAATTGACGGGTGCTCCAATTCTATTTTTTAAAGAAGCTGGTAATTTATTTACGAAGCGTGTTCAAGAAGCAGAGCTTCTTTACCAAAAACTATTAGCAAGTCCTTTTGAATTTAATTCTACTGAGGAAGTGCTATTAGATCCAGATCAGATAGATTTTCCTCAAAATAATAACGAGCGAGAGAGTCGTTGGCGAAATAAACTAAAGTTTATGACGCTGGAAAGGTATGCTGAAGGTTTGGAGGTAAATAAAAAAGTCAGTGAAAAAGAAAGTCAAAGTAGCAAGACTGCTGTGCAACTAGAAAAAGAGGCTCGAGAGAAAGTTGGGAAAATCATGGCAAGAACTTTTGATCGATTCAGAAATAAGTTTAACGAGGACGACAAGTTTAATTTATTTGTCAACACGATTACTACTACCATGGATCCTCACACCGAGTTCATGCCCCCTGTTGACAAACGTTATTTTGATGAAGAAATGAGTGGGCAATTTTTTGGTATAGGAGCAACCCTACAGTATGATGAGGGTAATATCAAGATTACTAGTGTTGTTGCGGGAAGTCCTGCTTATAAATCGGGCCAAATTCAAGCGGGTGATATTATTTTAAAAGTCGGTCAGGCTGCTGAAGAGCCAGTGGATCTGACTGGTTTTATGACTACAGATGCCGTTAAATTGATACGTGGAAAGAAAGATTCTGAAGTTCGCTTGACCATCCGTAAGATTGATGGAACTATCAAAGTTGTTTCTCTAATCAGAGATCGAATTGTGCAGGATGAAGGGTATGCGCGTAGTGCTATCATAAATGAAGGTGGACGAAAAATAGGTTATATCTACCTTCCTGATTTCTATGCAGATTTTGATAATCCTAATGGGCGTCGTTGTTTTACCGATGTGTCTAATGAATTAGCAAAACTCAAGGCAGAGGGAATTAGCGGTTTAGTCTTTGATCTAAGAAACAATGGCGGTGGTTCGCTCTATGATGTTGTACAGATGGCAGGGTTGTTTATTGCTGAAGGCCCCATTGTACAGGTAAAAGATAGGGACCGTCCTCCAACCATTTTAAAAGATAAGGATCGCGCCGTACAATATGACGGCCCATTAGTAGTATTGGTGAATGAGTTCAGTGCATCTGCATCTGAGATTTTTGCTGCTGCCATACAGGATTACGGACGAGGGGTAATCATGGGAAGCAGTTCTACTTTTGGGAAGGGTACGGTGCAGCGAAATATTGGGTTGGACCCCCAATATGGTTTTTCATCCACCAATGCTGAACTGGGCACTGTAAAATTAACTTTGCAAAAATTTTATCGGGTAAATGGTGGTTCTACACAATTAAAAGGCGTCACACCTGATGTGATTATACCCGACAATATGGAATATTTAAAGTTTAGAGAAAAGGATACAAAAGAGGCGCTTCCATGGGATCAAATTCCAAAAACTTCCTATATCACCTGGACGCCGGCTTATGAAAAAGATTCAGTGATTGCTATTGCCCAGCGAAGAATTAATCAGGATACGCTATTTCAGCTCATTCATAATACCGCTTCTTATTTATCCAAGCAGAATGAAAAAATAGTTAACCTTCAATTTGAATCCTATAAAAAAACACAGGAGCAGATAAGTGTTGCTGTAAAGAGATTGGATTCTATACAACAGGGTAGGGCTTCGTTAAAAGTTAGCCCTTTACAAGGTGAGGAGAATCGTTGGTCAAACGATCAGCCAAAACAAGAACGATTTGAACGCTGGTTAAAGGGAATAGGTAAAGACATCTACGTTGAGCAGGGTGTCAAGACCATGAAAGATATGATTAAGGAAATGCCTGCAACTGCTCGACGTGCTTGATTGATCAGGCGTTTCTGTTGATACAATTCAAGTCTTCAAATGCAGTTTCCAAGCGTTTGCTAAATGTCTCTTCACCCTTACGTAGCCAAACCCTCGGGTCATAGTACTTTTTATTTGGCTTGTCTTCGCCCTCTGGATTTCCTAATTGTCCTTGCAAGTATGCCTCATTCTTTTTGTAATTCATTAGCACGCCGTCCCAAAAGGCCCATTGCAAGTCTGTGTCGATATTCATCTTAATGGCGCCGTATGAAATGGCCTCCCTAATTTGCTCTTGGGGAGAACCGCTGCCACCATGAAACACAAAGTAGACTGGTTTTGCTCCAGTTTTGAATTGCTGTTGAATATAATCCTGGCTATTCTTAAGAATAACTGGTCGTAATTCAACATTACCAGGTTTGTAAACGCCATGTACATTACCAAATGCAGCAGCTATGGTAAACAGCGGACTGACCTTGTTTAATTCTGTATAGGCATAAGCTACTTCGGAGGGCTGCGTGTAAAGTTTTGAATTTTCAACATCAGAATTATCCACACCATCTTCTTCTCCTCCGGTAACTCCCAGTTCAATCTCTATGCTCATTCCAAGCGGCTTCATACGCTTGAAGAAATTTACCGAGGTTGCAATATTCTCCTCAATAGGTTCCTCGCTGAGGTCAAGCATATGTGAACTAAACAGTGGTTGTCCTTTTTCTTTAAAATAAATTTCTCCGGCATCCAACAAGCCGCTTATCCAGGGCAGCCATTTTTTGGCAGCATGATCAGTATGTAAAATAACAGGTACGCCATAATATTTGGCTACATTATGCACATGAAGTGCTCCGGAAATTCCTCCCTGAATGTTTCCTTGTAATTGATCATTTGGCATTCCTTTACCAGCAATAAATTGGGCCCCTCCGTTTGAAAATTGAATGATAACTGGCGAATTGACTTTAGCAGCTGATTCTAATGTGGCATTTATCGAGTTGGTGCCGATGGTATTCACTGCAGGCAGTGCAAAATTATTTTCAATAGCATCTTGGTAAAGCGCTTTTAATTCTTCCCCATGCAATACACCGGCACGATATTTACTCATAAAAAAGGAATTTTATTTTTTGCAAATCTAGTTTTTTAAGGATTACCCAGCGCGGCAATTACATCATATTTTGTAATAATATGATAGGATCCAGCTTCATCTCGGGTTAGCACGGCTCCGTTTTCTTTACTGATATATTGTGTTAATTTTTCGGCAGGGCTATCGAACGGAACTATTGGAAATCCTTTTTCCATCACGGCTTGTATGGTGGAATTTTTTAAATCGGGGTCTGCAAATATTTTAGTAAAGAGTCCTTGTTGGCTTATGGCGCCTACAGGTAGATCATCCTCCATTACTGGAATCTGTTCAATATCATATCTTTTCATTAATTCAACTGCCTCTGAAACACTATGCTGTTTTTCTACGGTAATTAATTTTTTAGATCCTCGGCTACGAATGATTTCACGGATAGTTTTTACATCCAGAAAGCCGCGTTCCATCATCCACTGGTCATTGTATATTTTTCCAACATATCTGCTTCCGTGATCATGCAAAATGCACACGGGCAAATCACCCTTTTTTAGTTTACTTTTTAACTGAAAGAGTCCTTGTATACAGCTACCTGCACTGTACCCACAAAAAAGACCCTCTTCTTTTGCCAATCGACGGGCCATGATTGCTCCATCTTTGTCAGTCACCTGCTCAAAATGGTCAATAAATTGCATGTCATAATTTTTGGGAACAAAGTCCTCTCCAAATCCCTCACTTACGTAAGGTTTCACTTCATTCATGTCAATTTCCCCAGTTCTAAAGTATTTGGTCAGCAATGATCCGTATACATCGATTGCCCAGATCTGTATGTTTGGATTTTTTTCTTTTAAATATTGTGCTGTTCCAGTAATAGTGCCCCCTGTTCCCGCTGTACAAATAAGGTGGGTTATTTTTCCATCTGTCTGTCTCCATATTTCTGGCCCCGTAGATTCGTAGTGCGCCTGCCTATTGGCTAGATTATCGTATTGATTCATATGGCAAGAATTAGGAATCTCTCTGGCTAGACGCGCAGCTACACTATAATAACTTCTGGGATCTTCTGGGAGTACATTGGTGGGACATACAATTACTTCAGCTCCCACCGCCTTCAAAATGTCAACTTTTTCTTTGGATTGTTTATCAGTGGTTACAAATATGCATTTATAACCTTTAACTACAGCGGCTAAAGCTAGCCCCATCCCCGTATTTCCACTAGTTCCTTCAATGATGGTGCCTCCTGGTTTAAGACGTCCATCTTTTTCTGCTACTTCAACCATTTTCAAAGCCATTCTGTCTTTGATGGAATTGCCTGGGTTGAAGTAATCCACTTTTGCCAACACTTCGCAGGGCAGTTGGTTGGTGATTCGGTTTAAGCGAATCAGTGGCGTGTTCCCAATCGTTTCCAGGATGTTATTCTTTATATCCATTTTTATTGATTGATTAATTTCAAAGCTTTATTGACTGTGCTGTCATTGGCATTTAATACCTGATAGTATCCGTTGTTTCTCCATTTATATCTTGCTAGTGTAGCTAAAATTCTCTCCGTTAAGAATTTTTTTTCAATGGATGAATAAGGAGTTGAAGTATTTTTTGATGACTTCTCAGCGAAGATCCAATTAGCCCAGATCGCATGGCTTAATTCGGTATCTCTAAGTAAAGACAGGGGGGTATCTTTTTTATTAAAAAATGAAATGTTGTCCTGGTAATAGCGGAATGAAAATTGATTAATCCTAGTAAGTGCATGCATCAGGTTAGCAGAAGAAATGAGAGCTGTGTCGTTAGTTGTTGCGATTTTAATGTTAGGCGTAATTCCATTTTCTTCCCAGAGGGTGTCTTTGCAGCTATTAAGAAAGTAGCGAAGTTTTTTTGTTGTATCCTTATTATTATGATAGGGTATTTGAATACATCTGCCTAACGGTGTGTAATACCTTGCTACGGTTAATCGTAATGCACTCCCGTTTGAAAGGCTATATTCTTCTTGTACTAATCCTTTCCCAAATGAAGTTTGACCTACAATTTTTCCTCTGCACCAATCTTGTATAGCGCCGGCTAGTACTTCGCTGGCGCTGGCTGAAAATTCATCGATAAGTAGAAATACTTTTCCTTTTTCAAATTGTCCAGGTCTTCTGGCGCGGTACTCTTGTCTGGCTATTTTATTTCCTTCCGTGTAAACAATGAGTTTGTCTTGATCAAGAAATTCATCTGCAATATCTATTGCTTCACTCAAGAGTCCGCCTCCATTCCCTCTCAAGTCGAGCACTAGTTGTTGTGCACCTTGCGTCTTTAATGTTTCCACTGCCTTCATGAATTCTTCATAACTAGTTTCAGAAAAACGCGCCAGCCGTATATATCCTGTCTTTGAGTCCAGCAAATAGGAGGATTCAATGGCAGGAAGGGGAATTCGATCACGTTTTACATTTATTTGTAAAGTTTGCTGATCTCTTAGTATTGTTAAATTGACAATAGAATTTCTTTCCCCTTTAATTATTGAACGAATCGTATCCGTTGAATTGTTTTTGCGAACCATCAAAATGCCATTCGCTTTAATTAGTTGATCTCCGGGTCTTATACCCGCTTTTTCGCTGGGTCCCTCGGGGATTACATAGGTAATCGTTGCGGTATCATTAAATAGGCTAAACTCTACGCCTATTCCTTCAAAATGTCCTTTCAAAAGTTCTGTTGCTTCGGCAAGGTCGGCTGGTTTCAGGTAAGTAGAATGGGGGTCTAATTCTTTTAGCAGCTCATCCACTGCAGAGGATTCGAGGCTGTCTAGGTTGACAGGATCCACATATTTGTTTTTGACTAACTCAAAAACTTGCTGAAATGTAGACTGTTTGTTATTCCCAAAAAGTTGAATCGATGGAATTAAAAATTGAGCAACAAATAGAACAACGAGAAGAACGAATGAAATGATAATTGGCAGCGCAATATCTCGTTTATTATTTCCCATTCAGGCCTTTATTTTACGTAACTTGTGCAAGTTAATTGATTTGTTGTGAACCTATTTTTTGTTGGTTGAGCAAATGGCTACGGTAAAACTGATTGCAGACAGCGGAGCCACCAAAACAGAGTGGTGTCTCATAGAGGGGGCTAAGAAACGTACCCTATTGACAGCGGGTATAAGCCCTTATTTTTTAAGTACGGCTGATATTGTCTCCTTGCTTCAGCAAGAACTCATTCCTCGTTTAAGAAAAGCTAAAATCCAGGAAGTATTTTATTATGGAACAGGTTGTGCAAATCCAAACAATGTAAAAATTGTACGTAAGGCATTGCAGCTGTTATTTCCCTCGGCCAATATTGAAGTGACGCATGATCTCATGGGAGCAGCTCGTGCCCTATGTGGAAGAGATAAAGGTATTGCCTGTATTCTAGGGACAGGTTCTAATTCTTGTTATTTCAACGGAAAGAAGATTACTCGTAATAGCCCTGGTTTAGGATATGTGCTGGGCGACGAAGGAAGTGGCGCTTATTTGGGCAGGAAAGTAATTCAATACTACCTCTATGGTATTTTTGACGAGGAATTAAGGGGACGATTTGACCTTAGTTTTACCACAACACCTTCGGAGATCCTGGAAAATGTTTATAAGAAACCTTTGCCTAATCGCTACCTGGCCTCTTTTACCCTCTTTCTTGCTGAGAACAGAGGTCATTATATGATTGAAAATATTTTGGAGGATGGATTGAATGATTTCTTCTTTCAACATCTTTGCCGTTATCCCGAGGTGTGGAAATATCCATTGCATTTCACAGGAGGAGTGGCTTATGTTTTTAGGGATGTAGTAAAACAATTATGTGGGCATTATGAATTCGAGCTTGGAACTATTCTTCGTAATCCTATGCAAGGACTTATCAAGTTTCATACTTAGATTATGACATTCGAACGAATTACAGAGAAAAGTAGCGTATACCGGCATTTGGAAAAAATGTCTGTAAAAGAAGTATTGACGCATATCAATGAAGAGGATCAAACAGTCCCGCTCATTATTGCAAAAACAATTCCTCAAATTGAAAAATTAGTTGAAGTAATCGCTGACAAGATGTTGATGGGTGGTCGCTTATTTTACATAGGTGCGGGTACCAGTGGTCGTTTGGGTATTGTAGATGCGAGTGAATGTCCGCCAACGTATGGGGTTCCACCAGGTTTAGTGATTGGAATTATAGCAGGAGGAGAACAGGCTATTACAAAAGCTGTCGAGAATGCAGAGGATAGTTGGGAGCAAGGTTGGATTGATTTACAATCACATGCTATATCTCCTCAGGACGTGGTTATAGGAATTGCAGCAAGTGGAACAACTCCCTATGTTATAGGGGCCTTGAAGCATTGCCGGGAAATTGGGATTGTCACTGGTAGTATATGTTGTAATCCCCAAGCGCCTTTATCTGCTGCGGCAGATTATCCAATAGAGGTAGTGGTTGGCCCCGAGTTTGTAACGGGTAGCACACGCATGAAGAGTGGAACAGCTCAAAAATTAGTTCTCAATATGATCTCTACTGCTGTTATGATTCAGTTAGGCAGAGTGGAGGATAATAAAATGGTTAACATGCAACTTACCAATGAGAAGTTGGTGGATCGAGGGACCAAGATGCTGATGGAAAAGGCTAATCTCGAGTCCTATGAGGAAGCCAAAAATTTATTATTGAAAGCAGGAAGTGTAAAAAAAGCATTAGCCCTGCTGCCGTAATTCATTTTCATGCATACACTTGAGCCATTCTACAATTGGCAGCATGTTTACGTTAGCGAGCAGGATCAACGATCTCCTTTTTACGGAAGAGTTTATTCCGAGTTTGAGTTTTCTCAAACAGTATACAATTACTATATCCATCCGCTTTGGGATGAGTTTGGTAGCCGAACCCTTTACTTGAAAGTATTGATTGCTGATTACGAGGAGTGTTATATGGTGATTGAGTTGTTGGGTGAATGGAATGATGCGCTGGAAAATGATATCATGCATTTAAAGCGAGAAGTGTTCGAAAAGTTTATGGAGGAGGGAATTAAGTATTTTATTTTAGTTGGAGAGAATGTTTTTAATTTTCACTGTGATGGCACAGACTATTATGAAGAGTGGCAAGAAGAACTAACAGAAATGGGTGGATGGGCAGTCTGTTTGAATCTTTCGGTCTCTAGTTCACTGGAATTTCAACAAGCCCGACTTGACCGTTTTTTGCCTTTACTTACACTGCCTGACTGGCGCACATATAAGCCCTTTCACCTCTTCAAAAAGGTAGGCTTACTCTTGGCTTCTGGACTTCCAGGTAATGAGCTATAAAGTTGAAAAAGAACGTTTTTTACAAAATTCTTTGCCCTTTTTTACTTGCGGCTTGCTAATTTTGCAACCTGGAGAATTGCTTGATTTTTACTATCGCTAACCTTATAATTTCTAGCCGATGAAATGGTCTGCATTGTTCAATTCCTCTGTGGGTAGGAAATGGACTATGGGGTTGACAGGAATCTTTTTGATTCTGTTCCTAATTGTACACGTTGGATTAAATGCCTGTATATGGGCAATGGACGGTGGCGTCATGTTCAACAAAGCAGCTCATTTCATGGGCGCTAACATAGTTCCACGTTTATTGGAAGTGGGGCTATTTGCAGGGTTTCTTTTGCATATGTTTCAAGGGTGGTCATTAGAACTTACTAATCGTGCAGCTCGAAAAAAAGGATATGCTGTCAATATGGGAAACAAAGGGAGTAAGTGGTACAGCCGAAGCATGGGAATCCTTGGAACGCTACTCTTTCTTTTTCTGGTTATGCACCTTTCCCATTTTTGGGTTCCCAGTCGTATTACTGGTTTGGAGCCAGTAATGATTGATGGAAAAGAGTATCACAACTTGTATGGCGAAATGTTAAGTGTTTTTCAAGGAAATCTCCCTGTTGTTGTTCTTTACTCAATTGGCTGTCTTTCTCTGGCTTGGCATTTGATGCATGGTTTTCAAAGTGCTTTCAGGACTTTGGGAGTCAGCAATCCCCGTTATTTGAAAATTATTGAAAGTACCGGTACAGCATTTTCAATATTGGTTTCATTGGCATTTGCATTGATGCCCATTAGTATGTACGCAGGTTGGGTGAAATAATTCTATTAATCTAGTAATACTTTTCTATGATTGATTCTAAAATACCAGCTGGTTCACTCGAACACAAATGGACTGATTATAAAGGTCACTGTAAGCTGGTTAATCCGGCTAACAAAAGAAAGCTTGAAGTTATTGTAGTGGGTACCGGACTTGCGGGCGCTTCTGCCGCAGCTTCACTCGGTGAACTAGGATATCAAGTAAAAGCTTTTTGTTTTCAGGATTCTCCCAGGCGTGCGCACTCTATTGCTGCGCAAGGGGGTATTAATGCTGCAAAGAATTACCAAAATGATGGGGACTCTGTTTTTCGACTTTTCTATGATACTATCAAAGGGGGTGATTACCGTGCTCGGGAGGCTAACGTGCATCGCTTGGCTGAAGTGAGTGTTAATATCATTGACCAATGTGTAGCACAGGGGGTGCCTTTTGCACGTGAATATGGGGGGTTGTTAAACAACCGTTCATTTGGTGGCACGCAAGTGAAGAGAACATTTTATGCAGCTGGACAAACTGGTCAGCAGCTGTTGATAGGAGCTTATCAAGCCTTAGAAAGACAAGTGGCCTTAGGAAAGGTGACGATGTATACACGACATGAAATGTTGGATGTGGTGGTCGTTGATGGTAAGGCGCGGGGTATTATTTGTCGCAATTTGGTTACGGGCGAACTAGAGAGACATTTTGGTCATGCAGTCTTATTGTGTACCGGAGGCTATGGTAACGTTTTTTATCTTTCTACCAATGCGATGGGTAGTAATGTTACTGCAGCTTGGAAAGCGCATAAGAAAGGAGCTTATTTTGGAAATCCATGCTTTACCCAAATTCATCCCACTTGTATTCCAGTAAGTGGCGACCATCAATCCAAACTTACGCTCATGTCTGAGTCGCTTCGAAATGATGGTCGAATTTGGGTGCCTGCTTTGAAAGGCGACAAACGCGCTCCAAATGACATTCCTGAGGAAGAAAGAGATTATTTCCTCGAAAGACGATACCCTGCTTTTGGAAATTTGGTTCCCCGTGATGTAGCCTCCCGAGCGGCAAAAGAACGTTGCGACGCAGGATTTGGAGTTGGTACCACCGGGCAGGCAGTTTACCTCGATTTCAAATTCAATCTCATTAACAAATACGGAAAAGCAGAAGCCAATAAATTAGGTATTGCTAATCCTGATACTGAAACACTTGTCAATTTAGGTAAGGAAGTGGTAAAAGAAGAATATGGGAATCTTTTTGACATGTATGAAAAAATCACGGGTGAAAATCCTTACGAAGTGCCGATGCGTATTTATCCCGCAGTACACTATACGATGGGAGGACTTTGGGTGGATTATGAATTGATGACTTCGGTAAAAGGATTGTACGCATTAGGAGAAGCTAACTTCAGTGATCATGGTGCTAATCGTCTGGGCGCCTCTGCCTTGATGCAAGGGTTGGCGGATGGTTACTTTGTAATTCCATATACAATCGGAAATTATCTGGCTGATGAAATTGCAACAAAACCCATTCCCACCTCACACCCGGCTTTTGAGGAAGCGGAGAAGCAAGCATCAGAGCGTATCAATCGTTTGCTCTCCATTCAAGGGAAACAGACGGTTGAGAGTTTCCATAAGAGATTGGGTAAAATTATGTGGGATAAATGTGGTATGGCGCGTGATGAAAAGGGATTGAAAGATGCTATTGCGGCTATTCGTCAATTGAAGGCCGAGTTCTGGTCTGATGTTCGAATTCCAGGTGGAAGCGATCAAATGAATCCTGAGCTCGATAAGGCTGGGCGTGTGGCAGATTTTATTGAGTTGGGCGAATTGATGTGTCAAGATGCATTGGACAGAAAAGAAAGTTGTGGCGGTCACTTTCGAGAGGAGAGTCAAACGGAGGAAGGAGAGGCAAAACGGGATGATGAAGGGTATGCCTATGTAGCTGCTTGGGAATACAAAGGCGATAGTCAATGGCAATTACATAAGGAGGCGCTTCAATTTGAAGTGGCCAAACCTTCTCAACGTAGCTATAAATAATTTATCAACTCATTAATTGAATTTATTTCTATGCAACATTATACCATGAATCTGACGTTAAAAGTATGGCGCCAGAAAAATGCCTCGGATAGTGGACATTTTGAAACTTATCCTGTAGAGGGTATTTCATCTGAAATGTCATTTTTAGAAATGATCGATGTGCTGAATGAAAAATTAATCAAAGAGGGGAAAGAACCAATTGCCTTTGACCACGATTGTCGTGAAGGGATTTGTGGAATGTGTTCCATGTATATCAATGGTCGTCCTCACGGTCCTTGGCAAAATAATACAACCTGTCAGCTGCATATGCGTGCCTACAAGGATGGTGACACCATTGTGGTTGAACCCTGGAGGGCTAATTCTTTCCCAGTAGTGAAAGACTTGATGGTGGATCGAAGTGCTTTTGATCGGATCATTCAGGCCGGCGGTTATATTTCAGTCAACACCGGAAATGCTGTAGATGCCAATGCAATCCCTGTAGAAAAGGAGAAGGCTGATTCGGCTTTTGCAGCAGCCGCCTGTATTGGATGTGGGGCTTGTGTAGCTGCTTGTAAAAATTCCTCGGCCATGTTATTTGTATCTGCGAAGGTGTCTCATTTGGCCCTGCTTCCGCAAGGTAATCCTGAAAAGAAAAAGCGTGCCTTAAATATGGTGGCCCAAATGGATAAAGAAGGCTTTGGAGCTTGTACGAATACAGGTGCTTGTGAGGCTGTATGTCCTAAGGGGATTTCTATCGAAAATATTGCTCGATTAAACAGGGAGTACATGATGGCTGGACTTGCTGAAAAAGAATAATCAATTCATTTTCAGTATATAAAAGCCTAAACCTATAGTTAAACATTAAATCGGAAATGCATCACATCTCCGTCTTTAACTATATATTCTTTTCCCTCAATTCTTAGTTTTCCTGCTTCACGGCAGGCTGCTTCTGAGCCATATTGAATGTAGTCCTGGAAAGCAATAACCTCTGCTTTTATAAAGCCCTTTTCAAAATCAGTATGTATTACTCCGGCAGCTTGCGGAGCCTTCCAGCCTTGTTGTATGGTCCATGCTCTAACCTCTTGCACACCGGCAGTAAAGTAGGTATAGAGATTAAGTAATTTATAGGCGCTATGAATTAGACGATCCAGTGCTGGCTCCTTCATTGAATATTCTTCCATGAATAGTTGCTTGTCAGCCAACTCTTCCATTTCTGCAATCTGCGCTTCAATGGAGTTATTCATGATAATCATTTCTGCGTTTTCATGCTGAATCGCTTCTTGAAGGGCTTTTGAAAATCGATTGCCCGTATGCATGGAAGCTTCGTCCACATTGGCTACGTATAAAACTGGTTTCTCTGTAAGCAAAAAAAGATCTGCAATTGCTACTTTTTCCTCCTTGCTTAACTGAAGCCCTCTTATACTTTTTCCTTGTTCTAATTGATCTTTACAGCGTAATAATACATCCAGTTCGCCCTTTAACTTCGGATCTACGCGTACCAGCTTTTCTGTCTTTTGAATCTTTTTTTCTACACTCTCCAGATCCTTTAATTGTAATTCAGTATCAATAATGTCTTTATCGCCCACTGGGTTGATGGCTCCTTCATCTCTTAAGATGTTCTCGTCCTCAAAACAACGTATCACATGAATGATTGCATCCACCTCCCGTATGTTCCCCAAGAATTTATTTCCTAATCCTTCTCCTTTGCTGGCACCGCGAACAAGTCCGGCAATGTCTACAATTTCAATTTGGGTAGGGATTACTTTTTGGGGTTGTACCAGCGCCGCTAATTGATTAAGACGATTATCTGGTACATCTACCAACCCCACGTTGGGGTCAATAGTGCAAAACCGGTAATTACTGGCCTGTGCTTTTGCGCTGTTGCTAACAGCATTGAAGAGGGTACTTTTCCCGACATTGGGTAAACCAACAATTCCAGCTTGTAGTGCCATAATAGAAGTTGTGCTGCCGTTTATTTGAGCGGTTGCAAAAGTAAAGGAAATCACTCTTCTATTTGGAACCAGCAACTTGATTTTCCTATCTTCAACGGAACAATTGTAACTATGACTTTAGCCAGAATTTGGGCAGCTTTTGTCCTTATTGCCTTTTTAGTAGGGGGGACCCGCTTGCTGAATGGTGATCAAAAGATCTTTGTGCGTATGATTACAGGTAAATCTTCCGATCGGTACGATTCTACCTATTACGTATCAGTGGGTAGTCCAACTCATCTGGGTTTATCCTCAAGCTATCCTACTTTTTTAGCTGAATATGGCTACTATCCAACTACTGAGCCTGCAAAAGCTACGGTATTATTACATGATCTTCGACAGCCTGATTCAATAGCTAATTTCAAAAGACAATATTCACATTTAGAAGTGCTTAGTTTTAGCGGAATTCAATCGCGACTGGTACGTAAAGTGGATGGAGTAATTGAAACCGCCAAGAATGCATTCTTAGATATTATTTTACCCTTGGTCGGAATATTGGCCTTGTTTATGGGGTTTCTGTCCATTGCTGAAAAGGCTGGGGGCGTTCGGCTTCTTTCAAGATTGATTTGGCCTTTCTTTTCCAGGATATTCCCTGAAGTTCCCAAAGGACACCCGGCCACCGGACATATGATGATGAATTTCTCTGCAAACCTGCTCAATCTAGACAATGCTGCCACCCCTTTTGGTCTTAAAGCCATGGAGAGCCTGCAGGAGCTTAATCCTAATAAAAATGTAGCCAGCAATGCACAGTTAATGTTTTTAGCATTGCATGCTTCTGGCCTGACCTTGATCCCTGTAACAATTATCGCATATCGTTCTGGTCTGGGCGCAGCAGATCCCACCGACATATTCATACCCTGTATGATTGCCACTTTTGCAGCAACCATGGCTGCACTTTTTATTGTTTCCTGGAGACAAAAAATCAATCTTTTTCAACCGGTCATCATAGGTTGGGTGGGAGGTATAACTGCTCTGATTGCTTTGCTGGTTAGCTATGTGATGCGTTTGGATGCAACGGCCTCTCAACTTTTCTCTTCTCAATTAAGTAACGGAATTATATTATTCATTTTTGTGGCCATTGTACTGGGAGGGCTATATAAAAAAATTGATGTGTTTGATGCATTCGTAGAGGGGGCTAAAGGAGGTTTTGAAACGGCCATTCGAATTATCCCTTATATCGTAGGTATGTTGGTGGCCATCAGTTTGCTTCGTTCTAGTGGAAGCTTTGATTATTTGATAAACGGTATTAAATTTCTGTTCTCGCTGACTGGTTTAGATACGCGTTTTGTAGATGGCTTACCTACTGCCATAATCAAGCCATTGAGTGGGAGTGGAGCGCGTGGGATGATGCTAGATACGATGAAAACATATGGCTCTGATTCTTTTGCAGGACGCCTGGCTTCCGTTCTTCAGGGTTCTTCTGATACTACTTTCTATGTGGTTGCCGTTTACTTTGGCTCAGTGAATATTCGAAATACACGATATGCAATTGGGTCGATGTTGTTGGCCGATTTAGTGGGTGTTATTACTGCCATTCTACTCAGCTATGCGTTTTTTGGTTGAACTTTTTTACTATCATAAAGCAACAAAAAAGCCGTACAAATTGTACGGCTTTTTTTATCAAGGAAGAGTAACTTGATTAATAATTCAAAAACACACTTACTGCGCGTATACTAGTTCCACTTGTAGCGCGATGAGAACCACGATATACAACCGTATAGCTTCTTTGTGGAATCAGGGTAGAAATGGTTGAGGTAGCTAGTACAGTGCTTGTACCGGCTAATCTAACTTGGAAAGCCTCTGTACCTATCCGGGTAGGGTGTACAACAAACTCTGTAACATCAGTATACTGCAAATTGGTGGCAACCACCTCATTTTTACCGAGGGAAACAATATCAACAGCAGGCGTTACTGCTAAGCCATTGTAAGCAAAATTTGCAAAGCGTACACGGCAAGTAGTGTCTGTAGGTATAACAACCTTTGTTGTAACTGTTTTTTGCTTTGGAGCGGTAATGGTGTCGTAAGTGAAAACCGTGTAATTACCTCCAATTTCAAAATTCTGAGCAAAGGACAGTTGCGGTTGAGTGGTAGTAGAAAGGGTATCTCTTACCATCATATTGCGAAGTCCGCTGGTTACTCCATAACCATATCCTGTAGCAGGAAATACGTTTCCGGTTGTCAGGGCAGAACCATTTACAGGTTTTCCGTCAACATATACATAATTACGGCTGGCACCTACGGTACCAATAAACGCTTGAATTGTCGACCCGCTACCCGTATAGTAGTCTGCTGCTAGCTTTTTATCAAAGGACTTTTGACAAGAGCTAAGTAACACTACGCCAGATAAAGCAGTAATGATTAGTTTAGAAAAGATATTTAGTTGCATAAGTTGCAGTTTAGCATTTTGATTAAGGTTTGGAGAACCAGCATTCTTTAGTGATATAGTCAGGTGCGAAAGCTCCCAAACGGTTTAGCTCATCAACATTGTATAGGTACTCGGAATTATAACGAGGTCTTACACGATAAATCCATTTATTCAAATTGTTGGTATAAAGATCGATACCTGTTGGAGGAGCAAACTCACGATACACCTGCTGACCAGTAATTGGATCAAGGTCTGTATAGTGGAAGCGGCGCATATCAACCCATACTTCTACAATTCCCCAGCCATACATTGCGATGTATTTTTGCATCATGATGTGGGAGAGGGTTAAATCAGCTGCAGCTGGTACTACCAATGTGTTATTAAGATAAGCGTCACGTTGCGCGTCAGTCATGCGACGAGCAGACGGAACGCTAACCTCGTAGTTGGTGCGTAGTTCCTGGAAGTTTAATTCAATTCCTTTTTTGTAAGCTGCAACAGCACCTGCCTTATCACCCTTACGAAGCATGGCCTCTGCCTTTAAAAATTGTATTTCAGCTGCCGTCATAATGGGAAATATAGGCGCGTTTTTGAAAATATAACGTGCACCATTATCGCTTCCAGGGGCAGCAGTAACCGAAAAGGCATCACCCCAGAAATTGTCAGGTCTGTCACTTACACTAGTTAATAGATCAGAACCCTTATTTGGTCTTATTCCCTTGTAGGTTCCATTTGGATTTTCTCTGATAATGTATGGAGCACGAGGGTCAATATTTCCGGTTGGGAATTGACCATTCAAGCCTGACATCAAATCAGCAATGAATTTAGATTGGCGAAGTGCTCCAACGTTTCCACGGAAAGGAGACCAGAAACTATAAGTACCTGTACCACCTGTGTTAGACCAGGTAATATTAGTGTTTTCACTATTGGCTTGCATGGCCAGATTAGCGTAAAAAATAACTGAATCCGGCTGATAAATGGATTTATTAGTAACTCGGTTAAAAGTTCTAGCCAATACACCATATGTAAACCTTTTCCAACGGTTGATATCGCCACCATTTCCGTAACGGTCACTGATGGCAAGTTTGGCAGGATTTACACCATCTCCTGTTTTTGAAAGATTAGCTAAGGCAGCATGACAAAGTCTTTTTACCTCCTCGTAAACATCGGGTTGGGGGTCGTATTTGAAGACCAATTGTTCAGGACGAAAAGCCTCTCTAAGAATAACATCATCGTGGGTATCAGTTAAGGTCATCCAGCCCCATGCACGAACGGCCTGTGCAACACCAACATAATCCCATTTTTTTTCTTCCGTTCCCCATTCAATGATCCGGCTGATATTTGCACCCATTCCATAATAATGCATAGCCCAGATGCTACCCAAGATGTCACTACGGTTGATAAAATTGTCTCCCATTTGGTCGTACTGGTTTCCAGTACCATTGGTAGCCCAAAACTGTACATAACGACCAAAATATAGTCCGTCATTTTGCGGGCCATACAAGGTACCATTTGCGGAGTGTTGAATCGCCATGTTAGAAATTACTCCAGGGAGTAACTCTTCAACAGGCTGCTTTGTTAGTGCATTGGGATTAGCAAAAGCATCATCAATTTTTTTTGTACATCCCGTTGCGAGTAGGATGACTGCAAGAGCAGGCATCATCAACGATTTAAAGAAGGTATGTTTCATAAATACGTTTTTCAATTATTAAAAGGATGCTCTGATACCAACATTCAATTGCATAGGAGCGGCCAAGGTTCCGTAATCGAAACCGAAGGCACCCACGCCTCTGCCGGCTGCAGTGTTACCATTAACTGCAGGATCGGCTCCGCTGTAGTTGGTAAAAAGTATCAAATCATTACCCGTAACAAATGCGCTTAGATTTTTTACACCACGAATTACATTCTTTTTGAATGTGTAACTAACCGTGATATCTCTTAATCGGAAGAAGTTAACATCTCTTTCAATGAACTCTTCATCAGGTAGCGTGTAATAAGCGTCATTAAGTGCAGGTATAATGCTGATCGTATTTGTAGTTGGCGTAGCTGAGTTCTCTAAACCATCTCTTAATACACCTGTAACTACACGGGGCACATAACGATCCGCAGTGTATTTACTGAGACCGTTTACAGTCATGAAACGATTAGTTCCATTGAATATGTCGCCACCCATTTTCAAGTCCCAAAGCATACTGATGCGCCAGTTGCCCATTCTGAAATTGTTGGTCCAACCGGTGGTGAAGTCAGCATTTCTGTCTCCAATCACGCGGTAGGTTGCGTCTGTGATAGGCAATCCGTTTGCAGGATTAATCAACACTTGACCTGCATTATTACGTAAATACTTTGATCCAGTAATGGATGTAGTAGGGCCTCCCAGGGTGATACCACCACGTGCAGTATACAACCAGGTGTCCGCGATATAGTATTCAGAAACACTCTTTGGCAGTTCGACTACCTTATTACGCATACGGTTAAAGTTGAAGCGCATATCCCAGCTGAATTTGGCGCCTTTTTTCACGTTATAATCAAGTACCACTTCAATTCCTTTGTTACGTGTAGAACCTGCGTTTTGTGTGTTCAATACAAAGCCAGTACCATAACTCAAACGGAAGTTCTCGATGATCTGACCTTTGTTCAACGTGTTATAATAAGTAAAGTCAACACTTAAACGGCTATTGAATAAACGGAATTCAGTTCCTAATTCATAGGTATTCTGTTTTTCTGGCTCCAGTTCAGCATTATTGTTGAAGAAGCCGTATGAATAACCGCCTCCACTAGCCTGATTGTCTACAAATACAGACTGTGTAGAGTAGGGGCTATTTAAGCGAGCAGTGCTGGCGCGTGAAGCACGCAATTTCCAATAGCTAACCAAACCATTCTTTTTTAATTCAGGCAACATGTCACTTAAGATCAAGCTCACACTCATACCCGGATAATTGTAATTTCTGTTTTGTACAGGAAGGGTAGAGGCTTGTTCAAAACGGTGTGTATAGTTTACAAAAAAGTAGTTTTTGTAGCTATAGGCAACCTCTCCGAAGAAAGCCAACTGACGAAGTGATACATAATTCCACTCGCCAAATTTATTTCTGTTCAAACGAAGGCGGGTATTTTGGCGTGTAACGTTAGAATCCATATAGTTGCCCATGATTTGAGCAAGGTCTCTGTCTGTTACAAAATTTCCATTCTTATACATCTTTCCGTTTCCGCCAGCGGTGTTGCTCAATCCTCCTACAGAGTCAACAATATTCAATCCATAAACGGCAAACATTTTTGTGGTATAGTCCTGCCACATGGTACCACCCATAACGCGGATAGAAGAACCTTTTCCTAAATCTTTTTTAGCAGTTGCGGTAACTGTATGGTTGTAACCTGTGTATTGTCTCCAGTAATTATCCAAGGAACCTCCTTGTGCTGCACCTAGGTAAAAGGATTGTGGATGAAGGAACATAAATCCATCCTGGCTATATTGGTCATATCCGAAACGGCCCGCAATAGTCAGCCATTTGTAAGGATTAATGTTAATTCCGAGTGTGTATGTTTTACGTTCTACCTCATCCTTTCCAAAATTGTTTTCAACGTTCCAAAGTGGGTTGTCATATTCACCGTTAGTGGAAGAGTTGTCAAACAAGTCTAGCTTATCGCCAGTTTGATCATTTTCAAACGATCTAATATCGTTGGTGCGAGGCCATACTAATAAACTCAATAGGAAACCTCCTGCACTTCTCAGTACTTTATTGTTGGTTGAACGAACATAAGCGAATGAAGGAGTGATATCAACTTTTCCTTTTAGGAGCTTAGTTGTGTTAGAAATACGGAAGTTGTATCGCAAGAAATCATTATTAGGTACAACTCCTTGTTGATTGAAGTAACTACCAGAAACACGGAATTTACTTTCTCCCACACCAAAATCTGCACCGATATTGTGCGTTTGCGCGGTCCCTGTACGGAAGAAATTTCCCACGTTGTCAAAAAGCTGGGTGCCTGGAGCATAAGCAGGGCCAAATCGACGGAAGCTTGTTCCAGCTAAACCGTTAGTACCAGGACCGTAGGTATCGAGTGTTTCAGGAAAACGAGTTACTTCTTGAACGCGGAAGCTATTGTCGTACTGAAAAGCAAACTTGTTCGTCTTTGCTTTTTTAGTAGTGATAATAATCGCACCAGAACTCGCTTGGCTTCCGTAAAGTGCAGTGGCTTCAGGACCTTTCAGAACGGTAATGCTTTCAATATCGTTAGGGTTGATATCGGCAATACGATTTTGATAGTCGTTAAAGCGGTTAGGGCGGTCAGAGGCAAGTCCAATTGTTGCACCACCTGAAGAAGTTTCATTCATGGTTGAGTTATCCATCACTACACCATCAACAACGTAAAGCGGTTGATTACTCAAGGATAAAGAGTTGAAACCACGCAAAACTACAGAGGAGGAGGCCCCGGCAATACCCGATGTTGGATCAAGCGTTAAACCAGCAACACGACCTTGCAATCCATTGATGAAGTTTTCGCGTTGTGTTTCTTGGATTTCATCCCCTTTTAATGTTTGCGTAGAATAGCCCATGGAACGAGGATTTCTCTTGATGTCCATAGCAGTTACAACCACTTCTCCAAGGGTATTATCTGCGGTTTTTAAGTTCAATCCGATTGTTTCGCTGGATCCAACTTTGATATCAGTTGTTTCGTAGCCAACACTGGAAATTTGAAGCACTTCTCCAGTGTTCACACGAATGGAGAATTTACCGTTAGCATCTGTTTGTGCAAGGCGTCGAGTTCCTTTTACTCGAATCGTTACACCAGGCAGAGGAGATTTAGAATCTTCTGCCAAAATTGTACCAGTTAGCGTTCTATCCTGAGCCTCCACGGTTTGTGGAGCAACAACAGTAAGTAGAGCAAACGCCAAAAGGACATAGAGAATTTTTCTCATGGCTGTAAGTTTGGTTATATAAATCGCAATTTATGGAAATTTTAGCTCCTTTTTAATACTTGATGAGCTTGGATGGCCTCCACTTATGAACATGTCATGTTAATAAAAATAAGTGTAATCACTTATTTTTATTCTACTGACGAACTATTGCAATAAATCTAACCGAGATTTTGGACGTCTGAGGTCATTCCATTTGAATAATGGAAGCTTCATTTCTGCAGGATTTTTTTGCTGAATTGGCCATACAGTTCCGCTCACTGCTCCCCGAAGAACTATGCGTTCAAGTGCTTGTATTGAGAAATATATATCAATCAAATCACTTTTTGACTCGTTGATGCCTGTATAGGTACTGTCCTCATCTTGCAAAAAATAGATGGTTTCCGCATTACCAAAGGCACGAAGAGAGTCCAAATTTCCATCAGTGAACCTTCCTTCCATCCTGATGGAACCAACTTGATTATAAATGCCCGTATCGACCTGGCTAATAATCATACTGTTTTCAAAAACTGTTAGTCGGTCTGATTTTTTATTCTTTGTGTATAACCAAATAGTATCCCCAGTTATTTGATTTTCCTTAGACCATAATACCGGATCTCTGAAAAGTCTGAAGATGGAGTCTTTGTCGGAATAATACAAGCTATCACACACAGCTTGGAGTGAATCGGAAAAAATCTTCACATGATGAAAGGCCTCCACATATCGCAGTGTAGAATCCTTTTTTGAGACAGAAATACGAGTTGTGTTTTTTAGAAGGCTAGTATCTTTTTTCACAGCGTTTGGTTGCATGGCTGTAAAAATGGTGTCTGCAGTTAAATAAAGAGAGTCTTTCTCTTGTTTGAAAATTAAAAGAGGTTTTCCTGTGGCCAGCATCCTTTCCTCATTATCCTGTCGGAAAAGTTGACCGGTTACCAGGGTAGTTCCCTGTGCGGTGTCAACTACTACCACATTTCCAATGGCCTGCGATGTTCCTGTACTATCGTCAAAAGCAATACGATCTCCTGTGATGGTTGTGGATCCATCAATGATGGTTGGTCGTTGGTTGAATTCTGCTTTTCCTCCTTTATAATAGCCGTCTTTTGTTTCTATTCTTCGGCCACTGCTGTCAATTATGGTTGTTTTTGCAATGAACCGGTTAGTCTGCGTAGCTGTATTATATAGTAAAGAGTCTGTGGTAATCTTGTATCCAGGGTCATTCAGTTTGACATCGTTTTTAAAATAAATCTCTTTAAGTGAGGCGTAATAATATCCTTCTTTGCTTGTTAAGGTAGTTTTTTTATTTACCACCTTTCCGCCATTCGTGTAGATTCCAATATCAGTATTCAGGTTGTACTCTAGCGAAGGAGTGGAGAGTATGGCTTTTCGATCGCTGAGGGTAACTCCGCCATCTAAGTAGGCAATTTTTTTGTCAATCTTATACAGTAAGTGTCGTGCGTTGACTTGTATACTATCGCCGTCTTTTATTTGCACGTTACGCCAAGCTTCAAAAATATTTTCGCTGTTGTTTAACACACAGCTATCGCAGTTAAAAAGTGCTTTCCCTTGACGTAAACGCACACGTCCAGCTAAGATCTGAATACTCGTAGTATCATCAACTTTTAATAAGGTAAGTCGGTCAGATCCCAATATTTCAACTTTGTTACTGTCTTGTTGAATAGAAATTGAATCAATTGCGATTCTATTTTCCTGTCCTTTCAATGAAAAAACGGAAACTAGTAACAAACAGGAAATGAATATAACACGGTAAAAATACGTGCGCATGATTATTTTCTTGGAAGCGTATCCTTAACGGTAGGAGAATTCAATGGAGTTGATTTATCCTTTTTTCCAAAAACAGAAAAACTCACATATCTTTTCGGATGTGTTCTCAAATCATCCAAAAGTATTTCGGTACTCAGTAATGTTTGTTCAAGTTGGCTGTACAATTGCCTGTCTTTGAGCAGGGCTCCAGCCGTGCCTTCTCCTTTTTGTAAGGACGTTGTTATTCCTCTTAGGTTTTCTATAACTATCGCTAGTGTGTCTATTGTGCTCTTTAAGGGGAGAGAGGCTAAGGTTGAAGTGAATTTGGAAGCATTGTCTGCTGTTTGATTGATTGCCTCAGCACTCTTGTTCAGTCGCTTGGTTAAGCCAGACAGACTTTCTAATGATTGGTCTATTGGTCCATTTTCCTGCAAATAATTGCTTAATGCAGTGCTTACTAAATTCAAATTGGATATGGTCTCACGAAGATTTTGTCTGGTACTGGCGTTTAATACATCATTGACACTACCTAGTGTTTTCTTGAGTGAGTCAAGTATTCCCCGAACACTACTTATGGTAGGATCAAGTTGTGCTTTTACATCACCTAATAAACCTGATTCCATTCGAGTTTCAATTGTATCGCCATCCTGCATCATGTTTGATTCATTTCCTCTCTCAATTACTATAAAAGAGGATCCAACCAAGCTGGAAGCAATATAAGCCACGGAATTTTTAGGAATATTTATGTCTCGAGTTAAATTGATTGTAACAACAATGGCACTTACATTTTTATCTTTTTCTTGTTTTTGATAAACAGTGCCAACAGGAAGTCCATTTATTTTAACCTCATTCGATTTTTCTAGGCTGCCAAGGTCTGTAAAAACAGCGTAGATTTTTTTCGATGGAGCAAATAAATCTCTCCCCTTTAAATAATTAAACCCAATAAAAAGCAAGGCCAATGCTATAATGGTGAGGGCGCCAACTTTTGTTTCATTGGATACTTTCATTTCTTGGTCAATTTATGTTTATCCTCTACTGCTTCAAGAAATGAACGTGTGTTGGCTGTAGTGGGAGTATTGGTACTGGATATCTCTGGTTGTTGCTTTTGCTCGAGCCAGCTTAAATAGTTTCTTAAACCTCTAACCATGCATGCAGAAAGCTCCTCTTGGCCTGATTCGCTGTTAAGATAATCTTCCTCCTCGGGGTTAGAGATAAACCCTGTTTCCACTAAAACACTTGGCATGGCCGTGGCTTGTAATACCCAGATTCCAATTCCTCGTTGCCTTACATCTCTGTCTACTCTTCCCACTTTTGCAAATTCATCCTGTATAAAGCCAGCTAGTGTTGCGCTTCGCTTGAAATACTGTTTAGTTTTTAATAATGAAATAGCGATGAACTCGGGTGAATTCACGTCAACACCTCCATAGTTTTTCTCAAAATTTTCTTCTTGAAGCATGGGGGCATTTTCGATAATGGCTAATTCCTTGTCTTCGCTTCTGTGCGCTCCCCATATGTAGGTTTCAGTACCTTTTGCTTCACTGGGTAGATTTGTGTATTTGTACTGAGGTACTCTTTTTGTTCGTTTCTTTCTGCTGGCTCCTTTTCCTGTGTAATAGGTGACTGTTTTGTAGCCTACCACTTCAGCAACTCTTTTACCGCGGGCTGCATTAACATGCACACAGAGATACAGATCTCCCTTATTTTCATTCGCAAATTTTGCACGGTCATGTAGCTCGGGATATGAGTCGGTGGTGCGCGTATATAACACCCTTAGTTCAGGAAATTCTTTTGAAATTATAGCGCCCAGTTTAAGTGAAACGGCTAGACAAATATCTTTTTCATAACTAAATCGACCTTTGGCGCCATGATCACTACCTCCGTGACCAGGGTCAATGATAACCGTTCCTATAACTTTCTTGCGATTTGTTTCTGTAGTAGTTGGTCGTACAAAGGATGAAATAGTAAGGAGTCCGCCAGTTATCAAAAAGAAAAGAAGAATACGTTGCGTCATATTGGGAGTAAGTAAAATTCACATTTTGTTTAGTGAGGCGGACAAATCGCGATTCTATAAAAGGTTACATTTGCTCCGCTGCACTTTTAAGATGTACAAATTTAAGCCAAAATGCTGCTACTGGCGGATCTGTTTCGTCGCTTTATTTTATGCCCATGCGTGCATAACTCCTTTATTTGCGCAAACTACTCCAACATTTCGCAGATCCTTAACAGTCCAGCCAACAGATACCTTACCCGCTCGCACGGATACTTTACGGCAGCGTGTTGATTCGTTCCAAATAAAAAAATCAACTGACACGCTGGATGCGCCAGTCAAATATGAAGCCGAAGACTCAGCAGTTGTGTTAGTGCCACAAAAAAAAGTGCTGTTGTATGGAAAAACAAAAACTGTATATGCGGACATGGTTTTACAAGCTCCCAGGGTAGAACTTGATCAGCGTACACAGATTGTATTAGCTACCCGTTCGGTAGATAGCGCTGGTAACACGCTTGATGCGGCTAAATTCAAGACTGGCGACACAGAAATGACTAATGATACCATTCGGTATAATTTTAAGACACAGGTTGGGCTCACCTCCAAAACTTATACGCAGCAAGGGGAGATGTTGGTCATTGGTGAAAAAGCAAAGAAGGTTAATCCTAGCACTACTTTTATCAGCACCGCACGATTTACCACTTGCTTGCTCGATGAACCTCATTTTTCTTTTGTAGCAGGCAAAATGAAAGTGATCAATCAGAAACTTGCCGTTTCTGGGCCTGCGCATCCTGAATTTGAAGGAGTGCCAATTCCTGTATATGTTCCTTTTGGGTTTTATCCCCTTAGCCAGGGTAGGCATTCCGGTCTTTTAAGGCCCAATTTTATTACTGACGAAAATCGGGGGATTGGGCTTCAAGAAATCGGATATTATAAGGTGATTAATGATCATTGGGATATGAAATTGGGAGCTGATTTGTTTTCATACGGTGAATGGGCAACCAGTTTAGGTGCCTCTTATAGAACCCGATACCGTTTCAATGGTGGGCTTACTTTTAACTTCCGTTCTTCTAAGCAAAATTTTAAAGGTGATCCTGATTTTACTTCTAGTAAAGTCTTTAACGTTTCCTGGAGTCACTCTGTGGACAGTCGTGCACGTCCAGGTGTTAGCTTTTCCGCTAATGTAAATGCGGGTTCAACCAAATACAATCAAAGTATTCCTGGTAATGCAATATTACCTTTTCAAAATATCATGGGGTCCTCCATTAATTTTTCTAAGACTTGGAAGAATAAACCGTATAACCTTTCTCTTAGTGCAACCCATTCTCAAAATAACAATCTTGGATTGATCAATCTAAGTTTACCAAACGGAGCCTTTACGGTTAATACCATTTTCCCCTTTCAACGCAAGGAAGGAGCGGGATCAGCGAGATGGTACGAAAAATTGGGAATTGGCTACACGGGTAATTTTTATAATAATATTGGTTTTTATGATACGTTGTCTTACGGAAAAAATGGAGTGAAGCCCTTTCTTCAATTTTTACTGGATACAGCAGAGTGGGGAGCCAATCATGCAATACCCATCACACTCTCCTTGCCCCCTGTACTAGGCGGAAGGTTGATTATTTCACCCGGTGTTAGTTACAATCAAGTATGGCTGCAGCGGTTGACTCAATACCAATGGAATCAATCATTAAGCAAGGTTGATACATTCAATAAAAAAGGGATGTTCATTGATCAACGTGCTAGTTTTTCTTTGGGTTTTAACACAGCAATTTATGGGATGTATTCTTTTAAAAAATCTCGTGTTATTGCAATAAGACATGTGATGCGACCGCAACTTGCTTTATCCTACACACCTGATTTAAATCGTTCTCGTATACGGTTCACTCAAGTTGATGCCTCAGGTCGTGGAGTATATTACAATGAGATGGGAGGCCAAGTATTGTTCAATGCAGCGTCCAGGCAATCGGGTGCCATTCAGTTTGGAATTGATAATAACCTCGAAATGAAGTTTCGTTCTAAAAAGGACACGGGTAAGGCTGCGATAAAAAAAGTAATGATATTAGAGGGTTTTGGTTTCAACGCATCCTACGATCTTATGCGTGATTCTATGAGGTTATCTAGAGATATTCCTCTCTATGTACGTACTACATTATTTGATAAAGTTAATATCAATGCTACAGCAACGCTGAATCCATACCAGGTAGATGCAACCGGTAATGAGATTAATAAACTTGCATGGCAGGGAGGTAAATTTAGCTTGGGAAGATTCACAGCCGGTAGTGTTTCCATCGGTACCAACCTCCAAAGCAAGCCCAAGGATCCAAAGAAGGAGGAATTAAAACGAAAACAACAAGAGGAGCGCATGCAAGACCCGGTGTTGGCTGCAGATCAACAACGTTTATTGGAATATATGCAGCAGAATCCAAATGAGTTTGTTGATTTTAATATCGATTGGCAACTGAACTTGAGCTACTCACTTTCCTTTTATAGTAGACTTCGTCCTGATTTTAGTGGCTACGAAACGGAGTTTACTAATGGGCTTAACCTAAATGGGAGTTTTAACTTAACTCCAAAGTGGAAATTATCCGGTAGTGCCAGTATGGATGTTAAAAAGCTCGATATACAATATTTGACATTGTCCGTAAACAGAGATCTTCATTGCTGGCAATTATCGATTAATGTAATACCAGTAGGCTTTACGCGGTCATTTAATTTTACTGTTTCTCCAAAAGCAGGATTGCTGCAAGATCTTCGTATCAACCGAACTCGCTTTTTTACAGGGTACTAGTATTATTGTCCAGGTAATACTTACTCATACAGTTGAAAACGTTTTTTTTCAAATCTTCAGCGGTGAATCCCTTTGGATCTATCGGTGACAAAAAATGGATTTCCATTTTACCTGGCCAGCCAAATAGAAATTTTCCGGGAGGGAGCACACTTTTAGTATTGAAAAGAACTGCGGGCATGATGGGGTGTCCCGTCTCGACTGCTAATTTAAACGCTCCGTTATAAAATGGTTTCAATGGGGCTTCAGTTCTGTTTCTTGTACCCTCAGGATAGATGCACATATGCATGCCTGCTTGCAATACTTTTCTCATCTCTTCGTAACTTTTTCGTCTGCTTTCTTCACTTTTTCTGTTGACCATTACGCCTCCTCTTTTATAGTACCAGCCAAAGAAAGGGACTTTGGTGAATGTTGATTTTGCAATTGTTTTATTAGGTCCAAGTATAAAGGGGGATGAAAGTGGAGGATCCATAAAAGAATTGTGGTTGCAAGTAATTATAAAAGATTTCCCACTTTCAAAATGCTGTTCGCCTTTAATAACTAATCTGCAACCAATGATAAATAGCCATAGGCGAATCCATTTTCGAGCAATTTTGATATATAGGCCCTGCCCTTGGGGATCTGGTAACAGACCGGTTAATAGCGAGGGAAGTAAAATGATCAAAAAGCTCACTACAAATGTTAATAATGCCCACAAGGCCCATATTCTACCCAATAGACTTTTTAGAAATTTCATTCTTAATTAGTTAATATGCCAATTAATGGGGTCTATTCCATTTTTTGCCAAGAAGTGATTACAAGCGGAAAAATGTCCACATCCCACAAAACCTTGATGGGCAGACAGGGGGGAGGGGTGTGGAGCTTTTAAGATCAGGTGTTTTGACGAATCAATTAGGGTTTGTTTTTCTTGCGCAAATTTTCCCCATAGCATAAATACAACCTTTGGGCAATCTTTGGAAATAGTTCTAATGGCAGCATCAGTAAAAATGGCCCACCCAATTTGCGAATGACTCATGGGCTCAGCTGCTCTAACTGTTAGTGAAGCATTTAGCAAAAAGACACCCTCTTGAGCCCAACTGGAGAGATCGCCATGCGAAGGATAGGGGGTGCCGGTGTCACGTTGTAGTTCTTTAAAAATATTTTGAAGCGATGGAGGAAATGGAATACCTTTTTGTACTGAAAAACTTAGACCATGCGCCTGATTAGGTCCATGGTAGGGATCTTGACCTAAAATCACAACCTTGACTTTGTCGAGAGGAGTTTTATTAAAAGCGTTGAAAATATTACTCCCTTTTGGATAAATTAATTTGCCCTGCTCTTTTTCGGTTTTAATATGGTTAACTAATTGTATAAAATAAGGCTTATTGAATTCTTCCTTTAGTACCAATTTCCATGATTCCTCTACCTTGATATTCAATTTACTCATGCGCACAAATGTACCCTATTGCCTCTTTTCTTTTTATCTATTTTATAAAAGTATATACTTATTAAAATTCGAACTATGTATTCAAAAAATACTGATATCAAATTAGAAATAATTAAATACGCAACAAATTGATATACAGTGCTCAATAAGCATACCTTGATATAATTCTCAACTACTTCAATATGTGTTTTTAACATATGAGATCCTTGTTTTTAATTAAAGAACCACTTTTGGTGGAGGGTTTGTCAACGCTTCTCTCAAAAATGGTCAATGAACTTTCGTTAAAAGTTGCTCAGGATGAAAAGGAAGGTGAAATCTTGCAACTAGCCTCTGAAAAAAGTTTTGATCTCTTTGTGTTGGACACTGAATCGTACAAGGAACAGGCAATTGATTTGATTCGAGTTCTTAAAAATCAAATGCCCCATATAAAGATTATTTTCATTTATGCGCGTTTATCCCGTGAAATTTTAAGTGCTTATCGAGCAGGAATTTCCGGTAGTTTTTTTAGGGGAGATTCCCTTGATACAATTAAAATTGCCTTTCAAACAGTACTTAACGGCGAAGTTTATGTGCCGCACACGATAATCATCAACTTAATTTGTGAAGGGCATTTATTTTTTGACATGCCCGACTTGATTAATTTATTAAGCCAAAAGGAAATAGCCGTATTAAAACAGTTACGCAAAGGCCAGCGAATGAAAGAAGTGGCTCAAAGTCTTTCAATGGCTCCATCCACTCTTTCTACTCATAAACTTCGAATTGCTCAAAAACTAAATTTAGTGAGTGATTCAGATTTTGATAGTTTCTTGATTGCTTATGAAAACTGGCAGAAAACCAGTGCTCAACACCCAAAAAAAGCCCCTCCAACAAAAATTGAAGGGGCTTAGTGATCCGGATTGGATTCAAACCAATGACCTACTGCTTAGAAGGCAGTTGCTCTATTCAACTGAGCTACCGGACCGCGTCGGAGCGACAATGCGGTGCAAATTTACATTTCTTTAAATTGCGGGACAAACCTATTGCATGGCGTCAAATTTTTTGTTTGGGGAGGATAAGCTTACCGTTTCAGCAGCGCTGGACCTGGTAAATGGAAGAAGGAAGGGAATCCTGAGTGAGGTCGCTAAAGAAAGGATATTGAAAGGGGAGCAGCATGTTAGAGCAATTGTAGATCAGGGCTCTACTGTTTACGGTATAAATACAGGCTTCGGAATATTAGCCAATACTCGCATATCAAAAGAAGATACCAGACTTCTTCAGGAAAAGATACTCCAAAGTCACAGTGTTGGGGTAGGTAGCGCGATACCAACTGCGGTTGCCAAATTGATGTTGATTACTAAGGTGCACGCGCTTTCTCGTGGTTATAGTGGTGTTCAGCTATCTACCTTGGTTCGCATCATTTGGCATATTGATAATGACTGTATACCAGTTGTTCCTGAAAAGGGTAGCGTTGGGGCCTCTGGAGATTTGGCGCCCCTTGCTCATCTTTTTTTACCATTGATTGGGTTAGGCACTGTTATGACTAAAGTGCAAAATGATTCTTGGAACGAAGTAAGCACTACAACAATTTTTGAGGAGCATCATCTTTCTTCCTTACAATTAGGACCTAAGGAAGGACTTGCTTTAATTAATGGCACCCAATTTATTCTTGCGTATGCTACAATGGGTGTGGATCGTTTTTTCAGGTGTTTGGAGTTGGCGGATTGGGTTGGGGCCATGAGTTTGGAAGCGCTGATGGGCTCTGCATCTCCTTTTGATGCACGGCTTCATGAATTAAGGCCTTTTGGGGGTTGTCAGTTGGTAGCACAGCGCTTGAAAAAACTAGTGCAGGGCTCATCGATTCTCAAAAGCCACCAAGACTGTGATCGAGTACAAGACCCTTATTCACTTCGATGCATGCCGCAGGTGCACGGGGCCAGTCGGAATGCGTGGCTTCATTTAAAGGAGCTAGTGGAAATTGAACTAAATGCGGTTACAGATAATCCAATTGTTTTTAGTGAAAAAGAAACCATCAGTGGTGGGAACTTTCATGGCCAGCCGTTAGCACTGCCTTTAGATTATGCCTGTTTTGCAGCTGCAGAATTAGGGAACATTAGTGACCGAAGATCTTATCTGTTAATTGATGGAAAATGGGGGTTGCCCACTCTTTTAATGGATAAAGTTGGGTTGGACAGCGGTTTTATGATTCCGCAGTATACCACTGCTGCCTTAGTCACTGAGAATAAAACACTTTGTTTTCCTGCTAGTGCAGATAGTATTCCTACTTCTTTAGGGCAAGAGGATCATGTTTCTATGGGGAGCATAAGTGCCCGGAAACTTAATCAGGTAATTGATAATTTGGAATACATCTTATCGATTGAAATGTTATTGGCTGCGCAGGCAATAGAATTCCGTAGGCCTTTGAAAAGCTCTGCTTTGATTGAGTGTATGCACTCCTTGATTAGAACTAAAATTGAATTTGCAATTGAGGATCGTGTATTTGCAAATGATATAGGGAAGGCCGTAGCGCTGTTTCGTGATCCCTCTTTTCTTTCAACATGTAATCAAGAATCCTTATCAAAAGGAGTTGATTTAAATCAGGGTTTTAGCGCTTTTTCGCAGTATTGATTTTACAGGGAGCAAGCTGTATCTAAGGCCAAATTCATCATCGGGAGCAATGCTTGTTCTCTTTCAGTTGCCGACAATCTTTCATGTGTTGGGATAATGTCTGTAACGGTCAGTAAACAGGCGGCATTTTTATTTAAATGCCTGGCATTTGCAAAAAGAGCAAATGATTCCATTTCCACGGCATCACAATTGTACTTTAAAGCAAGAGCTGGCGTGCCTTCGGTTTTGCTATAGAAAACGTCAGAAGAATGAATATTTCCAGTCTTCAAGGGGATATTTGAACTTGCTGCTACCTGATTAATACTATCAAAGACAGATCCTTGGCAAATCTGTAATTCTTCTTCATATCCCCAGGCGTGTTTTGCAAACGTAGATTCACTAGCTGCTGCTTGGACATTAATTAAATCATAAAAGCGAAGTTGGGTGGTATAAGAGCCGCAGGTCCCAATTCGAATGATTGTTTTGACATCAAATTGAGTATATAACTCATAGGAATAAATGCCAATTGAAGGACATCCCATTCCACTGGCGCCTACTGTAATACGTGTGTTTTTATAAGTTCCTGTGAAATAAAGTGCATTACGGGTCTGACTCACTTTTGTTACATCCTTTAGATAATTATTGGCTATGAACTGTGCGCGTAATGGGTCTCCGGGCATCAGAACAGTGGAAGCAATTTCTCCAACTTTTGCATTGATATGTATACTCATTTTTCCTAGTTGCAGTTCAAGATATGTATTTTTGTGACTAGAAATATTTTCACATGTCTAACTTGATTGATTCAGCTTTTGTAATTCCTAAAACCCCAACTGGAAACTCACTACGATGTAAAGGGTGGGTGCAGGAGGCGGCACTTAGGATGTTGCTGAATAATCTAGATCCTGAAGTTGCTGAATGCCCTGATCAATTAATTGTGTACGGGGGAAGAGGGAAAGCAGCGCGTAATCCAAAGGCTTTGCAGGATATTATTCGAGCGCTGGAGGTTTTAGAAAACGATGAATCTCTTTTGATACAAAGTGGTAAGCCCGTGGCTATACTTAAGACGCATGTCGATGCACCACGGGTTTTGCTTAGCAACTCACAGCTGGTTCCAAATTGGGCCAATTGGCAACATTTTGAGGAGCTGGAGAAAAAGGGACTAATGATGTATGGTCAGATGACTGCTGGAAGTTGGATTTATATCGGCTCCCAGGGTATTGTGCAGGGAACTTATGAAACCTATGCTGCTGCAGCAGAAAAGCATTTTGGAGGATCGTTAAAAGGTACACTTAACGTGACAGCTGGGTTAGGAGGAATGGGTGGAGCACAACCATTGGCCATTACCATGAATGAAGGTGTCGCTTTAATAGCAGAAGTGGAGGAATGGCGTATCGACAAGCGCATTCAAACCCGTTACCTGGATGAAAAATTTACCGATATCGATCAAGCAATTGATCGGGCATTAGAGTACAAGAAAAAAGGGAAAGCGAAAAGTATTGGAGTGCTTTGTAACGCCGTTGAATTGTTAGAGCGATTGATAGAAAGAAATATTATCCCAGACACCTTAACTGATCAGACTAGTGCGCATGATCCTCTTATTGGGTACTGGCCTGAGAATTTAACCCCTGAGCAAGCTAAGATTCTTCGGGATACCAATCCGGATCAATACACAACTCTTTCTTATCAAACTATGTATCATCATGTAACTCTGATGGTGCAATTACAAAAAAAAGGTGCTATCACTTTTGATTATGGAAATAATATTCGGGCCAGGGCTAAAGAATATCAACAACAATTTGATCAAACTTCAACGATAGATTGTTTTGCTTTCCCCGGATTTGTACCAGCTTATATTCGTCCTTTATTTTGCGAGGGTAAAGGCCCGTTTCGTTGGGCAGCATTAAGTGGGGATCCGGCCGACATTGCAGTAACAGATGAAATTATTCTTTCTCTTTTTCCCAATAACAAAGGGTTAATTCGCTGGATGCGTATGGCAAAAGAGAAAATTGCTTTTCAAGGCCTACCAGCCCGCATCTGTTGGTTAGGTCAGGGCGAACGGGAATTGGCTGGCCAGGCTTTTAATGAATTGGTTCGAACAGGAAAGGTTAAAGCGCCTATTGTTATAGGCAGAGATCATCTTGATACAGGAAGTGTAGCCAGCCCAAATAGGGAAACTGAAGCAATGTTGGATGGTAGTGATGCAGTTGCAGATTGGCCAATTTTAAATGCTTTGGTAAATACAGCTGGTGGTGCAAGTTGGGTTAGCTTACACCATGGAGGAGGAGTGGGTATGGGATTCAGTATACATTCAGGAATGGTTATAGTTGCAGATGGTACACCCGCAGCTTCCGAGCGTTTAGCCAGGGTTTTACGTAATGACCCCGGAATGGGGGTAATTAGGCATGCTGATGCCGGTTACGAAACTGCTAAGCAAATGGCTAAAGAAAAAGATTTGGACATCCAGTCCAGGCTTTAATCGGTCGCTACTTTTGCATAGGGTAATCGATCAATTTTTTCTACTTTGTAATATCCGTCCAGCCCCAGCGAGGTTATGCTGTTTGCTTGATCAATATTGATAAATCCATCTTTATCTATCAGCAAACTATCTAGAAAAACGGAGGTTATTGCGCCAATCACAAGAAATGTTCTGTTTTGTCGGATGGGAACGATTTCCTCGAGTTCTAATGCATAACGAATCTTACTTTCTTTTACGAACGGACTTTTAACACCAATTTGCCAATCTGGAGTTAGACCGGTTTTTTCAAACTCACTGCAACCCTTTGGGTACTTTGCACTGGTCTGGTGCGCTTGTTGGTATATTTCAGGGTGAATATGGTTGATTGTGTATGATTTTGTTTCTCTAATGTTTTCAAGCGTATGTGGGGCTGCTTCAACTGGCCGGTTCACAAAGCCAATTAAGGCAGGGTCAGCGCCTAAATGAACAATATTGCTGAAAATGGCAAGATTTGGAATTCCAGATAGACTAGCCGTGCCAATCAAACTCACGCTTTTGAAGCCACTCAACGAATTAATAAAATTCCCTCGATAAAACCGATCCCAGGTTTTTATTTGGTTTATTGATAGCTGTTCCATGTCAGCTATAACATAAAAAAAACAGAAAGGTTATATCAACAACTATAGTTTATTTTCGAGTGATGTCTTGGCTAACTGTACAAAATTTAGAAAAAATATACAAGGGGGAAAGCGTAATTGATCAGCTAAGTTTTTCCATCAATCAAGGAATAAAGTTGGGTATCGTAGGGGAGACGGGAGCCGCCAAAACAACGCTATTAAAAATTATTGCCGGGCTGTTACAGGCAGATGGGGGACAAGTTCTGCTAGATGGAGTTAAGGTTAATGGACCTGAGGATCAATTATTGCCAGGTCACCCCGCAATCGGGTATGTAAGCCAACATTTTGAATTAAGGAATAATTACCGGGTAGAGGAGGAGCTTGAAATGGCTAGCAACATTGATGATCAGAAAGCTGCTTATATTTTTTCAATTTGTCGAATTGATCATTTGTTAAAGCGAAAAACGACTGAACTTTCTGGGGGGGAGCGTCAACGAATTGTCTTGGCAAAAACATTGGTGAAAAACCCCTCTCTGCTTTTGTTGGATGAACCTTTCTCCAATCTGGATCCGGCCCATAAAAATCAAATGAAGGGGGTATTGAATGAACTTGCCACTATTTTATCACTAACGATGGTGCTAGTTTCCCATGATGGGTCAGATTTATTATCCTGGGCTGATAGTCTGCTAGTTTTACACCGAGGAAAGATTGTGCAATTTGGAAGCCCAGCCGAGCTCTATTTTAATCCTGCTAACCCTTATGTGGCAGGTCTCCTAGGGCCTTTTAATCAGATTGAAGAGACTGATTCTGCTTTACTTAAGCAGCTTTTTTTGAATTATATTCCAGTTAAATTTCCTCTTATTGTAAGACCTGAAAAGTTAGTCTTGTCGGACCAGAAGAACAAGGGTATAGTGGGAACGATACATCAATCTTTTTTTATGGGTGGATTTTGGCTAGTAGAGGTTGTTGTTTTTGAAAAAATTATCTGTGTTCAAACTTTAAATAGTCCTTGGGCGCCCGGTACCCCTGTTTGGGTCTCGTCAATTGAACCGGTTTAAAACTTCTCACAATTTTTCGAGTTCATGTGAATAACTGGGGTCTGTATGACCCCCTCAGTTTGGGTATTTCCTGCTAAATTCGCCAATAAGAAAAAAAGTTTGAACTGTGCGATTAAAGACATTAGAAATCAAGGGATTCAAGAGTTTTGCGGATAAGACTGTCATCAATTTCGACGATAGTGTTACAGGTATTGTTGGGCCAAATGGGTGCGGAAAATCGAATATTGTGGACAGCATCCGTTGGGTTATTGGAGAACAAAAAATTAGCCATTTACGAAGTGAAAATCTAGATAGCCTGGTTTTTAATGGGTCCAAAACTCGTTCTGCCAGTGGTCTTGCAGAAGTCAGCTTAACCTTTGAGAATACACGAAACCTACTTCCTACTGAGTTTAGTACTGTTACTATCACCCGAAAGTTTTATAAAAGTGGGGAGAGTGAGTATCGTTTAAATGATGTACAATGTCGGTTAAAAGATATTCAGAATCTCTTCATGGATACTGGTGTCACTACAGACAGCTACGCCATCATTGCGTTGGATATGGTGGACGATCTTATCAAGGATAAGGATAACAGCCGACGCAAAATGTTGGAGCAAGCTGCAGGAATATCTATTTACAAAACAAGAAAAAAAGAAGCTAAGTCTAAACTAGAGGCTACAGAGCAAGATTTGGCACGTATTGAGGATCTTCTTTTCGAAATAAATAATCAATTAAAGTCGCTAGAGAGTCAAGCGAAAAAAGCTGAGAAATATCACGAAATCAAAAATGAATATCGTGAAGTAAGCATTGAGCTGGCAAAAGCATCTTTAGAAGG
>Ga0315902_10000381_pt1 | contig 75280 bp, 75 predicted proteins | sample LakEriMetagenome_9_FD_203523 | JGI IMG/M metagenome (GOLD analysis project Ga0315902, IMG submission 203523) | Freshwater fungal communities from buoy surface, Lake Erie, Ohio, United States - Buoy 12 MA117 | ecosystem: Environmental > Aquatic > Freshwater > Lake > Lake biofilm | place: USA... | reverse complement strand
TCTTGGCTAATCCTAATAATCCGAGCTTTGGTTTTATTATTTTTTGATTTAAATTCATAACTTTTAACCTCCAGTTATTGTCTTCTCAATTATACAACTGTAAGATTAAATTTCAACTACTTCAAGTTTAGGCGCATTGGCGATTAATAATTAACAGCTACCGTCCAGGCGGGCATATGCAATCTATTTCTATATTATGCTTAGTTGCTTCTTGTTTAATGCGATTAATATATGATGTTGATTCAAGTGTTTGCCCAAATTCTATAACCAATTTATTTTCTCTAGGTTTTTCAATTTTCTGCAATGAATCCAAAAAGCAAATAAAAAAATCATGGTTCAGCCCTAAGTTTTCTAAGTAAATAGAATCTACTTTTGGATTAACACACACAGCCTGTAGCAAATTATTAATTGCAGCAGAAGTTATATGGTTATTACTGCTCAAATCAATCTCACATAACAATGTTCCGTGATAATCAGTTAAGTGATTGGCAAGCTTATTAAATGCCAAATCAGTAATAAATACATCTCGCATAGATAAACATATGCTTGATAGCGCGCTATTGCTCAATGATTCTAATTTATTTATCAAATAATCAACACTACCGTCTCTAACCGCTGTACCGTTAAAGTTAAGAACAAGTTTTTCAAGGTTTGGATTCTTTAACACTGAATTAAGTAAACTTTTAAATTCATCATCACCAATGCCGTCCTTACGGATAACATTAATTATTCTCCCTTCATCTTCAATATCACTTTCACATGAATCATATTGCGATAAATCACTTTCCGCATCGCTATTATAACCATCATTTGGCTGGAGATACGTTCTCATATCTGTCATAGTTTACTTCCCCCGATATTTAATAAAATTTTAACGGAGCGGAGCATACATTTATGAATCTAATATGTCAATTAATTCGTCATTGTGAGAAGTGTGCGGCGAAGCAATGACGGTGAATTCGCGGCTAGTCGTCATATTTTTTACCTAAAGCTGTTGTTGTTAACGTTGTGTTAACCTTTTTATATGTAGACTTGATATGTAGAGTGAATATTCGATATTAATTGCAATTAAATAAAAAGGGGGATATATGAACACTTACTACAAAAACAAAACAGCGCGAACAGGGCAAGCGGGGTTTACCCTGGTTGAACTTTCCATCGTGCTGGTAATCATTGGCTTCTTGATTGCGGGTATTGCCGCAGCAACAAACATGGTTAAGCAAGCGGAGCTACGCTCTGTTATGTCTGACTTGAGAACCTACGCCACTGCCTACAATAACTTCATCGGTAAATACAATGCCGTGCCAGGGGATTGGAATGCTGCAGCAAGTGTTTTTGGCGCAACAAATTGTACCGCTAGTAATACTTGTGATGGTGATAATGATGGATTAATAGAGTTTTCAACTACTTCAGCTGATAATGAAGTTAAACAAGCTATGCGCGTGCTTGGGCTTTCTGGTTTTATCAATGGCAACTTTGATGCAGACCCTGCTGATTCAGTAAGCGTTGTCGGCGTAAATGCTCCACCAAGCAAAGTTTCAGGCGCTGGTTATGTTATAGCTAGCGGTACAATAGGCCTTACAACAGACTTAGGCTTTAATGTTTCGCAAAACTACTTGCTTATGGGTAAGGCTGATGGTGCTGGTGCTGGTACCTTAATAAATGGCGCATTAACACCAAGCGATACTCATAACCTTGATTCAAAAATGGATGATGGCAATATCGATACCTCTGGTGACTTTATCGGCGCTACAAGTGGTAGCTTGATGGCTTCAGATGCTTCAGATGCTGCCGCAGATGAGTGTGCCACAAATGCTGGTGTATATACAGTAGCAACCACATCAAACGCTTGCGTCCTTGGCTTCTCATTGAATTAATGAATAAAGCCTTGATGCAACAAGAAGCAGAAAGAAAGGAACGGCTTGAATTTCAAGCCGTTTTTTTGTATAAAATCAACCTTCCAAAAAATCTACAATATCCACAATGCGATAAAAGTATGGGCTTGTGGCAACAGATGCCGCCACCCCGCTTAAATGAAACAGTACCGCTACTTTGGCAAATCCTTTAGGAGTTTTTAACCTTGATATCTTTTCTTGCATTTCATTAATTATATCGCTGTTAAGTTCACGCCTTTTGAATTTAAATTCGCAAATAAATAAATTATTTGTTTTTGTCTGTATGAGATAATCTATTTGACATCCTTGTTGGCTAGTGGTCTTAGTTTGTCGATAAGGCCCATTACGCACAATATCCACAGGCGAAATACCCAAGCTTCTAAGCAATAAAGGGCGATTTTGCAGCAATAATGCCTCAAGCTGCAATCCCATATGTGTATCAAACCCTGGCATGGTGGAAAGCGGCACTTGCAAAAAGCCATCATCTGCAATAGCGTTGGCATTTGGTTCAATCACTTTAAGATAAAATCGCATATAAGAGTCTGATATTCTGTATAAACTTTGCTTTAAAGGCTTGGCCGTTTTAAACGACCATAATGCTTGTTTAATAACAAAACCCGCAGTAATCAAATGATCCATAATTTGGCTTAAAGTGCCACTGTGTGCAAATCCTATATGTTGCCTGATTTCCACTAAAGTCTTTGCCCCATCTTTTAAGCTATCCATAATTTTCTTATAAGTAGTGCCTTTACCATGAAATAAATCATGAAAAATACGATCAAATTCAGTGACAAGTAAAGCATTTCTTTCAAAAGCAAGTTGTTTTATATTATCATCAACTGTCAATGCAGGGTTAAATTGCTCCAAATACCAAGGTACCCCACCCACAATACTAAGAATCTTATACATATCATAGTGAGATACATGCATACCCAACTTTCTTAAAAACTCCGCACTTTCTGGAATGGATAGTGGCTCTAAACTAATTGTTAAGTTTATGCGCCCAAAAAATGCCGTACTTTTTAAAATATTTTCCTCAATCCATGTTGAGATAGATCCGCAAAACACAAGCAACATATGCATGTTCTGCTTATCCCACCATGCTTTGAGCTTAGGAATAAAACTAGCATCTTTTGACCCCATCCATGAAATCTCATCAAAGAGGATGATATCACCTGGCTTAAGGTGAAGGCTCAAATGCTCAAAAGCATCGCTCCAATCCTGAAAGGTCATCGGCGGGATTTTTAGCATCAATGCTAACTGGCGGGCAAAATTATCTCTTTGCTCTTGCGCAGATATCCCATCTTCTGGGGCAAGCCCAGCAAAGCTCCAAAATCTTTGATTATTAGATGTGCGCGCAAATTCCTCTATAAGCCTACTTTTACCAATTCTTCTACGCCCCTTAACAACAACAAGGTTGGGTGCTTTCTTTTTATATAAAGCCCCCAGGCGTTCTAATTCAACTTTGCGGCCAATAAATATAGAATTTGGCATGATAACCTCAATTATGCTCAAGATGCTTTATATCGTATATTGAGCATAACTTATTGTCAATTAAACTTGCTCATCATAATGCTCTTTCTGAAGCATTACTTTTGTTTTTAACATATTCCTGCCATTTATTGACAGACTCTTGTTTTAATTCTTTATTTAGGGTTGGCATATTGGGGTTAAAATCCTGCAACATAGAATTAACTTTCTCTGTTAAATTATCCCCTTTTAGATGCTCCATAATTAATGCTTGGTCGGCTACAAAATTTTTATATTCGTAAGCGCCTACCATTGCGCCAATGTTCCACATCGCTTGCGCCGCATCTGCTATACTTCCTTTAGCTACAGCCCTAGCTAAAGACCCTTGAATCACTTCGTTAATCTCTTCTTTTTGCAGCTGAAAAGCAAGCTTCCGATCCTCCTCGATTTGAATTTTTTTAACATCCTCGCTCTGCAATAAAACGGCATGGGTTTCTTTCGCTAATTTTTGGTAAAATGCTGATCTATCTTGTTGCACTTCTTGCTTAAGTTCTTTAGTTTTTTGCTCAAGCTCTTCTAATGAGGTGCATTCTATGACATTCATAGCGTTAGCAATAACCGATAGCCCACAGCAAGTTCCTTGTTGAATATCCTCGCTAATATCGCGAACTTTTTCGGCAACTTTTTCCCCTTCTACTATCTCAGCTAAAGCTTGCCTAATCTCTTCAGCGGCTTGTAAACCAACAGTATTACCTAAAATAGAATTAGCATAAATAACTTGATATTCTTCACCAAATTTCTTAATAGCAACCATAGTGTGATGGCTGCGCCCCGTCATCGGTAATATCACCGAATGCCCCGCATCTAAGGAAGAAATAATTCCCACTTTAAAATCATCACTTAGACCATCTTTAGTCAAATCTTCTTGAAGCATTTCTACATAAACTTCTCTCTGCTTAGCAAAAGATTTAATTGCTTCTTCTACCGTATCATTTGCTAGCATTTTATATTCATTATATTTATTATCTTTATCGAAAAAATTCTCAGTTATATCTTTATACACATCTATTGCTGGCATATTAAATCTCTACACATATAATCCATAATCGATAGGGTAACATATAACGGTTAATAAATGGTTAATATGATATTTTTTTTTGATTGCAATAAAGGATTATTATTTATACCCTAAAGATAATGCAAATTGGCAAATAAATTATGATTAATAACAAAGTAGTAAAAGCAATTTATCCTGGTACATTTGATCCTATAACTTTTGGGCACTTTGATATAATCAGGCGGGCGGCCAATATGTTCACAGAGCTAGTCGTCGCGGTGGCGGAAGATTGCAATAAACAAACTCTGTTTTCGCTGGAGGAACGGCTTGAAATAGTCCAGGCAGAAGTTGCTAAAATTGATGGTAATGTTATAGTAAAACCATTCAGTGGGTTGTTAATACATTTTGTACATCATGAAAAAGGCAATGTAATTGTGCGCGGGTTGCGGGCACTTGCTGATTTTGAATATGAATTTCAAATGTTTTATATGAATAATAAAATGGATGCATCGATAGAAACTGTTTTCATTCCCGCTACTGAAAATGGCCATTTCATATCTTCACGCTTTGTAAAAGAATTAGCACGGCTTGGGGGCGATGTTAAGTCATTTGTTTCACCTACGGTACAAGAAAAATTACTAGTGAAACTAAGAGGTAACAATTAAATGGGTAGATGGCTTAGCTTATTCGTTATATGTTTTTTTTCTACCGCCTTTTTAGTATCAGCGGCGGAACATACTACGAAAGGTAAAAAAACAGGCTTGCCAATACCTCGTTTTGCTAGCTTACGGTCTAGTAAAATCAATATACGCACAGGGCCAAGTGAGCGCCACCCGATAATCTGGGTTTATCAACGCAAAAATTATCCCGTTGAAATAATTGCTGAATTTGAGAATTGGCGCAAGATTCGTGACCTTGACGGAACACAAGGCTGGGTGCATGAAAGCTTGTTAATAGGTAAACAGCACGCTTTGATTATTAACAATAAATTTGTTGAAGCAAATCAATTTAACGCTAAACTTCCTGCAACTCAGGTTTTATTATACCGCAGCCCAGATGAACTATCTTATCCGCTACTGCGCGCGGAAATTGGCGTAATTGGCCGCATTGTTAATTGCAAGTTGGAATGGTGTCAATTGCAAATTGAAGGGCATAAGGCTTGGATTCGCAAAGTAAATCTATGGGGCGTGCGGTGAAAGAACGAAGTCAAGAATTTGTTAATTATATTTTAGAGTTACTAACCCCTTTTGGCACCGTGCGTGCACGCAAAATGTTTGGTGGCTATGGCATCTATTTAGATAATCAAATGATTGGCTTAATTGCCTATAATGAGCTGTATTTTAAAGCTAATCCAATCACTCAAACTTTTTATGCTGAGCAAGGATCATCCCCTTTTATCTATATTAAGAATAATAAAGAGATAAAAATGTCTTATTGGAAAGTGCTGCCTGAGACACTAGAAGATGATAAATTGTTAGAAGCTTGGGTAAAGGCTGCAATAATTTCAGTAAAAAATTGAAAATTTTCAGCATGATGGGTTATACTCAACGGACATAAAAGTACCAGTTTAAGGCTTTTGTCTTTTTCGCTTGGTTACTCAATAACGTGGCATGATTATTACCATATCTCTCTTTTGAACTTATGGTTACCCTTATTTAGCATGGCCATGTTTTTTTATAATAATGCTTGCATAAATTAAAAACAGCCTGTACAATACCCAAAAGTATCAATAGGTTATCAAATGAGGAAGCGCAATTTTTCTGTTTTTATTACTTCTATAGTTTTAATAATGTTTAATTTTAACTTCGCTATTGCCGATAGTTTATCAAAACGAAAAACCTCTGATTGGCGCGAAAGAGAGGGGGGAATGATAACCTTAGGGCAAGGTTTTCAGGATATATTCTATAAATTTGATGATCAAGAAAAATACGTCGCATATATAAAGAAGCTTGGTATAAATCAAGGAAAAAGCAACCTCGTCTCCCATGAAATAATTACAAGAGTTATAGAAGACCTTAAGCCAGAGCAAAGGCAGGTTGGTGGTGGCGCAAGCAATACCGCGGCGGGAGTTGCTGCTTTAGGCCTTATTTCGAGCTTTCATACTAGTATAGCTAATGATAAGGTAGGGGCTGATTACTTGCAGGAAATAAAAAAATACCGCCTGAGTAATGTTGTTACTTTATTTGATAGCACTTATAGCACTGGTGTGATCATGGTTATTGTATCACCGCGTGGGGAGCGTACAATGTTGGCGCATCCAGGTGTCTCAAAACAAATCCCAATTATAACCAGTTCTAATTACCTGAGTAAATTTAAGCTAGCGTTCACTGAAGGTTATTTATTGAACCCTACCGAAGCAAATAATAATTTAGTGTTAGATTTTTTTACTGCTGCTAAAAAAGCAGGTAACATAACCGCTTTCACTTTTGGGGATGTTTATGTTATCAAGCAATACCCCGAGCAATGCAAGGAAATTGCCCGCAAAGTCGATATAATTTTTTCAGACCAAGAGCAAGCTTATGAATTTTTCAAAACAACAGATTGGGAACTAATTAAGAAGGAAGCTGCTAAATTTAATACTACTTTTATTATTACTTTTGGCGCTAAGGGGGCATATATATTACATAAAAATAAAGAAATATTCATTCCTTCTGAAAAAGTTGAGCGAGTAATTGATACCACTGGGGCGGGAGATCAATTTGCCGCGGGTTTTCTTTATGGATTCATTAAAGGCTATGATTTAAATACTGCAGGAAAATTAGGGGCGCAAATGGCTGCGAATATTATTCAGCAGATTGGGGCAAAACCTTATGTTAGTGATAAAGTCGTTGAGCTAAAAGCTGAGAAAGAAGCTGTATTAATAAAAAATAGTTAATTGTAAAGAAAGCAGATAATCACCTAGTATGCCCATCTATATAAACAACGCGGAGATTAAAAGTACTATCTTTGCTGGGGGAGAGTGTCACGTTAATGTTTCGTCAGCTAAAATTGGCAACGATATTCAAGTTATAGCTAAACTATTTAGCTCTGACGATGTGATGCATTTATTATTAACCCTAGATGCTGTGCGGCGTATTAATCCGCATGTGAGCATCAAACTTATTATTCCATACTTTCCATATTCGCGTCAAGATAGAGTTTGTATGCCTGGTGAGGCATTAAGTGTTAGGGTTATGGCAGAGCTTATTAATAATCTCCATTGTGATGGCATAACTATCTTCGATCCTCATTCTGCAGTTACTCCTGCTTTGCTTAATAATTGCCAAGTAATCAGCCTAGCAGAGATTATCCTCAAAAGTGAGTTACTAAAAATTATTTATGATAAAAATCTCGTTTTACTTGCTCCAGATTTAGGGGCGGAAAATAAAGTGCGTGAGGTGGCTAACAAATTATCTAGAAAAGATAAAGTAATTAATGTACTTACTGCTAGAAAAAACCGAGATGCAATACGAGGGAATATTATTGCAACTGAAGTTTTTGGCGATATAGCGGGGAAAAATATTATTATACTTGATGATATTTGTGATTTAGGCCATACATTTACAAGCCTTGCCGCACAATTAAAGGAAAAAGGCGCTAATCAAATTTATCTCTATATAACGCATGGAATTTTTTCTAGGGGTTTAGATGTATTACGTGCACAATTTACTCATGTTTATTGTTACCATACTATGCTGGATAGAAAAAATATAGACGGTAAGTTTTTAACCATCCTAGAGCAGGATAATTTTTGTTAAAGCAATAATGGCTTTTAACGCTTTACATAATGAAAAATATATTATATAGAGCTTCCTAACATAATTAACTATAATATATTGAAATGCCAAATACTGATAATTCCAAGCTAAATTTTATTTATGATTTCAATAAATCAGCTTTAGCTAATTTTAAATTTAATATGAGCCAAGTTGATGATAAGGTTGGAAATAGCAAAGCGGAGTGCAAACTTTTAGCTAAAGAAGCTATTAATATTATTTCATTCAATGATTTTTCTATTCATGCTTGCTATATAAAGGCGGCAAATATGTATGTTTATTCCAGCAAAAATTTAGATATTACAGCTGGTTACCAAACAAACAAGATGTTTTTTGCTTATACACATGGCTCAATTTATTTTATTGCAAATAATGGAGCATCTTTATCTTCTTTTGGTATAAATAAGCCAGCTAAGTTTTCCAATACAATGACATTCCGCCCTTTGGAAGGTGATGATAACCTAGTTATCACGCATACAGATGAATTATACATATACACTTCAAATCCTACTGACTTCTTACATAATATTAATTTTAATACTCCCGCTAGTATATACATATATCATCCAGAGCCATGTAATGAATGTGTGCTAGAAAGCCAACCTACGGAAAAATCATTTTATGATGAGTTATAGGGCTTATTAATGCAGTAATTAGTATTACCTAACATAAAGCTGAATCATCCCATCTTGTAATTCAGCTTGCATTTTTTCGCATTTTATTGCTTTCTCACATCTATAGATTATTTTACCATCTTCAGCGCGCAAGATACTATAACCACGTTTTAAAATATTTTTATAATTATGGGCATCTAATAGTCTACCAGCTGTCCGGCAAATATTATCCTTATCTTTTAGATATCTATTAACCGCCTCATTTAAAGCTTTTGATTTATTATCAAGTTTATGTTTTAGTATCTCTAAATTATGCCTGACTTTTTGCAATGCATTGTTAGTATTGCCCATTTTATTTTGATACAAAGATAAATTATATTTAAGCAAGGCCTGGCTACGCGCTTGGAACTGCCCTAATTTATGTTGAAGGTCAAGACGTACTGGAACGGCCATTTCAGCTGCCGCCGTTGGTGTTGGGGCACGTTTATCAGCAATAAAATCTAACAATGTATAATCTGTTTCATGGCCAATCGCTGATATGATTGGTATCGCTGATTCTATTGCTGCATAAAGTACTTCATCCTCATTAAAAGCCCATAAATCCTCAATAGAGCCGCCCCCGCGGGCAATAATAATAATATCTGGCTTATTTTCATCTAAGCTATTCAGCCTTCTAATGCCGTTGGCAATTTGCTTGGCCGCTCCTTCGCCCTGCACTAAAACACCTATGATTAAAATTTCAGTAGGAAATCTCTCCTCAATGCGATGCAGAATATCACGAATAACCGCACCCGTTGGCGAGGTTACCACCCCTATGCGCCGCGGTAACAACGGCAATGGGCGTTTACGTTCCGCAGCAAAAAAACCTGCTTCCGCAAAATCTTTTTTTCGTTTCTCAAATAATGCTAGCAACGCCCCAACGCCTGCAGGCTGCACATCCTCCACAACTAACTGATAAGAAGAGCGCCCTGGGTAAGCCGTAACTGAGCCAAGGCAGACTACCTCTAACCCATCAGCAAGATTTACCTTATTTGCAGCAACTTTACCCCGCCAACACACACAATTAAGCACTGCATTGCTATCTTTAAGAGAAAAATATATATGCCCAGATGCTGCTGCCTTTAGCCCTGATATTTCGCCCTTGACTTTTATATAGCTAAATCCATCTTCCACCACACGTTTTATTGCCAAGGAAATTTCCGATACTGTAAATTCTGGCAATACCGAGCTCATCTTCATGCCGCAATAGCGAAATTTACTAAAACTCTATATGATCCATCTTCTGAAGAGATATAATTAGTTTCCATATCAATTTCTTCAAGTATGGTGATATTGGCAGCGTTGCTGGCATTAGCCAAATCCCGCATTATAGAAGGTGAAAGCGAAGTACCTTTCGGCAAAGCACAAGATAGGCTAGCTATTTCCGCCCTTAGCGACAAATTAGCTATGGACTTAGCTTTACGTACTAACTCTAATAAATTTATTAAATGCCCGCCTTGCATTTCAGCTTCAGCATTATTTACAAAATCTACAAGCTTGGGCCAACTTCCCCTTTGATGCACTGAGTTTGTCGGGCCATGCAATATTTGCTCGTTAATTTCCTCAGTTATATGTGGTAATATTGGCGCAAACAAATGTACCAAGGCTTTTAATGCATAATACATTGTACAAATCGCACTTTGCTGGCCTTTAGGATTATCTCCTGCTGCATCATAAACCCTAGCTTTGATGATTTCTAAATAATTATCGCAAAAATCATTCCAAAAGAAATTTTCAATAGCCATGCGCGCTTCGCTATACTCAAATAGCTCAAAAGCTTTAGTTGCCGCAGCAACAGTTTGCTGCAAACGGCCACATAACCAAAGATCAATATCTTCATTAATCACTCCTTGGTCAATAGCTTGCTTGCACGAAGTTGTGTTATCCTGGCGTTTTGCTAAGTGCAATGAACAAAATTTAGCAGCATTCCACAATTTGTTCACCAGCTTTTTACCGATTTTGAAACACTCTTCAGAATAAGCTATGTCCACCCCTAATTTTGAAGTAGAAGCCCAATAACGTACAACATCAGCGCCTTTCTCCTGAATCAATGCAACTGGAGTAACAACATTTCCTTTTGACTTACTCATTTTAGTTTTATCAGCAGCTAGACACCAACCACTAATCATTAAATGTTGCCATGGAATTGATTGACTATGATGAAAAGCCTTAACTAAGGTATAAAATCCCCAAGTACGAATAATTTCATGCGCTTGCGGGCGCAAATCAGCAGGGAATAATTTTTGATGCCTATCGTTATCAACCATTAATTCTTTACTGATGCCATGACTACTTAATTGCGGAGTAATTGAGCTTGTTGCCCAAGTATCCATAACGTCTGTATCCGCTTCAATTTCATCACGCGTATAACCATTTGGTAAATCTATGTTTGGATCAACCGGCAAGTCTTCTGGGCGAGCAACAATTATCTTTCCTTCTTCACCCAGACGCTTTGAATACCAAACTGGGAAAGGAACGCCAAAATAGCGTTGCCGCGAAATGCACCAATCTTGATTTAACCCATCAATCCAGTTTTCAATACGCACCCGCATATACTCTGGATGCCAGTTACATTCTTGTGCTTTTTTCTTCAAATCATCTTTGTAATCAAGAACAGCAACATACCATTGGTCAGTTGGAATTATCTCAAGTGGAGCACCAGAACGTTCTGCACATTTTACAAATTGAGTCACTGATTGTTTAGCAACCAGCAAGTTAAGCTGATCTAATTTATCCGCAATAGCGGTTTTTGCATCAGTTACCGACAAACCATCCAGGAAACCTGAGTTTTGCATCTTGCCTGCATGATTTATACATTGAATAGTAGGTAATTTATGCTTGCGCCACCAATCAATATCTTGGATATCACCAAATGTACAACACATTACCAACCCCGTTCCTTTATCAACTGAAACGCTAGTGTCCGCAAGTAGTGGCACTTTATGTTGATAAATTGGGGTTAAAGCAAACTTTCCTGCAAGATGTTGGTAACGTTCATCATCAGGGTGATAAAAAACTGCAACACAGGCTGCCAGCATTTCTGGCCTTGTTGTGGCGATTGTTACCTCTCCATCATCGCCAAATAACGAAAATTTTATATCATGCATAACGCCCTGGCGCTCTTGATCAACAATTTCCGCCTGGGCGATAGCAGTACGGTCAACCGCGTCCCAAAAGCATGGCGCATATTGCCTTTTTACTTTACCTTTTTGCCATAAATCGATAAAAGAAAGTTGCGAAAGCTTCTGCGAAGTTGGGCTAATAGTTTGGTATTCTTGCTGCCAATCTACACTTAGCGCTATAGAGCGGAATAGATTACGAAAATCTTCTTCTGCGCTAGCGATTACAGTTTGACATAGCTTGATAAACTCAGCACGTGGCATGCTCGCCGCCCGCACTTTTTTTATTTTTTCTACCAATCTCTCTGTTGGCAAACCATTATCATCAAACCCCATAGGGTAAAAAACAGTCTTGCCAATCATTCTTTGAAAACGGGCAATAAAGTCCGCTTGAGTATAACTAAATACATGCCCCATGTGCAACATACCAGAAACAGTAGGGGGCGGTGTATCAATTACAAAAGTATCAGCGCGGCTGGCATTAGAATCCCACTTATAAACCCCTAGTTCTTCCCAGCGGTTTTGCCACTTAGGCTCCGCTACTTGCGGCGTATAATTTCCTGTCATTTTGTAATTACTCAGCGACTGTCATTTTAATAATCTTATCAGGATTATCAACTTGCCCTGAATAAGGATTGCCTTTTTTGATTTTGTCAACAAATTCCATACCAGAAACCACTTTGCCGAATGCAGTATATTGGCCATCAAGGTGCGGCGCATCCGCAAACATGATAAAGAACTGGCTATTAGCGCTATCTGGGCTAGCGCTTCTTGCCATAGAAACTACCCCGCGCACATGTTGAATATCATTAAATTCAGCTGGTAAATCTGGCAATTCACTACCACCCATACCTGTACCCGTAGGGTCGCCAGTTTGCGCCATAAAACCATCAATAACCCGATGAAACACCACATCATTGTAAAAACCACGGCTAGCTAATTCTTTAATCCGCTCGACGTGTTTTGGTGCTTTATCAGTATAAAGTTCAATTTTAACTTCCCCATCTTTTAGTTGAATAATCACTTGCTCTCCTTTCTTATTTGCTAATTGATCTGTTTGTGTAATCGCATCAGGAGTATCTGCAAAAGCCGTATTTACAACTAAAGCAAACATTAAAAATAATCTAAAAGCATACATCTAGCTTACTCCATAGCATTTAAAACCAGAGCTTAGTTTAACTACTTTATGTATTATCCGCAACAGCGTTTTAGAAATTTTAATAATTCTTTTTTGAAATCTTGATAATCGCAATTGATGAGATTTTTGCGCGCTATAATAACTGCTTGAAAAGCATTGCCTGAGTCATACTCCAACTCACGGAAAGCCGCTCTAATTCTCCTTTTGCAAAAGTTGCGCTGCACTGCGTTGCCTACTTTTCTTGAAGCAATCAACCCTATATACTGCTTGGGAAAATCTCTTTCTGAAGCTAATTGCGGCTCCAGCTTTCTATACACAGCCACAAAAAGACGATTAGTGTACTTATCTCCAATATCAAAAACTTGCTTGTATAGCTTTGAATTGGTTATTGGAATGTATTGCAATCTACTACGCGCTTAAAACTTTGCGACCCTGTGCACGGCGATTATTTATTACTTTACGCCCACCCACTGTTGCCATACGCGCACGAAAACCATGGCGGCGCTTTCTCACTAACTTACTTGGTTGATAAGTTCTTTTTGTTGCCATTTTTACTTAACCCGATACATTTAAAATTCTTAAAGATTACTTATAATCATTAACCAGTAAACTGTCAATTTATTTTTAAACTTTATGCCAAATACCTAACTCTAACACCTTATGCTGTGGTATTTTATAAAATTCATATGCTGAGTGCGCATTTTTGCTTAAAGCAATATAAATAGCCTCAATAATACCTTTTAATGCATGGCTTGCAGATTGCACTGGCACTGTTTTACTTAAGAAAAATAGCGCTTCTTCATCATCCCTCAATATACCCATTTCATGCGCCCATGCCAAAACCCTATGCAAATCAGGAACTTCTTTAAAGCCATAATTAGCAGTAATGCTATATACGCCTTTACAAATTTTTTCATAATTAAAGCGCTGCTTACTATCAATTTGCGAAGTAGAAGCTGTGATAATAGAAATGCATATAATTTTCTCATGCAAAAATTTGTTATGATGCAAGTGTGCAATCAAAGATTTTGGCACTTTTTGCGGATTACGGCTCATAAAAACAGCTACACCAGGAATGCGTTGCAAATATTTTTTACGGTAATCATTAATAAAGCTATCAAGAGTATGTCGCATATTTTGCTTATGATGCTGGATTATTTTATTACCCATCATCCAACTATAAATTATCAGTATAATTGATGCGCTAATAGCCAATATATACCAAGCACCATGCATTACCTTCAACAAATTAGTACTTACGAATATAATTTCTAAGCAAATAATTGGTAAGAAAATAATAGATAAGTACCAAATTGACCATCTAAGCTGAAGGTAAGCTAATTTCAAACTTAAAACCGACGTTATAAGCATTACCCCAGCAACACTTAACCCATAGGCAATAGCTAAATTTTCCGCCTTACGAAAAATCAATACCGCTGCTAAGGTTAAAATTAATAATAACGCATTAATTTTTGGCACATAAACCTGACCTAGTCGATCAACGGAGGTATGCTTAACCTCCATTCGTGGCAAGTAATTTAACATTATCGCCTGCCAAGACAGCGAAAAAACCCCAGAAATCACAGCTTGAGCCGCAATAAAACAAACAACAGTAGCAAAAAAAACTAGGGGATAAAGAGCTTCTGCAGGCACTAAATAATAAAAAGGGTTTTCAATAGCTTGTGGATTTTTCAAAACAAGAGCTCCCTGCCCTAAATAATGAACTAGCAAAGCTGGGAATACAAACAATAACCAGGCAAGGCGTATCGGCTCCTTGCCAAAATGACCGATATCCGCATACAAAGCCTCTGCCCCAGTTATAACTAAAATCGTGCCGCCTAATACCAAAAAAGCCACAGCGCCATTTTGCCAAAATAATTGCAGTGCATAAAATGGATTTAATGCTTTTAAAATCTCAGGGGATTGCCATACATGGATGAACCCTAACAAAAACAATATAACAAACCATGTTATTAGCACTGGGCTAAACAAATTCCCTAACCATGAGCTGCCTTTTTTTTGCATATAAAAAAGGATAATTAATATCAGCATGGCCAAAGGGATAATAGCTAATTCCAATTGATGAGATGCAAGTGTCAATCCCTCAAGCGCTCCTAATACAGATATTGCTGGCGTAATTACCCCATCGCTAACAAATAAGGCAGCCCCAATAATACCTAAGCCAATCATTATGCGTTTATTTTCTGCTTTTATTTGCAGCCTAGAACATAAGTTAGCCAAAACCAATATCCCGCCATCGTTCTGATTATCAAAACGCATTACAATAACTACATATTTGATAGTTACCATAATAAAAATAATCCATACTAATAGGCTAGTCACTCCCAAAATATTAGCCTCTTGCACCGCTAGCCCACTAAGCAGAAAACAGCTTTTAAAAGCATATAAAGGGCTTGTACCAATATCGCCAAAAACAATGCCAATAGCATGAGCAATTCTTTTACCAAGATTATCTTTATTTTTAACTTCCCCCATAAGTATATTTGCTATTTATTTTTTTGAAAGAAATTAGGCATAGATTGGCCTGATTCCGCCTTGCTTTGCTCTAATTTTGTATAGTTTATCAATTCATTAAAACCACCTTGCTGAACATAATAAATAACCAATCCCCATAGCAGTATTTTTATGATCCAACTCAGGCGGATAATTAAAACTCCAACAACAAGCACAGTAACTACCATTTTTTCAAGGCTGGGGCTGTTAGCAAAATGCGCTGCAACCATATCAACCCATGTATAAACAAACATCCATATATCATTTAAAGTCATTCGTTATTTCCTCTGGAACTTAATCTATTTAAATGTTATCTTAGCACGCATAATAATATCAACAAAATTATTTTATTTGAAAATGAGAAAAATTAAAAATTTATGCGTATTTTGCGGCGCCAGAGATTCGATAGATGAAAAATTCACGAATCTCGCCACTAAATGCGGTGAAATGCTTGCCGAGCGCGGAATAAATTTAATATATGGCGGAGGAAATTCAGGAATGATGGGGGCAGTTTCGCATGCCACCCATATTAATAATGGCCATATCACTGGTATTTACCCAAAACTTATTCATTTGATTGAACCATTGAGTAAAGAGCTTGATAACCAACTACTCGTTGATAGTATGTTTCAACGCAAAGAATTGATGATCCAAAAATCCGATGCTTTCCTAATTTTACCAGGCGGCTTTGGCACATTAGATGAGTTCTTCGAAGTTCTAACTTTGCGCGTCCTTGGGGATAATGACAAACCAATTATCATATGTAATTTCGATGGCTTTTGGGATAGTTTGCTAAAAGTAATAGAGGAAATCATTAATAAAGGCTTTGCCCGCGAAAATGCTGAAGAATGCTATACAGTAGTTAAAACCCTTGATGAAGTCTTTGCGATATTGGAAGGATAATACTCTCCACTACTTTTTGACTATAATATAGCCGAGAAGTATATACCAAACGGACTTGAAGATACTGTCGTTTTTACGCTTCGTCTTTTTCGCTTATTTAGCTCACCGATTTCGCCTGCATATGTACAATATACTGTCGTTCTCTCGTCGAACTAACTAATCAAAAAATACTTTATCTAAAATTCAGCCTCTCCAAGTCCGTTGGGTATAGTGTTTTAGCTTTGCGTTAAGAGAAGGAGCGATGAGCGATGCCTATAGGGAAAATAGGTGAGCGATGGAGCGACGTACTATTAACGTAAATGGAAAACACTATAGTGATAATATTCACTCGCCACTGGCTGTGTCTAACTTAATATTTAAAAATTTGATTTTTCGATGCAAAGCAGTTCTTTCCATACCGATGAATGCGGCGGTTTTAGAAATATTACCCGAAAAACGATTAAGTTGCACAGTTATATATTCTTTTTCAAAAAGCTCCCGCGCCTCCTTAAGCTGTTTAGAAATAACCTGGCTTTTAAAAGGATTGAGATTTTGCTGCTGATCATTATCTTGCAAAAATTCTAACGGCAACATATCTGCAGTAATAACCTTTTTTTGGTTACGCATAATAACCAACCATTCAGCCAAGTTGCGCAACTGCCTAACATTTCCTAACCAATTATAATATTCTAAAATAGGATATACATCTTCAGCAATAGTTGGCTTCTCTAGCCCTGCATGATCAGAAAAAATATTTATAAAGTGATTAAATAAATGGCGAATATCCTCTTTTCTCTCGCGCAAAGAAGGCATCCTCAAATTTACTACACTCAAACGATAATATAAGCTTTGGTCAAGCTTTCCTTCAGCTATCGCCTGCATACAGTCCTGGCTGGATGCCGCTATGATGCGGGCATTATGCTTAAAAGCACGCACGCTACCCATCCTTGCAAAACTCTGCTCTTGCAATGCATTGAGTAGAGATTTCTGCACTAAAAGCGGCATTTCAACCAATTCATCAATAAATACCGTCCCTTCCTTGGCCTTCTCCAAAATACCAACTTTGGTTATAACCCCATTTTCTTCTTTACCAAGTAATTCAGCTTCCAAATCATGGTGCGACCCCGCAACGCGCAGCACCGCAAAAGGTTTATTTGCCCTCTTAGAATGCAAATGGATAAATCTAGCAAGCACTTCTTTCCCACTGCCGGGCTCACCTGTGATCATTATACGACTATTACTTGGGGCAGCGATAAGGGCTTCCGCCTTAAGTGTCGCCATAGCCTTTGAAGTAGTAATTAATCTTAGCTGTGCAGCTTCCAAATTACGTAATTCCAAATTTTCTTGCGCTAATGCAGCCGCTTCGATAGCACGCTTAAGGGTTATTAATATTTTCTCAGTGTTAAATGGCTTCTCAATAAAATCATAAGCACCAAACTTTATTGTTGAAGCTGCAGTTTCTGTGTTGCAATGCCCGCTCATCATTACAACAGGCAACTGCTCATTTCTCTCCTTAATTGCTTTGAGCAGGCCAATACCATCCATACTGCTGCCTTCCAGCCATATATCCAATAAAACCGCTTTTAAGGAAGCAGCATGTTCTTCTAGTATTTTAAGTGCAACACCTGCATTCTTAGCAGATAAAACTGTATAACCCTCATCTGCCAAAATATCGGCAAGTAATTCCCTTATATCCGCTTTATCGTCAATTATTAATACTTCACTCATTTAAAAAATGTAACTCATTTTAAATCTAATCAACAAAGTATATACTAACATGGGTATTTTGGGAAAAGCAAAATTTATCTTTTAAGGCTAACGTAAGAATCACTCAATGCTTTGTTTAATTCATTAACCGTGAAACCCGATTGAATAAATTTTACTGACGATCCTTCAGGCACCACACTGCTATCAACACGCCTATGGCATGATATAAGCACGTCACCATCTCTAAATTCCAAATTTGCAATAGCTTTTTGAGCCAGCTCTTTATGCGATATTGTTCCAACTTCATAAGATAAACACCATATTGAATTATCAATTAATTTCTGACGATCGTCTTTTTTGAAGAAGTCATCAATTATATGATCATGATGTACCAAATTAGTGTTAGAGACAAAGATAAAAATCGGTAATTCCCTATCTATATTTTGTATACTAACAAGCAAACTATTTAAATTTCTTAATAAATCGAGGCCACCTTCATCCAGTTCACACATTTTTTTCCAACTATTCCAAAAGCATTCTTGCACTGATTCTTCTTCAAGGTTTCTTATATTCAATTGCCGACAGATTTTTTCATAAAATTGATGTTTATCCAACAAGCCTTTATTAAAACGCTCAAGCGTATGATAGTATTTCAAATCAAGAAAATAAGCCAAACAAGTTCTTGTATAAGCAAACCAACGCCCTTGTTCTTTTAATATCTGCGCAAAAGCATTCAAAGATAGATTCATTTTGGGCTCAACTAACTGCCCCAAAGAAAGGATCACATATTGCATAAACAATCTCCAATTTATTTTAACTTTTCTAACAAGCCGTAAAAGCCTTTGGTATTGATAACTTGAGTAAATTCACTTCGTTGGCTAGTTATCATGCTGACATCTTCAATTACAATATCAATAATTTTAAAATGCCCATAACGAGAACTATACTTTGAACTCAAACGGTAATCAACCCTTACATTTGGCTTGTTCTCATGGTTTTGTACAATTTCAGTTTTAACCACATAATTGCCTTGCGATACTTGCTGCGCCGCGCTAATCAATAGTTTTTGGCTTTTATACTCCATAAACCGATTAACGTAAGTATCGATCAAATAATTTTTATATACTGCTACATATTCATTCTGCTGCGCTAAAGATAAGGTTTGCCAATTACGGCCAAGGGCAAATTTAGCCATCCAATTTATTTCAATCGCTTCAGTAAATATCTCAATAAGTTTTTCTCTGCGCTCTCCAGCAGTAGTTGCTTGAGCGTTCAATACAGATAGCACTTGGCTAGCAATATTATCAACAAAAACTTTGGCCTCATCATCTGCCGCAGCAATTGGCAAAAAATTAAATAATAATATCAAGCTAACAAAAAATATTTTATACATATCATCAAATACAATTATTTATCAAGGCGATAACGGTTTTGCCAATACAAGCTGCGCATTTTAACATACGGGTCAGCTGCTTCATTATATACGTGGTTTGTTACGTCAAGATAATCACTTCTTTTACTTACATAAGTTACACCTGCTATTGGCGCTAGCACATCAGAATCAACGGTATAATTAAGCGGATTTAACAAGCTGTCAAGCAAAATTCCCGTTGTATGGCGGGCACTAGCGCCACCAAGCAGCGGAAATACAAAATAATCACCACGCTGACCACCATATTTTGCTAACACTTGCTCCATGCCTTGATATTGCGGCTTTAACCCTCGCAAGCTAGCAATATCAATAAAACCACCTAAGCCAAGAGTGCTATTAACCAAAAAACGGCCACATGAATTGGCAAATTTATCCCTATCCATTTGCAAAATTGCACTAAGTATTGAAACAGGTTCTTGCAGATTACTAACAAAATTGCTTATTCGATCTCTACCCCAGCTAGGAATGATTTTCGAATAAACCGTGGTAACTGGAATAATAAAAACTTTGTCGAAAGCCATATTAAAGGCAAATACCTTGCGGTTAAATTTTTCATATGGATCGGGAATTTGCTCCTCACCAAAGGCTTGTAAAAATTCTTTTTCTTCTTGTGCAAAATCATTATTAGCGCTTACATTACTAGCAATACTAACTAGTGCACAACATAACATAATAGTTTTTTTATTAATCATAGTCATTCCCCCTTTTGTACTTTTATCTTGGCAGGATTATTTGAGAAGATCAAAACAATTCCCGAAAGTTGATCATTATAATTTATATTTTCTTCGCTACACAAATACCATTTATATTCCTGAGCTTTTTTTATCACATATTCTTTATTAAATAAAAATTGCTCAATTGATTCATTAAATTCAATATCTTTATCATCATCACTTAGCTTAAAAGAAGTAACCAACCATGCATTCTCCTCAGCTACTTTTGCAATGCTAGCGAAAAATTCATCAAGCTTCGGGCTATAACCAAATAAGTCGCAAGCTGAAATAATATCATATTTCATATCATGTTGCTGGTTAAGAAACTCTTTTATTGGCAATTGATGCACTTGTGTATAAACATTTATCCCCTCTTTAATAAGTTGGCGCGCATATTCGGCCATTTTAGGTGATAAATCAACGCCAACAATGTTAGTTGCAATGCGTGCTTCACGGCACAATATGGCAAATAATCCAACTCCCGCCCCTAGGTCCAGCAAAGAATTACCTAGAGGTTTCGCTGTATGTTGGACATTTTGATTTAATAAAGCAAAGGCAGATTCATGCTGCGGCCTTTCTGCATTTCCAATAGCTTCCGCACCTAAAAAATCCAATATCCGATCAAAATTGTTACTAATCACGCTAGTAGGAATTTCTTTTATGTTAGTATACTCACCTTTAATAATATTTAAGAAATACTCAGCTTCTCCTCTATTCTCCTCTGCAGGGCTAGCTAGATATTTTTCTAAATAAAGGCGAGATTTGGTTAATTTATATTTTTCATAATAACAACGCCCTAATAAGTAAAAAGCTTGATAATGTTTTGGCGCTAAAAACAAGACTATTTTACAACGCAATATAGCATCATCTAAATTTATTTTGTCAAAGTGATATAGCGCTAGCTGCCAATTAGTATTGGTTAAATCATGCAATTTATCCCATATAACCAAAGCTTCGTTATATGTGTATTGGTAATAACTTTGCAATAATCCTTTAATTTCTGAAACTTTTTGGGTAAAAGAACGGCCAATCTCGAATAATTTCACCTCCCCTCCTGTTTTTCAGCTACTATATGGTGGGATTTATCATCAGATTGCCCCATCCCTTTGAATATAGTCAATAACTGGGCAGTAATAGCAGACACATCATTTGTATTAGCAGGGATAATAAGCGTATTATTTGTACGCGCCAGTTGTTTGAAAGCTTCAATATATTGCTCTGCTAATTTTAGAGCTACTGCCTCTTGGCCACCTTGTAATTTAACAGCATTAGCGATTTTCTCAATACTTATCGCTGTGGCATTAGCCATAGTCGTTAAAGCTTCAGCTTCACCAACGGCACGGTTGATTTGATCTTGTTTAGCACCTTCTGAATTTAATATCATCTCTTGTTTATCAGCTTCAGCAAGGTTAATTCTAGATTGCATCTTTCCTTCCGATTCTAAAATATCCGCACGCTTTTGCCGCTCTGCAGCAACTTGTACTTCCATGGAGCGTAAAACATTAGCAGGGGGTTTTATATCTTTTATCTCATAACGCATGCATTGAATTCCCCAAGTGCTGGCAGCTTCATTGATAGTTTGTACAATTTGTGAGTTAAGCACTTCGCGCTCTTCAAAAGTGCGATCCATAGTAATCTTACCAATAGCTGAACGCATTGAAGTTTGCGCTAATTGTGTTACTGCATAATAAGGGTTTTCAACCCCGTAAGAGGCATCCATTGGGTCAACAATCCGCACATAAATAACCCCATCTAACAATAGAGTAACGTTATCTTTAGTTATTGCCGCTTGCTCGCGCACATCGATAGCACGCTCTTTCAACGTATGTTTATAAGCAATTCTATCGATAAATGGAATGATCAAATTCAAACCCGCGCTGAGCGAACCGTGATATTTCCCTAAACGCTCCACAATCCACACTTGTTGCTGCGGTATGATTTTAACCCCAGTAAAAAAAAGCAACACAACAATGGCAAAAATGCTCAGTAAGGCAAAATCCATAGATATTAACCGTAATGTCTTAATTTATATCTTTTATAATAAGGACATTATTTTTAACTGCAACAATAGTTGCAGTTTTATTTACAATAATTTTTTTACTAGCTACATCTGATGATAGCTGCGCCTTAAATATAGAGCCAGACCATTCAACATTGCCAACGTTATCATGGCTTATATCTTCAAGCAAAGTGACTGTACGCCCTACCATATTATGATATTCGGGCATATTGCTCCTCTGTTTCAGTAATTTGTGCAGCGGCTTAAAAAAAATAGCAGTAGACAAAACAGTACCTACCATAAATATAGCAATTTGCCAGGTTATTGCCTGCTGAGCAATAGCATTAAAAACAACTAACAATCCTACAGCAAAAGCGCCAATGCTTGCAAACATCAGGACAATAGTCATGCCTAGCACCACTTCAGCAACCATTAGGGCTACAGATAATAAAAACCAAATATTAGCAATATTTTCATAAATCATTTTGGTAATGGCGAAGGATTATCAGCTAAAGTATTTAAGTAAGCAACCAAGTCAGCTAATTCATTTTCTTTTTTCAAGCCTGCAAAAGCCATTTTAGTGCCAGGAACCCATTTCTTAGGTGCAAAAATATAGCGATATAAATTTTCTAAATTCCAAACCGCACCTGTTGCCCCGTAGCCAGCCATTGCTGCCGAATACTCAAAATCTTTCTTACGTGCGACTGGCGCATTTACAATGCCCCATAAATTAGGCCCAACTTTATTTGCATCACCCTTAGCATTAGTGTGACAAACCGCGCATTTACTAAATATCTTCTCACCATTTTCAACATTTGCCTGTGCAAATATCAAGGCCAAATCAAGTATAGCAGGCAATTCCTTTGGGGCACTGCTACCACTACCTGCACCCTCTTCAACTTCAATAATATAACCAGGTTTGCTGATAGGGATAATTGAACCATAAAACACCCCCCCCACATTAATACTTAACACCAGCAAGCATAAACCACAAATCACCGCAGCAATTAATTTGTCTAACTCGAAATTTTCCATCCTAATATTTTTCTAGGTTACTTTTTTACTTAAGATATTCTTAGCATAATACATAAAACCAGCTTATTCAAGTTAGTTGGTTATAAACCTTCAAGCCGTATCTTTTATGCAAACGGTTAGATCAATCAAACCATCACGAACCCGTGTTTACACCGTTTGCATTCATCGCTTCAAAAAAATCAATGTTGGATTTAGTATACTTAAGTTTATCCAATAAAAACTCAATTGCTTCAACAGTACCCATTTGCATAAGAATACGGCGTAGTACCCACATTTTCTGTATAGTGGCTTTATCAAATAATAAGTCTTCTTTACGTGTTCCAGATTTGGCAATATCAATAGCAGGAAAAACACGCTTGTCAGAAATTTTACGGTCTAAAACAATTTCCGCGTTACCAGTTCCTTTAAATTCTTCGAAAATAACTTCGTCCATCCGCGAACCAGTTTCAACCAATGCCGTGGCAATGATCGTCAACGACCCGCCTTCTTCAATGTTTCGCGCTGCACCAAAGAACCGCTTTGGCCGCTGTAACGCGTTAGAATCAACGCCCCCACTTAACACTTTACCCGAAGATGGGGCAACGTTGTTATATGCACGCGCTAGACGTGTTATCGAATCAAGCAGTATAATTACATCTTTTTTATGCTCCACCAGCCTTTTAGCTTTTTCAATAACCATCTCTGCTAGTTGCACGTGGCGATGCGAAGGCTCATCAAATGTCGAGCTAACAACTTCCCCACGCACCGAACGCTCCATATCCGTTACTTCTTCAGGCCTCTCATCAATCAATAAAACTATTAGATTGGCTTCCGGATGATTAACACTTATCGAATGCGCTATACTTTGTAGCAAAACGGTTTTCCCTGTGCGCGGCGGTGCAACGATTAATGCCCGCTGCCCTTTACCTAAGGGGGTAGCAATATCAATCACTCGCGCACTTAAATCTTTAGAATTTGAATTCGCTGTCTCAAGGTGCAAACGCTGATTTGGATAAAGAGGAGTAAGATCATCAAAATGTGGGCGGTGATGAATGGCATTATTATCCTCGTTATTTATGCTGTTTACTTTTATCAATGCGAAGTAACGCTCACCTTTTTTAGGTGCACGAATTGGCCCTACAATAGTATCACCAGTGCGCAAACCCAATTTACGGATTAAATTAGGAGCAACATAAATATCATCTGCCGAAGGTACATAATTTGAATCAGGAGAACGCAAAAACCCATAACCGTCACTGAGAACTTCTAAAGTTCCTTCACCTATAATGATGCCTCCTTTTTCCGCTAAGCGTTTCAAAATAAAAAAGATCAATTCATGCTTTGGTAAATTACTAGGGCTTTCTAACTGCAAAGACTCGGCAAGCCCCATTAATTCTTCTGAAGGTTTTTTCTTGATATTTTTTAAATAAAAAACCATCGTCTCTGGGATTTGCTTTTCCTCATTCATTTCTTTAACTTCCGACTCTTTAAATTCAATACTCACTTGGGAAGGTGCATTTGATTCATCGCCGTTATTTTTTACTATACCGCTATTTGCATCAGGACTCTCAGAACGAGCTGCTCTATTCATTTTAAGAACGCGTTTCTTTATATTTGCATTCCGTTTAGGGATACTACTTCCGTTTTCTTCTTCTGTTAAATTTTCTAAAGATGAATCTTCAGCAATATTCAATTTTTCCATATAACTCCTGTTATTTTTTAGATTTTGCTCGATGAATATGAATCTGAGAGCAGATAATTAATTCACAAATAAATTTTGAAAGATTTTTGAAAAGCAGATGCCGCCTTTATGAAGAGATTATTGCAGAGATGCCATCCTGTCAATTATTTTTTCAGAAAACATGACTAATACACAATAAAAACTAAATTTAGCCAAGCTCTCTACTAGAGTTGTTGTCTATTTCAGTAACTTTCATTACAGCATTTTCTAGCTTTTGTTGGCAATGCTTATGCAACGCTAACGCTCTTTGGTATTGCTCAATTATATTGTCCAAGCCTAACTCACCGCGCTCCATTGTTTGTATAATCCCCTCCAGCTCCCGCAAAGCGTTCTCAAAAGGTAAATTAGCTATATCAGCAAACACAGTATTAGACATATATATTATTGAAACTTTATTTATCATGTGTAATGATACAACAAACAAGCTTTAATACAAAGAAAAATGAGAGCAATAATTTATAAACCAAGTAAAACAGCAACACAATCTGGACAAGCCTGCACCAAAAAATGGGTGTTAGAATTTATACGCGAAGAAATTGCTTTTTTTGACTCTGTAATGAATTGGAAAGGTAGCTCTGAAATGCTGCCAACACAAGTTAACTTAAAATTCGACAGTAAGGAAGAAGCCGAAAAATATGCTCAGAAAAATGGTATTGAATACACTACCCGCCCTGAACAAGATAAAAAGAGCTTTAAAATAAAATCATATATTGATAATTTTATAAAATCTATGTAAACAAGCTCCGCATGGTTTAGCAATGTGCTATATACATCGACAGCGCCTTGTTTTTGTGTTACATAATGATACTTAACTATAAAACATCTATATAAAAATGCATTACCTATTGAAACAAATAAGATTTTTGCCGTTTTTAATTTGCCAATTTTTATCCGCATTTGGCGATAACTTCATTCGAACTGCATTTGCAACGCTAGTTTCTTATCAAAGCACCATCCTATCCTCTCAAGAAGGGCATATGATGAATATACTTTCTATAATTTTATTTATCTTCCCTTTTATTTTATTTTCATCTTTAGGTGGCCAACTTGCTGATAAATATGATAAATCTACAATTATTAAACATATAAAATTAGGCGATGTTTTTGTGGCAATAATTGCAGTTGCTGGATTTATGCAAGAAAATTATTATTTTCTGCTTGCTGTAATATTTTTAACAGGCATCCAAGCATCATTTTTCGGCGCAGTTAAATATAGTATAATCCCCGAAATATTGGATAAAAAAGAACTAATTTTAGGAAACGGCTTGGTAGAATGCACCACTTTTTTAGGTATTCTTTTAGGCATGATCCTGGGCGGATCAATGATTGGCAATGATTATGTTGGCAAAATATTATGCTCAGGAATTACCGTATTTTTAATTATTACCGCTTATATTGCTTCATTATTCATGCCCAAACTTGGCAAATATGATAGCAGTATAAAGATATCATTTAACTTGATTAAAGATTCGACTGATTGCGTAAAATATGCTATGCGTAACGAGCAAATTTTTACCGCAATTTTAGGTATATCATGGTTTTGGCTAGTTGGGTCAATACTGATAGCGCAAATGCCTTCTTTTACCAAAGACGCTTTGCATGGCAACCAGAATGTATTCCTCCTGTTATTAACCATGTTTACTTTAGGAACTGGTTTCGGCTCGCTATTTTGTAATTGGCTTCTAAAAGGCGAAATAAGCCCTAGATACGTTCCTACTTCCATCCTATTAATGAGTTTCTTTATATTTGATTTATGGTTAACTGGTGTTAATACCGCATCTCGCGTTAATCTAATTGGCGTTCATTATTTCTTATCTGATATAAATGGAATTAGGGCATGCATAGATATTTTTATGACTGCCGCTATGGGGGGCATATATATTGTACCCTTATATTCAATCTTACAAACTTTAGCTAAAAAACATCATGTTTCGAGGATAATTGCCGCTAATAACATTGTGAATTCGGTCTTTATGGTATCGGCAAGTAGCATTGTTATGATAATGGTTGCCATTGGCCTACAAACAACTAACATAATTTTCATTTTAGCGCTAACTAACCTTTATACTGCCGTTTACTCTTGCCGTATTTTGCCAGATACTGTTGTTAAAAACTTCTGCCGCATGTTATTAACTTTGTTATATCGCGTTGAAGTTGTGGGCATGGAAAATTACTATAAAGCTGGCAAAAAAACTCTAATTGTTGCTAATCATGCTTCATTTATTGACCCTGCTATTATCTCTTCTTACCTTCCAACCCGATTAACTTTTGCAATTGATGCTTATATCGCTCAATCATGGTGGTTAAAGCCATTTTTATCATTTTTGCGCGCCTATCCCATTGATCCTACACACCCAATGGCTATGAAAACTTTAATCGACAAGCTAAAACAAAATAATCATGTTGTAATATTCCCTGAAGGTAGGCTTACCGTAACTGGTTCATTGATGAAAATTTATGAAGGCCCAGGAATGATTGCAGATAAAGCTGATTCAACCTTATTACCAATAAGGTTAGAAGGTCTCCAATTCAGCCGATTCTCTTACATGCGCGGTAAATTGAGGCTAAAATTATTCCCAAAAATAAAAATGGTTATTTTTGAACCGCAAAAACTTAATATCCCTGATGAAATAAGCGGAAGGGAGCGCAGATACTTAATAGGCGATCGTTTGTATGATATCATGTCTAACATGATGTTTGCAGGTAGCGAGCTGGATAAAACCATTTTTGAATGCTTGTTAACTGCCCGCAGTAAATTTGGTGGCGATTATAAAATTATCGAAGACGTAGAGAAAAATAAATTATCTTATAATAAATTAATTGCTGCCAGTTTTGTTTTAGGCAAGAAGATAAAAAAAATAGTAGGTGATGAACGCAACATAGGCATTTTGCTGCCTAATATGGTTGGCTCAATGGTTACTTTTTTCGCTTGCTTGGCATACTTGCGAGTTCCTGCTATGCTTAATTTCTCTACTGGCATCAAAAATTTACTTGCCTCTTGCAAAGCTGCGCAGATAAATTATGTTTTAACTTCAAGAGCTTTTATAGAAAAAGGTCGATTACAAACAACCGTAGATGCGCTAATTGCTGATGGCATAAAAATTATTTATCTTGATGATATCAAAAAAGATGTTCGCTTAACTGACAAACTAATAGGCGCTTATAAAGGTGTTTTCGCCAACCGTTTCTTCGCTGAAAATGCCGAAGAATTTGCCAGCAATTCAAATAATTTACTTAATGAACCAGCTGTTATTTTATTTACTTCAGGATCGGAAGGCATCCCCAAGGGCGTTGTATTAAGTCATTCTAATATATTATCTAATATCCAACAACTCACATCACGTGTCGATTTCTCTTCTGCTGATAAAGTGTTTAATGCCTTACCTATATTCCATTCTTTTGGATTAACAGCAGGATCAATCTTACCAATTATTTCTGGAGTTAAGGTGTATTTCTATCCTTCTCCTATTCATTACCGCATCATTCCAGAAGTTATTTATGGAAATAATGCAACTATATTATTTGGCACAGATACATTCTTGGCTGGTTATGCCAAATACGCACATGCTTACGATTTTTACAGCATAAGGTATGTATTTGCAGGCGCAGAAAAATTACGAGAAGAAACTAGACGTTTGTGGATGGAAAACTTCGGTATTCGTATTTTTGAAGGCTATGGAACTACTGAAGCATCACCTGCGGTGGCTGTTAATACCCCTATGCAATCAAAATTCGGAACTGTGGGGCGCTTCTTACCTAATATCCAGTATACTATTGAAAAAATAGATGGAATTAATGAAGGGGGAAAACTTGTTATCAAAGGCCCAAACATTATGATGGGTTATTTAAGACATGATAAACCTGGCATTCTACAGCGCCCTTCTTATGTTATTAATGGCAAAAAACAATACGGATGGTATGATACTGGCGATATAGTTACAGTTGATGAGCAAGGCTACATCACTATCAAAGGCCGCCAAAAACGCTTTGCTAAGATTGGCGGAGAAATGGTATCTTTGACCTCAGTAGAAGAAGCCATCAATAAGTTATGGCCTGAAAATGATAATGCCATTATTAATGTTAATGATGATAAAAAAGGAGAAGCATTGGTATTATTCACTAATCGCCCGTCTCCTGAACGCGAAGAAATCGTAAATTATTTACAAAAAGAAAATTTATCAGAAATTTATATACCAAAAATGATTATTTTTATGGAAGAAATGCCTGTACTAAGTACTGGAAAAATAGATTACCAAGCGATAATCAAATGTTATGAAGATAGATGAATTGAGAGCTACGGTGAGCTATAACTATTTATCACTCCCCCTTATTTACTATCTCTCCAATAGATATCAATAATCGATTATTGATATCTATTGATCATTTGCCTGCTTATCAAGCAGTTAGAAGATAGTCAATGTATTCGTTATGCTTATTCTCGTCATTAGCACCTCTGTTGACTATTTCAATAAACTAAACAGTAAATCACTTTCTAAGTCGTTTCTCATACTCACCTCCTACCAAGAGCATTTAACACATAACATATTACTATCCATCAATAACTAGGGAAGCTCAGCCCCCCTAGTTATTACACTAAGGCAATACAGCCGCCACTAATAATCACCACTTCTTGCCTTACCGCCCTTCTGCCCCATTTTTTTAAAGGCTTCAGGATCATGTTCTTTTCTGGTTTCAGCTGCTCGCTTAGATTGCTCTGATAGCTCCTTTTCACTATATTGTTCTTTGCGGGCTTCACCACCAGCATGCCCCATTTTTTTAAAAGCATCAGGATCATGTTCTTTTCTGGTTCTCGCTGCTTTTACACCACCTTCTTTTGTTCCAGACATAACGCTCTCCTTTATCAAAAGTTTACTTATACAGCTAAAACTACAGTAGCGCACCAATAAAGTCAACCCTTGATTCACTAAAATCGACTAATGATGTTATTAGATATACTCAGCTTATTTACTCATAAAATCTCGCCAGATATCCGCAGGTTTCGAACCACCAGTAATTTTAACAGTTGCTTTTTGATTATCAAAACCAACCCAAATTCCTGCAACCAAGTTTTCATCATATCCTACAAACCAAGCATCGCGAAAATTTTGCGAAGTTCCAGTTTTACCGAATAGTTTTCGGCCATTAATATATACTGTTTTACTAGTTCCATCAGTTATAGATGAATTTAACAACCTTTCCATCGCGTAAACAACATCTTTATCCAAAACGCGTTTTGGAGTTTTTTGTTTATAGCGGTAAATAATATTACCTTTGTTATCAATAATTTTTAAAATTGCATAAGGAGTAACTTTTAAGCCTCCACTTGCAAGATGGGCATAACCTTGCGTCAAAGTTAATAATGAAGTATCGCGCACACCAAGGGCAATGCTTGGCACATCGGGAAATTTACCTTCCATCCCTAAGCTTCTAGCCATTGTAACCACAGGCCATCGGCCAATTTTTTCAGAAAGGCGAACCGCAGGTGTATTCAATGACTTAGCAAATGCCTCTTTCACACTAACTTCACCATAATAACGATTACCAAAATTTTTTGGTTGCCATCCATTGATAGTAAGTGGAGAATCTAAAACCTTATCTTCAGGTGTAATGCCTGCTTTAAGTGCCGCCAAATACACATAAAGTTTAAACGTGGAGCCAGGCTGACGTTGCGCTTGGGTGGCACGATTAAATTGGCTCTCTTTATAATCTAAGCCACCCATCATCGCTATAATTCGCCCATTTGGATCAAGCACAACGCCTGCCGCTTGCAAATCATGGTTTTTGCGGTTTTCCGTTAAATGATTGCTAATTGCCTTTTCTAATTTTTGCTGCACATACAGATCAAATGTTGTATAAATAGTAATATCCTCATGCAACCCACCAATATAATTCGGTAAAATTTCTAAAATATAATCTGCAAAATAAGGATGCTGTAATACCCCTCGCTGGCGGCCACGCGGCATGAAAGTTGAAGGGATACTTGCACGCATGGTTTTATCAGTAATATAACCAGCATCTACCATGTTTAATAAAACTTGTTTTGCCCTTAATAACGCTTTTTTCTTTGATGATGTTGGCGCATACTTAGTCGGCGCCTTTAACATGCCAGCTAATACTGCCATTTCATATAGCTCTAGATTTTTTGGCTGTTTGCCAAAATAATATCTGCTCGCTGCATCAATGCCAAAATTACCCTGCCCGAAATACGCACGGTTTAAATACATCGTTAAAATTTGCCGCTTACTAAAATTATTTTCTATGTTAATTGCAAGGATTGCCTCCTGTATTTTACGCTTCAGAGTTTTTTCTGCTGATAAAAAAGCGATCTTAGCTAATTGCTGAGTAATAGTTGAAGCTCCCTGCACTGTTCTTTGGTTTATATTATTAACATAGATAGCACGGATAATCCCCCAAATATCAATCCCATGATGATGAAAGAAGCGTCGATCTTCTGTTGCAAGCACTGCTTGCACTAAATGTGGCGGCAATTGCTCATAAGATAAAGAATCACCATATGCATCACCATATTTAGCCAGAATAACACCATTAGCTGCACGCACTGTTATAGTCGGCTGCCTTTTTATCTGCATAATCTGCTTAACATCTGGCAAATCAAGAGAATAATACCATATTACTGCCGCAGCCAATACACCTAATGTTAGGAAGAACAAGAAAAACCATTTAGCAAAAAACCATACCCACTTATACGACTTCTTTGTTTTTTTCTTTTTTTTAGCTTTGAGAATTTTATTATTTTTGGCTGCTTTCATATTCGGCAATTCTTCTCTCCATCTCAGGGCGGAAATGGCGCAACAACCCTTGCACTGGCCAAGCCGCAGCATCCCCCAGAGCGCAGATAGTATGCCCCTCTATTTGCTTAGTTAAATCATAAAGGTCATCCAGCTCCCCTACCTTTGCCTGGCCTTTGATCATTCTCTTCATCATTCGGTATAACCAACCCGTTCCCTCGCGGCAAGGAGTGCATTGCCCGCAAGATTCGTGCATATAGAAACGCGAAAGGTTCGCAATCGCCGCGACAATATCGGTAGATTTATCCATAACAATCACCGCTGCAGTGCCAAGGCCTGACCCCATAGCCCGCAAGCTATCAAAATCCATAATCGCTTCATCGCACATATGTTTTGGCAACAAAGGAACTGATGACCCGCCTGGAATTACTGCCAATAGATTATCCCAACCGCCGCGCACCCCGCCAGCATGTTTTTCGATAAGATCACGTAATGGAATAGACATCTCTTCTTCAACGTTGCACGGCTTATTAACATGGCCAGATATACAAAATATTTTAGTACCATGATTATTCGGGCGGCCAAATGAAGTAAACCATTCCGCCCCACGCCGTAAAATAGCCGGCACAACTGCAATGGTTTCAACATTATTAACAATTGTTGGCATGCCATATAACCCTGTAACGGCAGGAAAAGCTGGCGGTTTTACCCTAGGCATACCTTTACGCCCTTCAAGGCTATTAAGTAAGGCAGTTTCTTCCCCGCAAATATAAGCTCCCGCCCCTAAATGCACATAAATATCAAAATCATAACCAGAGCCGCAAGCATTTTTCCCTACCAACCCTTGTGCGTACGCTTCATCTATTGCTGCTTGCACTACCTCCGCTTCGCGGTAATATTCCCCCCGGATATAAATATAACAAACATGCGCTTTTATAGCATAACTTGCAAGTAAGGCTCCTTCGATAAGCTTATGTGGTTCATGGCGGAGAATATCCCTATCTTTGCAAGTTCCTGGCTCACTTTCGTCAGCATTAATTACCAAATAAGAAGGGCGCTCGGCAGTAGGCTGCTTCGGCATGAAAGACCATTTAGTGCCTGTTGAAAACCCTGCCCCGCCGCGGCCTCGCAGGCCAGAAGCTTTGATAATTTCAACCATTTGCTCTGGCTCTTGCTGGAGAAGTTTGTTGGTATTATCCCAATCCCCTCTTTTTTTAGCATTGCTAAGGTTAAAGCTTTCGTAACCATATAGGTTAGTAAATATTTTATCTTTATTTTTTAACATGGTTTTGGCAGTAAGCTAATAATCATCTACCTATTGTTACTACAATAAATAACGCAAAATAGCAAACAATTATGTCAAATGCTCTAGTTACGAAATGGTATTACTACGATGATCTTGCAAAAACTTTTCTAATCCGGCTGTTGTTAGATGGCTATTAACCAACTCTTTTAATAACTTAGCAGGGGCGGTAATTATATCAGTTCCCAAAAGTGCCGCCTGTGTAATATGATTTTGATTGCGTATAGATGCGGCCATTACTTCCGTACCAAGCCGCGGATAATTACTATAAATACATATAATATCGCGAAGTAGTTCCATTCCTGAGCTACCATTATCTTCCAAACGCCCTATAAATGGTGAAACAAATGCTGCACCAGCTTTTGCTGCTGCCAAAGCTTGCAATGGCGTAAAACACAATGTCATGTTAACTAATCTTTGTTGTTGGCTTAATAGCTTGCAAGCATGTAAAGCTGGCAAAGTGAAAGGTAGCTTTATGGTTATTTGTTCACCAATTGCCAAAAATTTTTCAGCTTCTCGCAGTATATCATCGCACTCTGCAGAAATCATTTGCACACTTACGGAAGTATCAATAATCTGACAGATATCTTTTATCACACTATAGGCATCTTTTTTATGCTGCGCCAGAAGGCTGGGGTTAGTAGTAACACCATCAGCAAGCCCGCGTTCTTTTAGCATAGCTATTTCGCTAGGGTCACAAGAATCAACAAATATTTTCATAGCCAAGTTTTTTCATTTAATTTACAATAGTCAAGACTAAAGCACAGTTGCTTTTTTTACAAGTTAAGAATTTTAAGAATATGAGTTCTTCTGCCTTGCGTTTTTAAGGCTATCGGTTACAATCTATGCCACAGTGAATAATTAATTAGGTGTATCTTTTGGCTAGTGAATATAATGATTCCTCTGCTTACAAATCTGCTTTGTTAGCGCCAGTAGCAATTGAAAATGAAATGCGCTCTTCGTATTTAGATTATGCGATGAGTGTAATTGTCAGCCGGGCTTTGCCTGATTGCCGTGACGGTATGAAGCCTGTTCATCGGCGTATTGTTTATGCAATGCATGAAACTAATAATTATCATGATAAACCTTATAAAAAATCAGCCAGGGTGGTTGGAGATGTCGTCGGTAAATACCACCCTCATGGTACTGACCCTGTATATGGAGCTCTAGTGCGCTTAGCACAGCCATTTTCATTGCGCCACCCTTTAATTGATGGGCAAGGAAACTTTGGCTCGATGGACGGCGATGCACCAGCTCAGATGCGTTATACTGAGGCACGCCTGGCTAAAATCTCCGTACCAATGATGCAAGACATAGAATTTGATACGGTAAATTTCAATGATAACTATGATGGCTCTGAAAAAGAGCCTGCGGTGCTGCCCGCCCGTTTTCCTAATTTATTAATCAATGGTAGTAGTGGTATTGCTGTTGGTATGGCTACCAATATTCCAACTCATAATTTGGGTGAAGTAATTGATGCATGCCTTGCTTATATTCAAAACCCTGAAATTTCTGTGCAAGAATTACTTGAATACGTCCCTGCGCCAGATTTTCCAACTGGTGCTATCATTTTAGGTGAAGCTAGATCGCGCACAGCGTTGGCCACAGGGCGCGGCTCAATTATTATGCGTGCCAAAACCGAGTTTGAAGAAATTGGCGGTAGGCAAGCGATAGTAGTGACTGAAATCCCCTACCAAGTTAACAAGGCTGAATTGGTGAAGCGAATTGGGGAATTAGTGCGTGATAAGGTTATTGAAGGCATAGCTGAAATTCGTGATGAATCTAACAAATTAGGGATAAAAATCGTTATTGAACTTAAGAAAAATGCTTTCTCTGAAGTAGTATTAAGTTGTTTATACAAATATACAGCTTTACAAACCAGCTTTGGCGTAAACATGCTGGCTTTGGATAAAGGCCAACCACGCCTTATGAATTTGCGTGATGTAATCGCTGCATTTATTGATTTCCGTGAAGAAGTGGTGACCAAGCGCACCACCTTTTTGCTAAACCGTGCACGCGATAAGGCGCATATATTACTTGGTTTGATGGTTGCCGTTGCTAATATCGATGCGGTTATAACTTTAATCAAAGCTTCACCTGATGCTCAAACAGCGAAAGAGCGTTTGACGCAACAACCATGGCATGCCAAGGAAGTTATGAGTCTACTAAAAGTTATTGATGACCATCGCATCCGCATGGATGGTGAAAGTTGTTATTTCACCGAAGAGCAAGCTAAAGCTATTTTAGAAATGCGCCTACAGCGTTTGACCAACATGGAAAGTCAAAAAATTAGCGATGATCTAAATGCTTTAGCAGTTGAAATTGCTGGTTATTTGGAAATACTTAACTCACGCGTTAAGCTGATGGAAGTTATTAGCCAAGAATTATCAGAAGTTAAAGCTAAACATGCAACCCCTCGCCTAACGCAAATTGAAGTTAATGAAAACGAAGTTGAACTGGAAGATTTAATAAAGCGCGAAGCAATGGTAGTAACCACTACCCTTAGCGGTTACATAAAACGAGTTCCCCTTACAACCTATCGCGCCCAAAGGCGCGGCGGCAAGGGGCGTTCAGGGATGAGCATCTATGAAGATGATATTACTAACGATGTTATCATAACTGACACGCATGCACATTTATTGTTCTTCTCTAGCGCTGGTAAAGTGTATAGAACTAAGGTTTATAAATTGCCACAAGGCACCCCGCAAAGTAAAGGCAGGGCTTTGATAAATATCTTCCCGCTAGCAGAAAATGAAAAAATAAATAACATCATGCCTGTGCCTGATGATCTCAATGCGGATAAATTAAGCATAATTTTCGCAACCAATAAGGGAACCATCCGCCGAAATTCTTTCAATGACTTTGCTAACATCAATGCTGGTGGTAAAATAGCCATCCGTCTCGATGAAAATGACAAGCTAATTGGCGTGCAAATCTGCGGTGAGGATGATCATATTATGCTATCTACAAAATCAGGAAAAGCTATTCGCTTCCCTGTTGAGATTTTACGCATATTTAAAAGCCGCACTTCTGAAGGAGTACGCGGCACTAAATTATCACCAAATGATGAAGTTATTGCTCTATCTGTACTTAGAGGCATTGAGTTCGACATTGAAAAACGCGAGCAATTCTTAAAGCTATCTGCCGAATTACGTATAAAAATTCAACAAGAGAATGATGCGTTAACTGAAGAAACCAAGCAAGAAATTGCTGCCGAGATAGCTGCAAATCAACTAGATATTTCGGTTGATGAAGTGGTTAATCTATCTTCATATGAGCAATTCATTTTAATAATTACTGAAAATGGTTACGGCAAGCGTACATCCGCTTTTGAATATAAAATAAGCGGCCGTGGCGGGCAAGGCATTGCTAGCATTGCAACGTCAGAACGTAATGGTGCGGTAGTAGCTTCATTCCCTGTTCTTGATCATCAAGAAATTATGCTGATCACTGATGGTGGCACGTTAATACGCACAGCAGTTAATTCAATTAGGATTACTGGGCGTACAACAGCTGGAGTAAAAGTAATTGATATTAAACCAGGGGAGAAGGTAATTTCAGCTGCTGTAGTTATGGAGGGTGATATTAACCAAATGGATAACCCAGATAATTCAGACGCTTAAAACTATGCTAGAAAAAACAATTACACCTATTAATAATAATTCGCAAAAGAAATTATTTATTAAAACTTATGGATGCCAGATGAATGTTTATGATTCAGCAGTAATGGCAAATTTATTAAAGCCACATGGTTATAGTTTGGTTACAGATTTTCCAGAAGCTGATTTGGTAATTCTAAACACTTGCCATATTCGCGAAAAAGCATCTGAAAAAGTTTATTCAGAATTAGGCAGGATTAGGCAAGCAAAGGAAGAGCAAAAAGCTAAAGGCCGCTCTATGCTAATCTGTGTCGCTGGCTGCGTTGCCCAGGCCGAAGGAGAAGAAATTATTAAAAGAGCGCCCTTTGTTGATATTGTTGTTGGCTCACAATCTTATCATGAATTACCAACCTTGCTAGAACAAGTGCGCAGGCAAAAAAAATGGGCAATTAACATAGATTTCCCTGAAAATTCAAAATTTGACCATCTGCCTTCGCCTTCCGAACAACAAAGTGCTTCTGTTTTTTTATCTATTCAGGAAGGCTGCGATAAATTCTGCCATTTTTGTGTTGTGCCATATACTAGGGGCGCTGAATATTCCCGCCCTGTTGCGGAAATCTACCGTGAGGCTATTAAGTTGGTATCTTTAGGCGCTAAAGAAATAACTTTATTAGGGCAAAATGTAACTGGCTATCATGGTGATAATGGATATGGCGGCACATGGAACATAGCAAAATTACTAAAGCAGCTTGCTAAAATTGATGGCTTGCAGCGTTTGCGTTATACTACCTCGCACCCACGCGAAATAGACGACGAGCTTATTTCTTTACATGGTAGTGAGGAAAAACTGATGCCATTCCTACACTTACCAGTGCAATCAGGGTCAGACGCTATTTTAAAAGCAATGAACCGCAAGCATGACCGCGCCCACTATTTACAAGTAATTAAAAATCTAAGGGCGGCAAGGCCAGATATGGCATTTTCTTCCGATTTTATTGTTGGTTACCCAGGGGAAACTGAAGCTGATTTTGCAGACACTATGGATTTAGTTGCACAAGTTAACTATGCTCAATGTTTTTCTTTTAAATACAGCCAGCGCCCTGGCACGCCTGCCGCGGCTTTAGCTAACCAAGTTAATGAAGAAATTAAAGCAGACCGTCTCCAGCGGTTACAAGAATTGTTAACCAAACAACAAAATGAATTCAATGCAAATAGCGTTGGTAAAACTATTGAAGTTTTATTTGATAAGCCAGGAAAGATGACCAATCAATATCAAGGCAAAACACCATATTTACAGACTGTGAATGTTATCTCCGATAGTAACTTAATAGGAAAAACTGTAAGTATTAAGATAACCAAAGCGTTGCGCAATACTTTGGTAGGCGAATTATGTGATGATAAATTATAAAGGTTTAGAACAACTTTTTATAAATATAGATAAGCTTCCGTATATCCTAAAAGCCAGGGTATCCGCTTATAATCGCTTAAATTGTTATATAATTAGAGATCTGCTTTATCATTTACCAGTCTCGATAAATGACCGCACCAGGATGCCATCTCTAGATTCGTATATCATAAATGGTGAAATTATTACCGCTACTGTTAAGGTTTATGAGCATCACCCCCCTAGCAAGCGAGGAGGAATTTATAAAATATCCTGTGGCAATGAGACAGGATCTATCGAAGTAGCATATTTCAATAGTAAGCCTGAGCTATTAAAAAAAATGTACCCCATAGGTGCTGAGCTTGCCATAAGTGGCAAAATTGAAAAAAAGCCTTATTTACAAATGATTCACCCAGATATGGTGGTAGCAGCTAAGGAAGTTGCTAAAATAAATATTTTAGAGCCAGTCTATCCGTTAACTTACGCTCTAACCAATCGCCAGTTACGACGCACAATTGCTGAGGCTTTAAAGAACGTGCCACAAACTAATGAGTGGTTACAGGAAAGTTTACTTATTAAATATAGCTGGCCAAGCTGGCATTCCGCGCTATTTAAGATCCATAATCCGCAGAACATAAACGATATAAGCTTGCGAAGCAAATTCAGGATGCGCTTGGCTTTTGATGAAATATTAGCTCACCAACTTAGCCTTTATGCTGCCCGCAATCAAGTTAAGTCACAGCACAAACAGCCCATGGAAAATGCCGGAATATTAGAAGAAAAATTCTTAAAATTACTTCCCTTTAAATTAACCCCCTCACAGCAACAGGCAATAGCAGAAATAAAAAAAGATCAACAAAAGCCTGAACGAATGTTAAGGTTATTACAAGGGGATGTAGGCTCAGGCAAAACTATGGTGGCATTTATCGCTATGCTAAATGCTATTGAAAGTGGTAAGCAAGCGGCTATAATTGCCCCAACAGATATCCTCGCTAGGCAACATTATCAAAATTTACAAAGTTACTGCCAACAGCTGGGGATAACTACCTCTCTACTTACTGCCAAACAAAAACCGAAAGAGAAAAAAGAAGTTTTAACTGCTCTTGCCAGCGGAGAAAGTAAATTAGTTATTGGCACCCATGCCCTATTCCAGGAAAGTGTTATCTTCATGGAATTAGGCATAGTAATAATTGACGAGCAACATCGTTTTGGGGTGGAGCAACGCTTATCACTAGCGCAAAAAGGTAATCAATCTGATGTACTTATGATGACGGCCACGCCAATCCCCCGTACGTTGGCGATGGTTAATTATGGCGATATGGATATAACTATAATGCAAGGCAAGCCTGCCAAGCGCCAACCTATAAAAACTTCTTTAGTTTCAACAGATAGAGTGGAAGAAATTATAGACTCTTTAGGTAAAATTATTGCAAGTGGTGAAAAAGTATTTTGGATTTGCCCTTTAGTTGAAGAATCAGAAAAACTAAAGCTTACTGATGTTCAGCAACGCTGGGAGAGTATTAATAAAATTTACCCCGATCAAGTAGCAGTTGTTCATGGTAAAATGCCTGCAAAGCTTCGCGAGGAGGTTATGCAAAATTTCGCTGATAGTAACTCAAATATTAAAATACTTGTAGCGACAACAGTTATCGAAGTTGGTGTAGATATACCAGATGCAACAGTTATTATCATTGAACATGCAGAGCGGTTTGGCCTTTCGCAGTTACATCAATTGCGTGGTAGAGTTGGAAGGAATGATAAAAAAGCCTATTGCATATTGCTTTATCAAAAACCCTTAGGGGAAATTAGCACAAAGCGGTTGCAAACCATTAAGGAAAGTAACGATGGTTTTTACCTTGCAGAACAAGATTTGTTATTGCGCGGCGCAGGAGATCTTCTTGGCACTAAACAATCTGGGTTGCCTGAATTTAAAGCTTTCGTTGCTGAAGTGCACCAAGATTTGCTTGAGTTAGCGCAAAGCTATGTGCAAGAAATAACATTGGATGACCCAAAGTTAAACAAAGGTGCAAACGTTAATTTGCGTTTACTAATGCAGTTATTTGAGTATCAAAGAATGTTAGAATTTTTTGGATCATAGGGATATATACCGCTAGCCGATTAAGGTTCTTGGTTTTTGAGCAAAAGCGATTGAAGTCATAAATGAGGAAAGCCCATGCCTGGGGGCTCGGCCAAAGGCTCAAGGCTGCGGCTTTGCGAATTCATCAGAATTCGCGGGAGTTTAATTACGACGCCGCATTAAAAACGACAGCCTAATCAAGTCCGTTGGTTATATATTAAAAGCTTTTTTATCAAGAGATTTTGGCAAAGATGCATATGCCTGATTAAAAATGAGAATTAGCCTTTAACAACAAACTTATGTTTATAGATAGATTCCAGAACCCCCAAAAGTTCTTGATCTTGTTGGTTAAATGTTTTTTCAATCGAATCAGCAGTATCAGCATTAATTTGCTGAGTATTAGCTTTTAAGTAGATAGCAGTAGGTTGCGGCTTTGCTAATTGTTGTTTTCGAGCAACAACAGTTTTTACTCGAAAAATAGTTTTACCACCTAGATAAGTAGCAATTCGTTCAACGATGGTGCTCTCCATCGCTTGTATTTCTAAAGCGAAGCCAGGGTTATAAACTTCGATCACTAAGCAACCGTATTGCGTGCCCGCAGTATGGGTTATTTTTTGTGGCGAAGCAAATTGGGCTAAATATTCGCCAACAATTTGCGGCCAATGTAAAAGTATATTGACATCTTCAAAGCCGTTTTTCTGCAGTATTGGCCTAATTAATTCCGCATTAACCTTTGCTAAATGCTGATGACGGTTTTTCTTAAGCTTCATCGAAGTTGATGTTTGCATAAAACGGCCTTGTTTAAAAATTATTTATTTTCGTCTTCTCCTTCGGCTTTACGTCCAAGAGCTGCGCCAAGAATATCACCTAAGCTAGCACCGCTGCTAGTAGAACCATATTCTTCAATAGCTTTTTTCTGCTCATCGATTTCAAAAGCTTTAATAGAAAGTGAAATCTTACGAGAAGTTTTATCAACCATAATAACTTGAGCATCAACCCTTTCGCCGATTGCGAAGCGATCCGCTCTTTGTTCTGCCTTATGCTTTGATAAATCTGCACGCTTAATAAAGGCAGTCAAACCTTCTTGCACTTCTACTTGTAGGCCATCTTTAGTAATTTCCTGAATAGTACAGGTTACAGTATCACCTTTATTAAAGTTGATCTCGCTTGGCGCGCCATTTTCTTCCAACTGTTTAACGCCGATAGTAACGCGCTCGCGCTCAACATCAGAAGTTAGCACAACCCCCCTTAAGGTATCTCCTTCTTTGTATTTCTTAAGAGCTACTTCTGGCTTTTCATCCCAAGATAGCTCAACAGCAGGAACTAAGGCATCGATTACTAGATCAGGGTTACCTTCATTAAGGGCAAGGAAGATACCAAAATCAGCAATATTTTTAACTACACCTTCCACAACAGTACCGACTGGATGTGTATCCACAAAAAGCTTCCAAGGGTTTTCCTTGCACTGCTTGATGCTCAAGCTAATACGGTGTTTAACGATATCAGTCTCCAGCACCATGACCTCAACTTCTTGGCCTGGTTTAACCAATTTACGAGGATGCATATTTTTCGCATTCCAATCAATTTCGGTATGGTATACTAGGCCTTCAACGCCTTGCTCAAGCTCAACAAACACGCCATAGTCTGCAATAGTTGTAATAACACCTTTAAAGCTGTCACCTGGTTTGTATTTATCTTCTAAACCATCCCATGGGTTCTTTTCTAGCTGTTTAAGGCCTAAAGAAATACGGCGCATTTCTGGGTTATATTTAATAACCATAACTTTAATATTTTGCCCTATACGCAATTTTTCAGAAGGGTGCGCTAATTTATTCCAAGAAATATCAGTGATATGTAACAAACCATCCACTGATCCAAGGTCAATAAATGCACCGTAGTCAGTAATATTTTTAACTACACCTTCAAGAACCGAACCTTCTTGAACGTTAGATAGTAATTCATTACGTGCTTCCATTCTTGATTCTTCAATGATCGCTCTTCTTGAAACAACAACGTTGCCTTGATCACGATCCATCTTTAAAATACGGAATGGTTGTACAACATCTAATAGAGCTGAAACATCTTTAATAGGGCGGATATCAACTTGGCTATTTGGCAAGAAAGCATACAACCCTTTCAATTTTACAGCAAAACCACTTTTCACACGGCCAATAATAATACCTTCTACCGTAGCGTCTTGTTGGTATAATTCCTCAAATTTAGCCCAAGCTTCTTCACGAATTGCTTTCTCACGGCTAAGAACACTAGCGCCGCCGCGCCCTTCAAATCTCTCAATATAAACATCAACCAAATCACCTATTTTTGGTGCTGGAGTTTTTTCACCATCTTCTAAAGCTTCAGTAAACTCTTTTAAAGGTATGCGCCCTTCGCTTTTTAGCCCTACGTCTACATATACAGCATCATCATCAACAGCAACAACAGTGCCTTGCACTACCATTCCTTCTTTTTTCTCATGCTTCATCGATGCTTCAAGTAGGCTTGCAAAATCTTCTTTTTGCGGGTTGTTTTCTGTTAAATTACTAATGTCTAGAATTTCGTTTAAGTTATCTAATTTAATATTGGCGCTCATTAAGAACCTTGTAAAATAAAAATGGTTAATAAAAATCTTCGTGCATATGTTAAAAATTAAATGATTGCACTTAGAATAACAGTGAACTTATAATACTTTTTTGCTTTTTCTGCAACTGAAATATATAATGTTCAAAGGCACTTGTCATTGCGAACCATAAAGTGGCTCGCAGTGATAACAAGGTGGTATACAAAATCAACTAATCAACTCTTAACTTCCCCGCATTAATCAGCTGCATAACATATTGTTGAAAATCTTCATACTCATCGGCCAGTTCGTATTTCTTCACTATAAACTGGCCACTTATTTGCAAGCCATCACTAAAATTTAAAATAAAATTGGCAACTTTATTATTAAAAGCAAGCCCTCTTAACACAGCAAGCTTAGGGTTGTGCGGTAAATTTAAACCTCGCAAAGTAATTTTTACTATACTAGCATCGGGCATAGCAACAGCGGCTGTGTGGTCCAGAGCTATATTAGTATAGCTAGTTACCCGATTATCTATTTCTAACTTATTTAATTCAAACCCAGCTATTTCAAAAACCTCAGTATCTATTTCAACCTTCATAGTTAGCTTATACATTTTGCACCACCCAATTTATTACCTTAATTTCAGATTGCCACACCCGCAGGTCAGCAGTTTGTTTAATATTTAATTCCTCAATAGAGCGCTTTATTAATGTATAAAATTCGTTATTGAAATTATCTGCTAATAGCCTTTCTTGCACTTTATAGGTAATTTCCAATATTTTTTTATTACTCTTATCATTAGTATAAATGCTAACATTATTTTCAGTTATAAATGCTGGCTGCCCCGCCTGCCGCCAAGGTGTTAATTCTATTTCCGCTATGCGAACAAAAGGATATTTGGCATCAAAAGGCACAAAACTATATACGCCTGTTAATTCTTCGGTTAACAATGAACGCAAACAGTTGATTAAATTGCTTTGTAGTAAATTTAATAGCTGCATACTTATAACCTCTCTTCTGCTGCCCAAAATTCCAAGTATTGCTCGTTTGAGTTATGAGAAAAATAATGACGTACAATAAATAATCGATCACCACAGTCAAAGCGTAACTTAGCAATAGGAAGTTTATCGATAAATCTAGTTATAATTCGATGAGTTATTATCTGCTGCTCTTGAAAAGCTATAACCTTTTCAATACTGCGCACTGGCAGCATTGCTGCCCATAGTTCTGCAACAAATTGCCAATCTTCATCAACGCCGCCACTATCATCGGCAATGGCTTTGGCAACCCAAAGCTGTACTAGTTTATTTAGTTGGCCAAATTTTATTTTTTTCATAACCGCCTTTTTCTAAATGCATCATATCTACTTAAAGAAAATTCTTCATTAAGGCCGCGTTTTTCATATAAGTGCGCCGCATGCTCATTAAGCAACATTTGCAACGATGCAGGTATTGCGGCGGGCTCATCGCCATACCCGACTGCAAAAACTACTTGTAGATTGGCGGCCATAGCAGGCATATGCAAATAGATAACACCATTATGTAACTCATATAGTTCACCAGCTAAAGTTGATTGTTTATGGTACGAATCAAACAAATAAATGCTTTGAATATTCTGCACTGGGTCAATTGGTAAAGTTATTTCCGCTGCCGCAAATCTATGGTAATCTGCCTGCCAGATTTGAGTTAACAGCGCTTTTGCAGTGTAAAGCTCGCACTGTTCAGAAACCGCATAAATAATATTTTGCAATAAATTATCTTCTTTATCGTGCGTTATTTTCAAAAACTCTTTTAGCTCTGTTAATTCTAACGGTGGCCGCTTGCAAGGCGTCAACCTTTGCAAACGGCAAGTTATATGCTCTTTAACCATAATTTAATTTGCCAATTGAAGGATTTTCAAAGCATCAAAATCAACTACCCCACCACCTAATTTTTTGGTGCTATAAAACTTTACAAATGGTTTTTCGGTATATGGATCACGCAGGATGCGCACCGCATGGCGGTCAACTACATAATAGCCGCGTTTAAAATTGCCATATACAATAGGCATGCTGCCTGCCCCCAAATTTGGCATATCAGTTGAAAGCACTACTTCCGCGCCAAGTAATAAATCTGATGCCTTTTCTTCCAAACGTGGTTGCCACAAATAGCGGTTATTTGTATCTTTCAAGCTGCGCACCATCTGCAAAGCACTACGGCTAAGTAAAAATTTTGCTGTTGCAGCATATTTTTCCTTTAAAGAATAAAATAGCTTAATTAAATCATCGGCGGTGAAATGATCTTTTGTACTTAGTTTTATTGTTTCCAATTTATTTTTATCTGCACTTTTAGCTGCTGTTAAAATTCCCAAAGGCTTACCAACACCATCTCCGTTGATAAATGCTTCATTTTCTTTGGCTAAAAATACTTCGGCCAGCTTTTCCGCCAACCATTTTTCAATATCAATGCGCGGATCATCAAGAAGCTTTTGTGTTACCATAGGCTGGGCAAATAATTCATGCACTGGAATTAATTTTTTCTCAATTTTAACTTTGCTAGTGGCATTATAATCAGTCACTTCTGCCGTCCAACCTGCCATATTATCTGACTCATTGTCTAATAATTCTAGGGCATCAGTGGCAATTTCAGCGTTACTGGCAAGCTGCCTAATTGGCGAAAGGGCAACTAAGTCAGTATATATTTGCTCGTTCATTTGGCTTGTAACTAGGTAACCGCTTTAACTATCCGCTAAGTGCATTGCCGATAATCCTTTTTGCTCCCATTTATTTAACAAGTCTTCGCCCTGCCCTTTGCGCACATATTGGCAAAAAGCATTTTTATGCTCCACACTTATCTCTTTATATACTTTATTTGTAAAAGCATTGTTAGGGCGTTTTAAACATAGTTGCAGCTGTTCGATAGCCTGGCTTTGCGCATCTAATTTATTATTTAAATTATGTATATGTTGAATAGTTAGTGGGTCTGCACTGCCTTTTTTCTCAATTTCATTTAGGCGGCGGTCATTAACTATTTTAAACTGCTCCCAATTTGACGATAATTCATTTAGCTTGTTGGTTAATTCAGTTGTACTCATATTTGGCTCCTTTTATTGATTAGTTAAAATAAAAAACTTGCAGTTTGTAGATATTTTTAGTAAGTTCTCCTTCGCATGCTTTGCGGGCGGTTAGCTCAGGTGGTTAGAGCGCTACGTTGACATCGTAGAGGTCGATGGTTCGAGTCCATTACCGCCCACCATGGTGATGGTTGCTTGTGTGTTGGCTGGAAAAGTAACTACACTTACCTCCCATAGTTTTGCTTTTTTGATATAGCGTGCATCTTTTCCATAAAAACTTTCTAATACTTCAAAACCCACACTCAAGCCGTGTACTGCTTTTTTTTGTATTAATAAAAAAGCTTCATACACGTATTTGATATCTAAAAGCATTTCTCCTTCGATAAATAAACCTTTAGTGTCCTCATATATTTTATTGATAACCCCTAATGGCAAAGCGGGGTTATGTTGCCATAGTAGCTTGATATTTTTTTCGTCCTTTTGTAAACTATGGCAGAATGCACCAGGCAGAATAATATCACCAACTATATCTTGGTGATTAAACACGCTAGCATAGCCACAAAAAATAGGTTGTATAAACATGATCCATCAAAAAAATTATTGGTTAGTAAAATCTGAGCCGAGCGCTTATTCCTGGCAACAAATGCAAAAAGATATAATCACCAACTGGGATGGGGTAAGAAATTACCAAGCACAAAACAACTTAAAACAAATGCGGCTGGAAGATTTGGCTTTCTTTTACCATTCCAATGAGGGGAAAGAAATTGTTGGTATTGTGGAAGTATGCGCCGAATTTCATCCAGACCCTTCGGATGGAAGCGGTAAATTCGGCATGGTAAAAATGAAATATGTTAGTTCATTGGCTAAGCCCCTTAGTTTAAAAACCATCAAACAAACTCCTGAATTAATTAATATTCCTTTGATAAAACAATCTCGCCTTTCAGTAATGCCTATAACTAAAGGTGAATGGCAGATTATTTTGTTACTAAGTAATCACCATCAGCGATAGGTGCTAACCCTACCGCTTGTCTTTTTTCATTTATGGTCATAAAATCAGCAGCTTGCACACGTTGCCAGACGGCCTCGCGTTTTTGTGCCAATGCCCCGATATTTTCTGTGTTGCAATACAAAATCAGCTCTGCACCGAATAAGCGTGCTATCCATTGATTTAAATAATCAAGGGTATCGTTAACTAATGGCAAAATGGTTTGTTCCCATAATGCAATGCGTGCTTCTACTAAATTGCTGTAGGTATTATCGCCTGGAATGCCAAGTAATTGCGGCGGCACGCCAAAAGCAAGGGCAATATCACGGGCAGCACTATTTTTAGCATCAATAAAATCCATATCACGAGGGGATAAACTCATTTCTTGCCACTCCAACCCCCCTTCAAGTAACAAAGGGCGGCCTGCGTTAAATGCACCGCTAAAACTTTCATCAATCATTTGACGCAAACGTAAAAATTCATTTTCATCTAAATGTGCCGGCTTCCCATCAGCATTTTTCACAATAAGTGCGCCGCTTGGGCGGGCGCCATTCTGCAGTAATGCTTGATTCCAAGCCCCAGCTTGATTATGCTGATCAATACTATAAGCTGCCGCTTCAATTGAAGAAAGGCCTTGCCAGTCTGATAGCGGATGAAAATTCTTTAGATGAATAATTTGCGATTGCCCTGTTATCTGGTCAACCAAATAAATATATTCCTGCTGGTTTATTTTGTATGTATAATTTATTGGAAAGAAACCCTCCCCAGCGTTAACAATCACCCGATCTGGCCGCAAAGAGTATAATTCAGTGGGCTGTAAAACGTCATTCATCAAAATATAAGCATTGCCATGAATTTGGCGGTAAGTATAAAGGGCTAAGAAAAATTCCTTTTTACTTTGGCGCGGGTTGGGGCGCGCCAGTAAATTTAGTAAGCTATGGTTATGGATAGGTGTTTGTTTGCCATTTGATGCTTTAGCAAACAAAGAAAAGTCAACACTAGCTGCACCTTGCGCAATCAAATTTATAGCGCGATGAGCGATGACGTTTTTGATATACGCTTCGTTAGCAAATTCCCGATAATTACGCTGCATCCACACAGCATTATGCAAAAAATGTACATAAGCATTTGCTGAGGATTGTTTATTTTGTTTAGCGGCTTTGGTAGTAAAAAGTTTTTTAAACATAACGCTACACGTCGTTGGGCATAGCGTTATATTATTTTCTTTTACTTTCCAGTGTAAGCCCCTTCTGGATAAATCCCGTCTATTATTTTTTTTGCAATACCTATTTTAAATAATGGGTGTTCAGATATATCTTTCATTTTAAAGCACATTGCCGTATTAACTTCTTTTTTATATAGCTCATCTAATGAATTATAAACTTTAGTAAAATCACTAGAGGTAAATAGAGATGTTTCGCTCTTCAATTTTATAAAATTTTCTAAAGGGCATAATTGTAATATTGGCAAAAGATCTTTAGTCATTAATCCTTCTTCAAAGGTAAATTTCTGGCATAACATTAACACAAAACTGTAATTTAGCATCAACAAATTCCCACCGCTTGTTAAATGCTTAAGAATAAAATCAGTTCCAGCATATTCTGTCATGGCATGGTAGAAGTAAAGTATTTCTCTATCACTTTTGCTTATTGCTTCAAGCTTTTTATGGCAAGCACCAAAGTCAAAGCTAGTCACTCTCCCCAATAACTCCACTTCTTCGCCCGCAGTTTCTTCAGTAACTAGTTTTTGAATACTGCCTATAATTCCTTTTTCTGGCATAGATAATACATCTGGCGAATGTTTACTAAAAAAACTCTTAGTTTCTTCTATAAATAAATATCTTATAAAGCATCCTCTAAAAACGGGCGGCTGTTTAGTTAAATCAGTCAATGGAACAATTTTAGCTTCTTTAATTAAATGAGTAGTAAATAAGTTAAAATCTAAATTAAAATTTTTTTCTTTCATAATTATATTAAACGCAATTCAAAGCGCGAAATATAGCATAATTAAATAATAAATGCAAATATTTCGATCAGAGAGTTGTTTAATTTAACAATTCCCGTAAATCAATAATTCTTTGCTTGGTTAGAGCATTATTGATATTTTCTTGCTTATTAGATAGTTCCGCGCTGCGTAAGAATTTTGCAGCGTTATCTTTTTCCTCGAGCAGGTACTGCTCTAAAGCAAGCGCTAGATAAGAATTAGTTTTTTCGTTTAATTTACCATAAGCAATCCCTAGCTGGCGGAATATCCAATTATTATTTGGCTCTTTCAAAGCCAAATTTTCTAATATATTTACTGCTTCCCGCCATTCTTTATTACTGCTTTTTGGGGAGAGCAAATAGGCATTTGCCAAGCCCGCTTGTAGCAATGGGTGATGCCCTTTATCAAGCGACACTGCTTTTTTATAATAATCAACTGCATCATTTACTTTACCAGACTCCATTAAAAACTGCCCCTTTGTTTCTAAGAAAAATGGGTTTACTGGATAGTTGGCAATTAATTTATCTAATATAGATAAAGACTGTGCTAACTGAAATTTTTTGTAATGAGCAATTGCCTGCGCATAAAGCGCATACTTATCATCGCCTTTAACTTTACTCAAAGTTTGCTCTGCTGGCAGAATAAAAGCTCTTAATTTAAAAACTGCCAACTTAAATTTATCTTTTATATTTTCATTTAGATAAGATTTTTCATTAAGATGTTTATCTTCATGTTTCCGTAAAAATTCTATACGTTCAGATGATAGAGGATGCGTTCTTTTATAAGCCGAGATATTTCCATAAAAACTGCGCTGATGATCTTTGAAGCTATGCAGCAACTCTAGCAATCCAGTCGCAGGCAAATTTAATTTCTTCATATAAGCTACCGCCGCTTGATCAGCAGCGGCTTCCTGAATACGGCTGTACCCTAAATAATCTTGCTGCAAATATTCATGCCCCATAGCTATCGCCCCCACACCCACTGAAGATGATGTAGCTATAGAGGCAGCTATCCCTGTTAAAAAGAGAAATGCACTTTTCCTACTTAATTCTTCTATTTTGGCGCGGCGGGCGCTGACATGCCCCCTGGCAATATGCCCGCATTCATGAGCAATTACACCTGCCAGCACTTCAGGGGAATAACTAAAAGTTAACAAGCCAGTATTAACAAAAATATTTTTACCATCGACGACAAAGGCATTTATTTCATCATTAAGCATCAGATGCACCTTCATTTCATGATGGTTCAGGCCAGCGACTTTGATAATGGGCTTCACCACTTGATTAACTGCATCGATTATTTCCGCATCTTGAACAAATGTGAAAGCATAAACGCGCGGCGCCGCTGCAATGCACAAATAAAAAACTACTAGCGCAATAATTCTAACGCTTACGGAATTCATCTAAAGAAACCACATTGCTGACATTATCTTCCGCTTTTTTCGCACTTGCGGTTGGCAAAGAGGGTTTTTTGCCACTCACAGAGGCAGCATTATTTTCACTTTGCTGGCTATTCTTCTCTGTACGTTTTTTATTAGCATCTTCTTCCGAAACATCAATCTCAACATCACCATATTGATACATAACTTCCTGGAATTGCAGACCAAATTGCTCACTCGGGTCTGCAAACGTAGTGATTGCGGCAAAAGGCACGTATATTTCTTCTTTATTGCCAGAAAAACTCAAAGTAACACTAAATCCTTCGCGCGAAACATGCAGGTTTTGAAATTGATATTGCAAAACAATGGTCATCTCCCGTGGGTAGCGCGAAAGTAACTGCTTAGAAATTTTCACCCCAGGGTGCTGAGTTATAAACGAAATAAAAAAATGATGGTCACCAGGCAACCCTGATTTTTCCACCAATTGTAAAACACGGTAAACAATAACATGCATTGCTTCATCAACCAGTTTGCCGTAATCTATTCTCATATCTGCCATTTTAAACACCTTTAATACTTAGCTATTAATTATTAATAATTAAGAATGCTAATTAAAAATTTAGCCCTCTTAAACTTAATGTCTATACTTAAATAGTTAACAAAAAGTAAAGAATTAATTTTTATTTTTCAAGGGCACACCGAATAACTCCAATCGATGATCTACAAGTTGGTAACCAAGCCTTGTTGCAATATCAGCTTTTAACTTCTCTAATTCAGCGTCGTAAAATTCAATAATCTTTCCCGTAGTCAAATCAATTAGATGATGGTGGTGATCTGCCTCACTACGCTTTGGTTCATAGCGGGCGCGGCCATCACCAAACTCTAATTTCTCAATCACCCCATAGCTTTCAAGTAGATTTATCGTTCTATATACAGTAGCCAAGCTTATTTTATTATCTATAGCACTTGCACGTTGATATACTTCTTCAACATGAGGATGATCTCCCGAAGCGGAAATAACTTGCGCAATGATTTTTCGTTGCTCCGTTAATTTCAACCCCTTTGATAAGCAAAGTGCTTCAATGTCTAGCTGATTAACATGCATTCTAATAATTTATACTTTCATCTTCGGTTATAATATGTTAATAGGAGCTCGTGGTCAACTTTTACTATTTCGCCTAGCGCATTATGAATTTGTATAAAAATTCCTTAAGAAAAAGCTTGGCGTTATACAAAAATTGTGTTATAAATTCTGCGAACTTGAGATGGGAACGGTTTTGCGGCTGTTTATTATTGTCATCTCATGGCTTAGACTTAAGCTCTGAACTAAAGATCCCGTAGCTCAGCTGGTAGAGCAACTGACTTTTAATCAGTAGGTCACGCGTTCGAATCGCGTCGGGATCACCACTTTTTTTAAAGCATCACAATGAAAAATCAATCAGTAAAACAAGAATCCCCTCCACAAAAAGAGCTGGTCGATTTTGGCTTTTCAGACGTTCCCCTTGAGCAAAAAACCCCTTTGGTTCAAGAAATTTTCACGCAAGTGGCGGAAAAATACGATATCATGAATGATATTATGAGCTTTGGCCTTCATCGCTCTTGGAAAAATGAGATTATTACTGAATTACGCCCGCAGCAAGATGATAATCTGTTAGATTTAGCTGGGGGGACTGGCGACATCGCCACTTTATTCTTAAAAGCTGGCGGCGGTGCGGTTACCGTATGCGATCTAAATCAAGAAATGCTTAATGCTGGCCAAGCAAAGGCGAAGGGCACAGGTTATACTAAAAAAATACAGTGGGTTTGTGCTAATGCAGAAAAATTACCTTTTGCTGACTACAGCTTTGATTATTGCACCATTTCTTTTGGTATAAGAAACGTCACAGATAAGATGGCCGCGCTAAGAGAAATAAAAAGAGTGTTAAAACCTGGTGGTAAATTTGTTTGTCTCGAATTTTCGCATATCAATAATGATGGCCTGGCCAAGCTTTATGATTGGTATATGTTCAATATAATTCCAAAGTTAGGAAAATTAGTTGCAAGTAATGAAACTGCCTATCAGTATTTAGTTGAAAGCATTAAAAAATTCCCCAAAGCCCCTAAATTCGCCAGTATGATGAATGAAACAGGGTTTGACAGTGTCAATTATAAAAAATTCACTTTTGGTATAGTTGCAATGCATGTGGGGTATAGTTAAACAGAATAGTCGTTATATGTATTTATATAAAAAGCCCCCTAAAGATACTATTGTAATTAAAATTTAAATCCTATAGCGTCATAATATGTTAATATTTTGTTAATAATATTATGAATTTGTATATGAACGCAGCGGAAGAGCGCTTGCGGGGTGCGCTTCCCAAAATCCAAAGTTCTGCTAATAAAGATGAATTGGGAATAGCATTCAATTTATCACAATTAAAAAACAAACGCCCAAATGGCGAGCATATCACCATTGCGGTTAACATATTGCGAGACTCTCTGCAATCTAGTATGGGAGATATATATGTTTTCCATAATGGTGATATAATTTTGGTTTATCGCGGTAAAAATCAAAAACTGATCAGCGATGCAGTTTTTCAATTGCGCTATTTATTTGCTGATGATCCTTTAGCGTATGATAAGCCAGGGGTGGAAAATAGAAAGTTCTGCAGTTTATTTGATTTAGGTAAGATGCGCACGGACTTTATCGAATATTGCACGATGAAGTTAGGAAATGATAATGACATGCCTGATATAGATTCCTCTACACAACAAAGAAATGATGAACCAGCACTACTATCATTATTGATAGACGGTATCGAGAAAGCAATTGACGAAATTAACTTCGACGAATTAACAACCCTTTCTCCAATTTGCCTAATAAAAAACGAAGGGATTTCTATCAAGCCCGTTATGTATGATATTAATTTTGATCCAATACTACTACAAAAGCTTGCTACTGATAAACTGGATATCCTTAGCCGCCCTAGTTTATATAGTTTTTTTTCGGAATTTACTGATATCAGGCTGTTAATAAAATTACTATCAATAGTAAAAAAACCAGATGATTTTCAGAGCATGTCTCTGAATTTAAACGTTACCACGCTAAGCTCAGAAGAGTTTGGCATTTTTGACTCTGCAGTTCCCGATTATATGAAACCACAAATAATGATTTGTATGAAGATTGGCGATGCATATAATAACCTCTCCTCCTTCCTAAAGGCCAATGATGACATCAAAGACAAAGGTTATAAAACTTGCTTATGGGGCTTAGAAAATCTAACTTTTTTACAAATTCATCGCGAAGCTTTTGGTGTTGATATGCTAAAATTAAGATGGAACTCACAATTAGCACAACACCAGTGTAGCGAGCTATTAAAACAAATAGGCCAACAAGTGCATGCATCAGGTTCTGGCAGGGTTATACTAACAGATTGCGATAACAGGCAAGCTTTTGAAATAGGTAGAATGATGGATATTTGCCTATTTTCAGGGAAATATATTGATAGCATTAATAATTAATAATTTTTATTATTGATCAATGTTGAGTTATCTGCTATCGCATTAATATACAGTGCTGCTTATGGCAGCCGAAAAAAGAAGAAGGGTTTGCTTATGACAGCAAGAGTATTAGTGGTTGATGATGTTTCTTTTAACGTAAAGTTATTAGAAACAAAGCTAATGAATGAATATTACGATGTTTTGGTTGCCGTCAACGGCATCGAAGCCATAGAGAAAACTCGTAGCGAAAACCCAGACATAATACTTATGGATGTAATGATGCCATGCATGGATGGCTTTGAAGCTACCAAAATCATTAAAACTGACCCTAACCTTTCACATATTCCTGTTATTATGGTTACCGCTCTTGATACCGTTGAGGATAGGGTGCACGGCCTAGAAGTTGGCGCTGATGATTTTTTAACTAAGCCAATAAATGATAAAGCATTATTTGCCCGCCTCAAATCACTTGTACGCATAAAAATGATGACAGACGAGCTCCGTCTTCGCGATAAAACGGGTAAGTCTTTAGGTTTCATGGATGATCCCGCCGCACGTCTAACAGCAGAAGTAGAAAATGCCAAAGTTATCTTGATTGACGATGATATCGCCCAGGTGCGAAAAATAACTGAAAAATTATCAAGCAAAGGTATATCCGTCACCGCTGTGTCACAAATGGATAAAATACTTGAAGAAGCAAAAACTGGCGAATATCAACTTATCATCATCAGTAATCAGATAATGGATATTGATAGTTTACGAGTATGCTCGCAAATGCGTTCCATCGAAAGTTTGCGCCACACTCCTATTTTAATTATGGTTGGCGATTCAGACTTGGACTACCTAACAAAAGCTTTTGAAATTGGTGTAAATGATTACATCACAACGCCATTGGATTCAAGTGAGCTCTTTGCCCGGGTGCGCACGCAAATTCGCCGTTATAGCTATCAAGCTGCATTACGCGAAAGTTATTTAAGCAGCGTTTCAATGTCCGTCACTGATGGCTTAACCAGCCTTTATAATCGCCGTTATTTTGATAAACATTTGGCTAACCTGCTGGATGATTCTATTACTATGAATAAAAGCTTAGCGTTAATTATTATTGATGCTGATCACTTTAAATCAGTTAATGATCAATACGGCCACCCTGCAGGTGATGCTGTTTTACAAACTATTGCTAAATGCTTGCTAAGCGGCGTGCGCTCAACAGATTTTTGTGCCCGCTATGGCGGCGAAGAATTTGCAATTATTTTGCCACAAACTGACGCTGATTCTGCCAAAGCAGTTGGCGAACGCATCCGCCAATTGATAGAGGATACTGAATTTACCATTCCCGTTGAGCCTGGCAAAATAAGGCGCACAGCTAGTATTGGCATAAGCAATATGACTCCTGATGATACCCTAGGCAGCATGATCGCCAGGGCAGATAAATGCTTATACATGGCTAAAACTGGTGGCCGTAATAGAGTGGTTACTGATAAGGATGAGAGTAATAATTAATTTTTCACTAGTAGATAAGCGCATGATATGCTAATACTCTACTAAGTGATATTTTTAGCATATTTTAGACGATGGCAGAATTGGCAAAACAGCAAACAGAGCAGCAAGATAAGCGTAATATTTCTATTAATTTCGGCCCACAACACCCAGCCGCGCATGGCGTATTGCGCCTTGTTTTAGAACTTGATGGTGAGGTAATAGAACGGGCAGATCCACATATAGGCCTCCTACATCGTGGTACTGAAAAGCTGATTGAGTATAAAAATTATCTACAAGCCCTACCCTATTTTGATCGCCTAGATTATGTATCCCCTATGTGCCAAGAGCATGGCTTTGCATTGGCCACCGAGAAATTACTAGGTTGCGAAGTGCCTTTGCGCGCGCAATATATAAGAGTAATGTTTGCTGAAATAACCCGTATACTAAACCATCTGTTAAACATCACTACCCAAGCTTTGGATGTTGGCGCAATGACACCTTTGTTATGGATGTTTGAAGAGCGCGAAAAAATGCTTGAATTTTATGAAAAAGCTAGCGGCGCCCGCTTTCACGCCGCTTATTTTCGCCCTGGAGGGGTAGCAAAAGACATACCACCAGGCTTAACAGAAGAAATATACAATTTTATGCGCACGCTACCCCAAAAATTTGATGATATGGAGGCTCTGCTAACCGACAACCGTATTTTCAAACAAAGGATGGTAGATATTGGCGTGGTAAGCAAAGAGCAAGCTCTAGATTGGGGTTTTAGCGGCCCTATGTTGCGGGGCTCTGGCGTGCCGTGGGATTTGCGCAAAAGCCAACCTTATGATGTGTATGACCGCATTTCATTCCAAGTTGCAGTTGGTAATAACGGTGATTGTTATGATCGCTATCTAGTGCGTATGGAAGAAATGCGCCAATCAATATCTATTATAAATCAATGTATTGAGCAAATGCCTGAAGGTGAATTCATGACCTTAGATAAAAAGGTTTCCCCACCAAGTAGGGCAGAGATGAAAGAGTCGATGGAAGCTTTAATTCATCACTTCAAACTTTACACCGAAGGTTATAGAGTGCCTGCAGGCGAAGTATACGTTCCTGTGGAAGCGCCAAAAGGCGAGTTTGGGGTGTATTTAGTTGCCGATGGTAGTAGCAAGCCTTATCGCTGTTATATACGCGCCCCAGGCTTTGCCCACTTACAAGGGCTTGATTTTATGAGCAAAGGCCATATGCTAGCGGATGTGGTAGCTAATATTGGCACACTGGATATTGTATTTGGGGAAATTGATAGGTAAAAATTCTTATGTCAGCTTTATTTAAAGAAAGGAAATTTCAACAACCTGAAAATTTTGTATTTACGCCTGAAAATATGCTTAAAGCAAAAGAAATAATGGCGCGTTACCCTACCTCTAACCAACAAAGCGCTGTTATGCCTTTGCTACATTTAGCTGCCAGACAGCACAATGGCTGGATTCCAACCGCAGCTATGGACTGCATTGCGGAAATGCTACAGATGCCTAATATCAAAGTTTATGAGGTTGCTAATTTTTATACGATGTATAATAAACAACCCACGGGCAAACATTTAGTGCAAGTATGTAGAACTACCCCTTGTTGGTTGCGTGGGGCATCAGATATTACTGAAGCCTGCAAAAAACATTTGAAAATAGATTTAGGCGAAACAACTGCCGACGAAGAATTCACGTTAATTGAGGTTGAATGCCTTGGCGCTTGTGTAAATGCCCCAATGGTACAAATTAACGATGATTATTATGAAGATCTAACCCCAGAAACAATGACTGAGATTTTGCAAAATTTAAAAAACGGTAAACTCATTAACGCAGGCTCGCAAATTGGCAGACAAGCTTCTGCGCCTTTTGATGATGGCAGTTCATCTGCCAAAAAGAAAAAATCTCCTACCAAAGGATAAAGATTCGAATGCCTACTTTTAAAGAAGGTAAGCTTGTACCTTATACAATCCAACAGATGCATCATCTGGTGATAGATGTTGAAAAATACCCTGAATTCTTGCCTTGGTGCTCTGCTGTGCGGGTTTTAGAGCGCAATGCTCAACAAGAAGCAACTATTGCCGATACCCTTATTTCTTACAAAGCCTTTAGTGAAAGATACACTTCCAAAATTATTAGCGAATGGGATGCATCAGGGCATAATGCAACGATAAAAGTTGAGGCAATTTCAGGGCCTTTTGAGCATTTAAATACCGAATGGCAATTTACATCTCAAGGTAAATCCACTTTTGTAAACTTTAGTATTGACTTTCGCTTCAAATCCGCTTTACTTGAAAACTTGATGGGACTGTTTTTTGCCAAAATCTGCGATAAGATGATGGCAGCTTTTTTAGCAAGGGCTAAGGCGTTATATGAAAAATGCGAAAATAGAGAATAAGCCGCCTTGGAAAGGCACTGATGAAGTTAAATCGGAAGTAGATTTAAGCGTGCCAGTCAGCGATGCACCTGCTGTAGAGTTAGAAATTACTGACGAAGCTAACGACAACTTTACGGATAATGTACGCTCTTCGTGCGGTACACAATTAAAGGAGGCACGTTTAAAGGCTAATTGCTCACTACAAGAGCTCTCAGAAAAACTTAAAATTCGCAAACTTTATCTTAAAGCAATAGAAGATGGTGACTGGCACCTCGCGCCCTCTGCAGCTTATGTTCGTGGTTATATTAGGTTATATTGCAATTATTTTGGCATTGACTATTCTAGTATAATTCAAAAGGCACGGGCAAAAACAGTGAAAATTGGTGACGCTTTAAGAAATAAACAAGTAGATAGTTGGCAACAACATTCATCACCACCCCGTTGGTTAATATATTTGTCATTTTTCGCTATTCTACTAATTTTTAGCATAATCAACTATTATATATAAATCATGAAAAATCATTCTTCTACTATCCTTGCTAATAAACAATTGGCCGTTTGCGCCAAGAAAAGCTATCGTTTTTTTAATGAGCGCCCTATGCTTCCAGGCGATTCGGCTTTTACAATTGACCGTAGGAGAATTGTAAAATCAACAGCTTTTCGCCGTTTAGGTTATAAGACACAAGCTTTCGCTAATGCTGCAGGTGATCATTATCGTACCCGCCTAACACATAGTTTAGAAGTGGCGCAAATTAGCCGTTTAATTAGTTATTCTTTAGATTTAAATGCTGATCTAGCTGAAACCATTGCACTAGCGCATGACCTTGGGCACCCTCCTTTTGGCCATGCTGGCGAGGCTGCTTTAAATAAAGCTGCAGTTGATTATCTTGCCAGCAGTGGGTTTGATCATAACGCCCATACACTTCGTATTATGGTTTTCTTAGAGCAAATTTACCCTGATTTTGATGGGCTCAATCTAACTTGGGATACAATAGAAGGGGTAGCAAAGCATAATGGGCCATTGACAGGAGAGCATTGTCATAATCCTAAAATCTCACCCTATTTATCGCAACTAGCTGATATATATGAGCTAAAACCAGAATCATTCCCTAGCTTGGAAGCGCAAGTGGCAGGGCTTGCGGATGACATAGCTTATTGTAATCATGATTTAGATGATGGAATTCGTGCTGGATTTTTCCGTTTGGAAGATTTGCGTGAATTAAAGCAAATTTGGCAAATCATCAATGATGTTGATATACAATACCCACATTTAGCGGATACAAGGCGCAAAAGTGAAATTATCCGAAGGTTAACTCATTTAATGATTAGTGATGTAATCAACCAAACTAATGATAATTTAACTAAATATAATATCAAAACTGTAGAAGATGCACGAAACCACAGCAGCTATCTAGTTAATTTCTCCCCCGAAATAGAAAATTTAAAAAATAAATTAAAAGATTTTTTACGCCAAAAAGTTTATACGCACTATGAAATAAGCAGAATGACCAAAAGGGCGCAACATATAGTTACAACTTTGTTTAACTATTTTGTTGATGCACCTGAATGCTTACCTGCGCCATGGCGTGACCATTACACCAAAGCTGGCTGCGATAGTAAAAAAGTGCAAACTATTATTGATTATATCGCAGGCATGACAGATCGTTATGCGATAAAGGAATACCGCAATCTAAATAGTTGATCCCTTTTTTTCAAATCCGATATTCGTTAACAATATATTAACTTTTTTATGAATACAATTGATATAGGGTTGATAGTTAATGTTAATTGGAAGGGGAACTATATGAGCGATTACCACAAAAAACAGCATGGGCAAGCAGGGTTTACATTGGTTGAACTTTCCATAGTGATAGTGATTATAGGATTTTTAATTTCAGGGATTGTGGCAGCAAATAGTATGATTAGACAAGCTGAGCTTCGCTCAGTTATGTCCGACTTTAGAACTTATGCTACTGCCTATAACAACTTCATTGGCAAATACAATGCGGTGCCAGGGGATTGGAATGCTGCTTCTTCTATTTGGTCAGCAGAGTGTAGTGGAGCACAGTGTAATGGTAATAACAATGGACTAATAGAATATATAAATAACCCCACAACTAATGAAGTTAACAAAGCTTTTCGCGTACTTGGCCTTAGCGGCTTTGTTAATGGAAACTATGTGTACAACGCGTTTCCAGGCAATGGCGCTCTTGGCACAGTAAGCGTTGTTGGCATAACCTGCCCTGCAAGTAAAATTGATGGCGCAGGCTATGTTATGACTAGTAATGCTGGTGATCCAATGTTTGCTCCTCCTGCAAGGCCACTTAACTTTGCCGCAAATAAAAACTTTTTACTACTGGGTAGAGAAAATGGTACAGTTTCAGGGAGAATATTAGCAACTGGCGCATTAAATGCAGCTGATGCCCATAATCTTGATTCAAAAATAGATGATGGCAGCATCAACGCTGCTGGCGCTTTCGTTGGCGCTAGAACGGGAATTTTAATGGCTACTACTTCCCCTAATGCCTTCACAAACAACGACTGTGTAAACTCTACAACAGATGCATATAACACTGCAGAATCATCAAGCGCTTGTATGATTGGCTTTGCCCTGAATTAATAAAACTGGGTTTTCAATAGAGTAGGAAGGGGGATCAAGCCACCTTCCTAGTCGATTTTAAACAGGCAATTCCTCTTTTTTTACTAAGTTTAGATTGACAAACATCAAATTAAGATGTATCAACTACATTGCCTTTGGTATGGGTGTTTGGTGCAAGCGCGGGTGTAGCTCAATGGTAGAGTTCCAGCCTTCCAAGCTGGCTGTGTGGGTTCGATTCCCATCACCCGCTCCAAGGTTTTTTAATTAAGTTATTGTTATTTTGTTTGGAGTTGTTTGAATGAAAGCTAAATTTGAAAGAACGAAGCCGCATTGTAATATCGGTACAATCGGGCACGTTGACCATGGTAAGACTTCTCTTACCGCCGCTATTACTAAGTTATTTAGTAAGACTTACGTAAAGTATGATGAAATTGATAAAGCGCCAGAGGAGAAAGCACGTGGTATTACCATTAACTCTGCGCACGTTGAATATGAAACTGATAACCGCCACTACGCACACGTAGATTGCCCAGGCCACGCTGACTATGTTAAGAACATGATCACAGGTGCGGCCCAGATGGATGGTGCTATTTTGGTTGTAAGTGCTGCTGATGGCCCAATGCCACAAACACGTGAGCACATTCTTTTAGCTCGTCAGGTTGGTGTTCCTGCTATCGTTGTTTTCTTAAACAAAGTTGATATGGTTGATGACCCTGATATGCTAGAGTTGGTTGAAGAAGAAGTGCGTGATCTTCTTTCTAAATACGGCTTCCCTGGTGATAAAATCCCCGTAATTAAAGGTTCTGCATTGTGCGCACTTGAAGGTAAAAACCCTGAATTAGGCGAAAATGCTATCCGTGAGTTAATGAAGCAAGTTGATGAATACATCCCATTGCCTGACCGCCCAATTGATAAGCCTTTCTTGATGCCAATCGAAGGCGTATTCTCTATTTCTGGCCGCGGTACTGTTGCAACTGGCCGTATTGAGCAAGGAAAAGTTAAAGTCGGTGAAGAAATGGCGATTGTTGGTATTAGAGAAACCAGAAAAGCTGTTGTTACTGGCGTTGAAATGTTCCGTAAGGAAATGGATGAAGGTATGGCGGGTGATAACGTTGGTCTATTACTTCGTGGTATTGGCAAAGATGACATTGAGCGTGGTCAAGTTATCGTTAAACCAGACAGCATGAAGCCGCACACTAAATTTAAAGCTGAAGTTTATGTTCTAAGTAAAGACGAAGGTGGCCGTCATACTCCATTCTTAAGCAAGTATCGCCCACAGTTCTACTTCCGTACAACTGATGTTACTGGTGAAATTATGCTTGAGCCTGGTGTTGAGATGGTTATGCCTGGTGATAACACTGTGATGAACGTAACTTTGATCTCGCCAATCGCGATGGAGAAAGGCTTGCGCTTTGCTATCCGTGAAGGCGGCAGAACCGTTGGCGCAGGTGTTGTTACTGAGATTGTTGAATAAATAATCTCAGTTAATTGCCCCCTGGTTAGCATTAATAACAATCAGGGGGTAATTCATTTTTTCTTTTAGGAGTGTAGCTCAATTGGTAGAGCACCGGTCTCCAAAACCGGGGGTTGGGGGTTCGATTCCTCTCGCTCCTGCCACATTTTTGAGATAAACTCATGTTCTTACTAAATGTTGTTGAGTGCATTATCAGGCACAAAAATCATTTCCTTCTTATTCAAAGGCCTGATTATGGCCACGCTGCTAATCTGTTAGCATTCCCTGGTGGCAAGCTGGATCAGGGTGACTTAATTGAAAATCATGATATTTTACAGATTGCAGCTATAAGAGAGGTGCTTGAAGAAGTGGGTATTAATCTCGTAAATCCACTACATTATGTAACCACTAATTATTTTAAAGATGATAACGGTACGCAAGTTATTGATACAATATTTTTGTGTGCATTAGATGAAAATGAGGATCGCCCGCAAGTTCAGGCCTCGAGCCGTGAAGTTGCCAACTACTACTGGATGACTTTTGAAGAAATAAAAAATCATAAAAATACGCCGCCTTGGTTGCTTTATTATCTATCAAAAGCTAATACTGTTAATTCAAGGTAGCGCAATGGCTAAATTCATTACTTTTGAGGGCATGGAAGGAAGTGGAAAATCAACACAAGTTAACTTACTGAAAGAATATTTGCTTTCTAAGGGAGTAGAAGTCATCACTACTCGCGAACCAGGAGGAACCGCTTTAGCGGAACAAATACGACATCTGTTACTGAATGACTGTGGCATAACTGATGTAATGACGGAGTTTTTACTATTAAGCGCAGCAAGACGTGATCATGTTGAAAATTTAATAAAACCATCTTTAGCTCAAGGTAAATGGGTTATTTGCGATCGATTCTATGATTCTTCATTAGTATACCAAGGCATGGTTAAAAATTTAGATCAACAAGTGATTGAAAAAATTACAGAACTAACGTTAGGCAAGTTTAAACCAGATATAACTTTTTTACTTGATATCGAGCCACAAACAGCTTTAGCACGATTAGATAAAAGACGCGCTGCTAGCAATCATTATGACACTAAGGGTATTGAATTTCATGCTGCTATCCGCCAGGGCTTTCTTTCTCTTTCTAAGCAAGAGCCACACAGAATAAAAGTTATAAATGCAGCAAATACAAGTTGCAATACCTCTAAAGATATAATTAACAACCTTAGTTAGTTAATTTGATATATGGTAGTGATGTATGCTAAGAGTAAATTAACCATAAACCACTGTTGCATTATATCAACATAATATATATAAATACTTAATCTTTGCCTGATCATTATATTTGTTTTAACTTTAACTTGTTGAGCGTAAATTGGAAAGAAGAATTAATATAGCAGAATTGCGAGATGTCAGTAAAAAATTCCATAACGAGGTAATCTTGCAGGATTTTAATTTGAGCATCAAGCATGGGGAATTCCTTACCCTCCTTGGCCCATCTGGCTGTGGAAAAACAACTATCTTGCGTCTATTAGCGGGGTTTGAGCATGCAGATAGCGGTGAAGTTATTATTGATGATCGGATAGTTAACAACATCCCACCACACAAACGCCAAGTTAATACTGTTTTTCAGAATTACGCCTTATTTCCACACCTATCAGTTTTTGAAAACATTGCTTTCGGCTTAAAGATGGAAAAAGCAGCTGATGCATTAATCAAAGAAGAAGTTGCTAGGGCATTAGATATTGTAAAGTTACAAAATTACGGCTCTCGGTATCCACATCAGCTTTCGGGTGGCCAACAACAACGTGTAGCAATTGCCCGTGCAATAGTAAAAAAACCTCATATATTGCTATTGGATGAACCATTTAGCGCACTAGATTTAAAACTGCGCCAACAAATGCAGGTGGAATTAAAACACATACAACGAAATTTGGGCATAACTTTTGTCTTTGTGACTCATGATCAAGAGGAAGCCTTATCAATGTCTGACCGCGTTGTAGTGATTAATAAAGGGGAAATTGAGCAAATCGGCACTCCTAAAAATGTGTATGAGGAGCCTCGCACTTTATTTGTCGCCAATTTTATTGGTGAAGCAAATATTTTCGAAGGTGCTATAAAAGCAATAACTAAAGATAAATTAAAAATACTGATCGAAGGTATAAAATATATCCGCACCATCGCTAAAAAATCATTTAAAAACAATGAGCCAGTAAAGGTAGTAGTACGCCCTGAAGACATAAGACTAAACAAATGGCGTGAGGTTAGTAATAGTAAAAATCAATTATTTGGTCATATCCAAACAACCACTTACAAAGGGGCGACGGTAAACTCTATTATCCAATTGGAAAACGGTAAAATAATCTCTGCTAGCCAGTTTTTTGACGAGACGCATGACTCATTTAATTATCGCGTAGGTGAACGCGTCGCTGTGGACTGGGTACAAGGTTGGGAAGTGGTGTTACATGCAGAAGAATAAAATAATTTCTTATATAATACCTATATTTCTAGTATTATGTTTGCTAGTTTTCATGATTTTGCCTGCATTTTTTATGCTTGCAATTAGTTTTATGACTCCCTATGAGTTTGATTTTGTGCAACTACCTTTTACATTGAATAATTATTATAAGGTGTTTTCACCTCTTTATTTAAAAATGTTTATCAGCTCGATTATTACTGCATTCTGCGCAACGCTGATTTGCTTGCTAATTGGCTATCCTGTAGCATATATCATTTCTCACTCTCCTATTTATGCACGCAATTTTTTAATTATGTTGCTGATAATTCCTTTTTGGACTAGCTCCTTAGTGAGGACTTATGCCTTAATAACCTTAATTAAAGCTAATGGGGTGATTAATAATATACTATTGTGGTTAAATTTAATCAAAGAACCAATTGAAGTATTATATACACCAACAGCAGTAATGTTGGGTTTAATATACACCTTATTACCTTTTATGGTGCTGCCTTTATATTCGGTATTAGAAAAATTAGATAAACGCTATATTGAAGCAGCACAAGACCTTGGAGCTGGTAAAATATCTTTGTTCTTTAAGGTGATAATCCCCCTTACTATGCCCGGAATATTCGCAGGATGTATATTAGTATTCCTACCTGCATTAAGTTTATTTTACATAGTCGACCTATTAGGGGGCGCACGTAATTTACTCCTCGGCAACGTTATAAAAAATCAGTTCCTAATTGCGCGGGATTGGCCTTTTGGGTCGGCACTATGTATAGTTTTCACTCTATTAATTATTTCAATTATCTTTGTATATTTCAAACGTAATAAGGAGTTATCCTTATGAAAAAAATGCACTTAATATATCTAAGCTTGATTTATCTTTTATTGTATTTACCAATTGCTGTATTGGCTGTTTATTCCTTTAACGATGCAAAATATACATCTACTTGGCAGGGTTTTACATGGAAATGGTATGCTCTATTATTTAACAATGAACAAATGGTTGCAGCTGCCATCAACTCGCTTTTTATGGCTTTAACCTCTGCATCATTATCAGTAATTTTAGGTTTGATATTTAGCTTATGGGTTTATTGGCGAAAAAATAATTACTTAAATGCTGCTTCATTTTTGCTATATAGCATGATTATGTTACCAGATATTATACTAGGCATTGGTTTGTTGATTTTTTTTGTTATGCTACAAGTCCCTTTAGGGTTTTTTAGCTTATTAATATCCCATATAGCTTTTGAACTACCATTTGTGATGATAACTTTGCTCGGCAGATTAAAAACTATGGATCAAAGCATTATCGAAGCAGCACAAGACCTTGGCGCTGAAACCTGGGCAGTTGTTAACAAGGTAATTTTACCGCTATTGATGCCTGCAATAATTTCAGCTTGGGTTTTAAGTTTTACTCTTTCCTTGGATGATGTGATAATTAGCTCTTTTGTAAGTGGATCTGGCTTTGAAATTTTACCTTTGAAAATTTATTCTATGGCTCGTTTAGGAGTTGACCCGCAGATTAATGCCCTGTGCTTTATTTTATTTACCATGGCTCTAATTGCAGCTATTATTGCAAACCATAATTATCGAAGAAATTAATGCGCTTTTTTCTCATCATAACTATTATATTATACTGTGTATCACCTTCACACTCAGAAGAATTACATATTTACAGTTGGACGGAGTACATACCTAATAGGGTGATTGATGACTTTACCAAAGAAACTGGTATAAAGGTTATACATTCAACTTTTGATAGCAATGAAGCAATGTTTGTTAAGTTACAATTGCTGGGCGGCAACGGCGGCTATGATTTGATTCTTCCATCATCATATTATTTAACACGCCTTAAAAAATCCAATTTATTATTACCATTAGATAAAAACAAATTATCTAACCTACATAATATTGATGCAGATTTTATGAATAAACCTTACGATCCGCGCAATCAATACAGCATACCGTATCTATGGGGTTTAACGGGAATTCTTTATAATCAAAAATACATTAAAAATGATATTAGAAAGTGGCAAGATCTTTTCAACCCTGATTTCAAGAATCAGTTATTGTTACTTGAAGATATGCGGGAGATTTTTGATATCGCTTTATTAACTCTAGGATTAAAGCCTAATAGCACGAACCCGCAAGCCATCAAGATTGCCTTTGAAAAATTACAAACATTAATGCCTAATGTTAAAATTTGGAATTCAGAATCACCTAAGGTAGCTTTTATTAACGAAGATGTTAAAATTGGTATAGCTTGGAACGGCGAAGCTTACATGGCCTCTAAGCATAATAACAACTTAAAATTTGTATTACCAGCAGAAGGGGCAATTTTGTGGATGGATAACCTAGCTATTCCTAAAGGCGCCAAGAATATCGAAAATGCTTATAAATTCATTGATTTTATTTTGCGCCCAGAAATTGCGCAGTATATAACCCAGGAAATTGGCTATTCCACTCCTAATGGAGCTGCATTTGCTATGCTTCCGCTTGAGGTAGCTAATAATCAGATTGCTTATCCTAGTAAAGAATATATTAAGAAATGTTTTTTCCAGGAAGACGTCGGCAGCAAGCTAAAGCTTTACATGGAATATTGGGAAAAGTTGAGGTTGATGAATTAGGTGTAAGTTGTTTTTTAAATATGCATGCGAGGCAAAATTTCACGTTAATTCAACTTATTACATCAAAAGCTCTTGACTTTTAGCATTTAGCAAGTTATTTTTTAGCATTCAAGTTGCTTTACAAACTTTATAGATAGTAATGTTATGGTGCTAAGAATAGAAATTAGATGCTCTACACACAAAGAGCTTCCAGTTACCGATTCTTTCCATTGCCTTTACAATCGGCAACCCAATCCTCAATCTTTCTCACATACACCTGACATTTTTACCAATCCCAATTATCATTACAGCTATTATGCACCTTCTTTTACAACCCATACAAACTCTTTTAGTAATCGGCCTATACCAAATTACGAAGACGCCAAACGAAAATCCATGGAATTTGCGCTTAAATTATCCCGCGTTGGTTATGTTAGGGCTGATGGCACACCAATGAACGATGAAGAAATAGCTCGGCAGAAGAAGTTTGAAGAAGAACAGCTTAATAGATTTCCTGGCAAAAATCAGCATGAAAAGCAGCTTAATGCAATGAATAGTTTGGCTGATAAGATGCGAGAAATTTCAAAAAAACAATCATCAAAGCATAGCCCGCGTGAGATGCCTGAAGATCACCCGCTTCATCCTAAAAATATGCACCATAAGCAGGAGAGTCCACCCGCATCTCTTGCTGAAAGCTTTAACGCTAAAATTAAAAAAATAATAAAAGAAGCTTTCATCAAGAAAACAGAGACTTTATTTGATAAGCTTATAAACAAACAACCCCTCACGCCAGATGAGATAAAGTTTGGCATGGATAAAGCCCGCGTCTATTATAAATTTATCAATTTACATAATAGCTTTAAATATAAATACGGCAAGATTGCTTTAGATGTTTTAGACAAACGCACTCCTTTTGGTGAAGTAGCCAATATTCATTTAGAAACTACCGCTAAAAGGCATGGCTTTGACCAAGCTGCTATTGAACGCATTATGCAAGAATACCCTATATACTTAGCCATGCGCGATGCGCGGATGCGTTTAGATGCAAATTTTGACCCGCAGCAAGAAGCTCGCAATATAGCTAATTACCACTACGATGGATTAAAAGAATTATATAAATTACCTCTCGAAGCTTGGGGCGGGGCGTTATTTGAGGAATTTGGCGGCAGTGGCTTATGGATGCATCTTGATGATGCTAATGAAATAGACGTCATGAAGGTTATGAATAACATTATACGCGCAGTGGCAGAAGATGCCCATCATAACGGGGTGAGCGCGCGTGTTGCTTTGAGCTATTTGTGGCAAACGCAAATAGCTGCCTTTAATGCCATGCCTGAACTGGAAGATATACCAATGCGCTATGGCTTACCCATTGCCGATTTAATAGAGGGAAAAGGGATGCATAATTTTTTAATTCAAAATCCAGTAGCACAGTCTTTCTGGGCATTATTTTTAGGTGCAATACAAAAAGAGCTAGGCTTTACTTCATTTAAACAAGTTGTGCATGCGCAAAATAATGTACAAGAAACGACTGAGTTAAAGCAATTTTTAGATGAATTAGATATCTCCTCTACCGAAGAATCATCCGCTGAACTATACACGCCGCCTGGGCATTATACAGATGAGGAATAAGATGAAAATCACAACAATCATTAAAGCACTAATTGGCAGCAATTTCGACCAATTTTGTAAGAGATTAGTAATGTTACTCTCGTTATTATCTTTACTATTGCTTGGTTTTTGCAGTTATTGGTGTACGCATCCTTCCCCAATGTATTTAAAATTCGGCAAGGATGAACATGGCTCTTATACCATTAAAATTCCTGATGATATTGTTAGAAAAAAAGATTGTGCCGCTTATAAAGCATGGGCAGAAAGAACTGGCCCAGCTTTTTTTGCTCAAAATGCCTGCCCTTGGAAAAAACCCTTGGACATCAATGCAATTGGCAAATTTATTGTTAATGATATTAAATTTAATGTACCAAGGAAGTATTTATATCTTGAGAATATAAGCGGAGGAACAGAAGATGGAAACCAAAACGAATTGAGCTTAGCTTTTATTTACCCTGATATTACCCCATTGACTGCAGCAGATTGGTCTAAAGTCAATCAATATGAGATAAATTTGAATATAAAAAACTCAGTAATGAAAGGTTGCTCAACAATTGGTCAGGGCAAGCAGTGTGATCGCTTTTTATATGAATACCAAAACCATACTAACAGCACTATGGATAGAGTTTCAGGGGCGCAGCCGCTATTTATGAAAAAAATGCCCGAGCTTAGTATGAATGAATACTCATGGATTAATGAATATGGTTTCACTAGTGGTTTTTACATTCGCGGTGATGACCCTTGGCACCCTGCCTATTGGATGCAATGTGCTGGTGAAACATGTGAGGCATTTATGAACTACGCTGATAACCGAATCCTCATCCGTTATACATTTCACATCGATACTTTACTAACCAGGCATGATGAATTGCGCAACAAGATTATTGCACTACTTGATGAATGGAGTGGACAAAAAGTTAATACAGATAAAGGATATAATGAAAATAGAAAACATACTAAAAAACCTTAACGGTAGCCGTTACAAACAATATTATAAGGGATTAGTAATACTACTTTTCTTAGCAATACTTGGTTTTTGTAGTTACCGATTTACACATCCCTCAAGGATGTATTTGAAATTTAATATAGATGCATATGATTTATATGAAGTGGAAGTTCCTTATGACATCGTTAAAAAACAAGACTGCACTTCCTATAAAGCATGGGCAGAAGCAACAAGCCCCTTCTTGTTTGACCAAAAACCCTGCCCTTGGAACACACCTATTACTGGTGATGCAATAGGTAACTTCATTGTTAATGATATTAAATTTACTGTATCAAGGAAATATTTATATCTTGAATATATAACTGGGTGGACACAAGATGGTAATCAAAAAGAATTACTATTAGCTTTTATTTATCCCAATCTTACTCCGATGGCTGAAGAGGATTGGTCCAAAGACAACCATTATGAAGTAAATTTAAGTATAAAAAGCTCAGCAGATAATGGATGTTCAAAGCTTAATAAAGGCAAACAATGCGATCTCGCCTTATATAAATATCAACAGCAAGCTGGTATCACAGTGGATAAAGCTTCAGGAGCACAACCGCAGTTAGTGAGAAAAGAGCCAGAGCTTGGTATGAATTTATATTCTTGGATTCAACCTAATAGCGCAATAGGTAAAGCTCCTGGAGATCCCCCGCGATTGGTAATGAGAGGAGAAGTGGAGCCTGGTTTTGATAGTACATATTATTGGACTGACATAGATGGAGTCGCTAGTGGCTTTTATATTCGCGGTGATGACCCGTGGCATCCTGTTTATTGGATGCACTGTGGCTCAGCAAAATGTGAGGCATTTATGAATTATGCTGATAACCACATTATTATCCGTTATACTTTTTACATTGATACCTTACTCACCAGGCATGATGAACTGCGCAACAAAATTATTGCACTACTAGATAAATGGAGCGGAAGAAGCAATAGCAATTAGCTTAATTAGGGCATTACAGCCCCTAACTAACGTGCTCCGCCATTGAACTATTAGCCTCTCCACTGTCACTAGCCAGTTCTTCATGCTTAATGTTAAAGCTATCAAAATCACGCATGATCCACTCATAATGCTCGTTATGCCACATATAATCTTTAGATAACAAGTAAGCTTCAAACATATCACTACCATCTGCTTGGTGATGTTTAAAAGAGTCATAAGCATTATCACTAAAGCTCAACACCCCGCTGGCCAAACCTATTTGGCTTAATTCTTTAGATATATTAATTATGTCTTCAACTACATTTGACTTTAAGCCCATATCTTTACCTCCAGTTTTATAAGAAGAGATAATAATATCCATGGCAGATTTCTTACGTGCCAAATCTTCAAATTCTGGCCCTGCAAATTTACCATACTGAAATTTATTACGTAAAGCGATAAAAGCCTTCCCCAATATACTTGTTTCACCGCGATGCTCTGCTTTGATACTATTACGTATTTCAAATACTTCTTTGGCTAACTCTGTTGGGTCTTGATTATCTCCATAATTACTTTGCAATTGCTTTAAGTTTTGCCAATACAATGTTTCGGTAATTTTGTTGTAATGATCACGCAGCTCTTGATCAGTCATGGTTTTTAATACGTCACGATACTCCTGCGTCGTATTATAACCAATTGCTTTAACGTATTTATCAATCGTTCCCTCAGATACCTTAGGCTTAATTAATGAAGATAATTGCTCATCAACTAACTTAAACCCCCAACTGAAAGGCGTGGTAGATAACAGTAGCGTTTTATATACTGTAGTAAAAATACTTTCCTTAGAGGTAGGCAGTTCAGAAGATATAGATTCGGTAATCTCATTAACAGAATTATATTTTTCGAACAGTTTTTTTCTTATCTCCTCTTGTATAATAGAAACCTGTCTTAGATTCTCATCTATTGCTTGAGATAACCTATCAAAACCCCTATCATCACTTAAAAAACTCATTTTACAACCTAATAAACATTATTTATTATAATTATCTCATATTATAGTTAATAAGCAGTTAATGCTCAATGTTTATTTTGCTAATGGATGCTTAGTATTCACAAGTTTGGCATTATCTTCATTATACACCTTAGTATATATTTGCGTTGAAGAAATATCGCAGTGCCCTAAAAGTGTTTGCACAGAACGCAAGTTAGCCCCATTTTGTAATAAATGAGTAGCAAATGAATGGCGTATTTTATGCGGGGAAAGGCGCGCTGGTGAGATATTAGAATTAATGGCTAATTCTTTTAATAATTGTCCGAAACGTTGGCGAGTTATATGACTAATATTCCCAGCTTTATCGTATGATGGAAATAGATACGTTGATTTATGCTTATGCTTTAAAAAATTCCCCCTAATACTGAGATAAGCTAATAGTGCCGCAATCGCCGTTTGATGCAAAACCACCATTCTTTCTTTATTACCCTTCCCGCGAATTATCATGTAATTCAACAAGCTGCCATCTTGCAAATTGCGTTGCATTGCAGCCAAAGGAAGTTCGACTAATTCAGAAATGCGCATGCCAGTAGCATAAAGGATTTCTAACATTGCCAAAAGGCGAATACCTTCTTTACTTTTATCCTGCTCGGCCGTTTTAAGTAAATTGGCAATTTCTTCTTGAGTTAATGCTTTAGGCAATGATTTACCTTTCTTGGGTAACTCAATTTGCTGCATAGGATTATTTACAAAAATCCTCTCTTCGACAAGAAATTTACTAAATGTTCGCAAACAGGAAATTTTTCTGGCCAAGGTTGAAGCTTTGACGCCAGAAGCTGTTAGCAGTGATATGTATTTTTTTAATAAATTTTGGTCAACGTCTTGTAAGCCTACACCTTGCTTGGCAATAAATTTTAAAAAATCAACAAGGTCACGGCGGTATGAAGATACAGTGTTTGCAGCAGCAGATTTCTCCGCAAGCAGCATTTCTAAAAAATTATCTAAATATGCATGATATTCTTTAAAGCTTTGCATTATCGAAGGTAATCTCTTGTATTTGATGAGTTATCTCTGGGCTTAAAGTCCCCAATAGATAACATATTGTTAAAAATATTACTAAAATCAAGGCTAGAAAAAATTTCTTTATTGCACCGAGAACAGGAAAGTTGTATGTTTTGCCTTTGTGTAAATTGTTACGCATAAGAAAAGTAATTGTTGCATCACTTGTAACATTATGCAATTTTCTATTAAAGAATGCAAATATTTTAGCTAATATATGGCGATGAACCTTCTAATTGTTGAATCACCCTCCAAAGCCAAAACTATTGACAAGTACTTGGACAATAAGTTTACGGTTATATCTTCTTATGGCCATATTCGTGGTTTACCTTCCTCTACGGGCGCAGTTATGCCTGATGAAGATTTCTCCATGCACTATGAGCTACTAGAGAAATCCGCTAAAGCTATAGGTGAAATAGTAAAAAATGCTAAAAAAGCTACGGCTATATATTTAGCAACCGACCCTGACCGTGAGGGAGAAGCAATCTCATGGCATATTGTTGAAATGCTGAAAGAAAAAAAAGCTTTACCTGCTAAAGCTTCAGTACAAAGGGTAGTTTTTAATGAAATAACCAAAAAAGCGGTTAAGGAAGCGATAGCTAACCCTAGAGAGTTAAATCAGCATTTGGTGGAAGCTCAGCAAGCACGGCAAGCCCTGGATTACTTGGTTGGTTTCACGCTTTCACCAGTATTATGGCGTAAGATGCCTGGCAGCCGCTCTGCAGGACGTGTGCAGTCCGTCGCTTTGCGTATTATTTGCGAGCGCGAATCAGAAATTGAAAAATTTAATATCGAAGAATATTGGTCAATTCAAGGACTTTTCGCTGGTGATTTAAAGCAAAATTTCACTGCATCACTAACCCATTATCAAGGAAATAAACTTGAAAAATTAAGCATAGCCAATAATAAACAGGCTGAAGAGATGGTAAACCATCTCAAACAAAGCCAGTTTCACGTTAGTGAAGTAATTAAAAAACAGCAAAAACGCCACCCTGCCCCGCCATTTACCACTTCAACCATGTTGCAAGATGCTGCAAAAAAATTAGGCTTTTCCGCAAAGAAGACTAGTCAGCTAGCGCAAAGGCTTTATGAAGGCGCGCAAGTTAATGGCGAATCAGTTGGTTTAATAACCTATATGCGTACTGATAGCGTCAACGTTTCTGAAGTAGCCCTTACTTCTGTGCGTAATTATATTGGCGAAAGCTATGGAGATGATTTCTTGCCGTCTGCACCCCGTCAATACAAAACCAAAACCAAAAACGCTCAAGAAGCGCATGAAGCCATTCGCCCTACTGACGTAACTTTAACGCCAATTAAGTTGAAGGCCTCCCTAGAAGAAGATCAGTACCGCCTTTATGAATTAATCTGGCGCCGCTTTGTAGCAAGCCAGATGGAATCTGCATTACTAGACGTCGTGAGCGCTAATATTAGTGATGACCATGGCAACATCTTTCGGGCAAGTGGCAGCACAATTGTTTTTCAAGGTTTCTACCAAGTTTACCGCGAAGGAAGGGAGGAACACGATGGCGGTGAAGAAGATGAAAAATTGCTACCACTCCTTAAAGAAAACGAAAAGCTAAACACTAAAGATATTATCCCTAATCAACATTTTACTCAACCTCCCCCGCGTTATTCTGAAGCAAGTTTGGTAAAAAAAATGGAAGAACTTGGCATTGGCCGCCCATCTACTTACCCTACAATTATCTCTATTTTACAGGAACGTAACTATGTTAAATTAGAACAAAAGCGCTTCATTCCTGAAGCACGTGGGCGCTTTGTTACTGCTTTTTTAACTGAATTCTTCACCCGCTATGTCGAATATAACTTCACCGCACAGCTTGAAGACAAGCTTGACGATATAGCTCAAGGAGGAATCCCTTTCAAAGAAGTTCTACGTAGCTTCTGGCAAGACTTTAAACCTAGAATAGATGAAGTATTATCGTTTAAAAATCAAGACATTGTACATAAAGTAGAGCAAAATCTACACGACTTTATCTTTGCCAAACATAGCAATACTAATTCAACCGAGGCAGATCCTCGGCAATGCCCTAATTGCAAAACAGGGCGGTTAGAGCTTAAATTAGGTAAATTTGGCGCCTTTATTGGTTGCTCTAATTATCCTGAATGCAATCATGTCCAGCAAATTTCAGGTATGCAAGATAAGGATCAAGAAACGCCTGAAGACGCTGGGGCAACTGAATTCCCCAAAGTTATTGGTAACCACCCTCAAACTGGGGAAGAGATTACCCTTCGCAAAGGGCCTTATGGCATTTATTTACAAATGAATGATGATAAAAAAGTAAAAAGAGCTTCCGTACCTAAAAGCGTGCCATTAACTAATATGGACTTGCAGTACGCTCAAAATCTATTGTCGCTGCCTAAGCCTATCGGCACCCACCCTGAAACAGGAAAAAACGTGAAGGTAGGAATCGGTAGATTTGGCCCTTATGTTGAGCATGATGGCAAGTTTAGCTCAATCAAAGGAATGGATATATTTGATGTTGACCTAACTAAAGCGTTGGAAATTTTAGCGCAGCCAAAAGTGCCGCGCGGCAAGGCTGTTAAAGCTAAAAAAAGTAAAAAATAATGATATTAGAAGCCAAAACTGCCCATGAAGTTTTAACTCAATTAGAGGCAATTGATAACGCAATAACAATATTTATTGATGTTGACGATACCTTGATAACTCCGAGATCAAAAACTTTTCGTGCCGCTCCCTATAATAAATTGATAGATGAAATCAAAGCAAACAAGCATTTATATAATAATTATGAGACGATCGTTAGTAATTGGCGTTTGCAAAGGCAATCAATGCTACTAGACGAAGCTTGGCCTGAAGTTTTACAAAAATTAAAGCAAAAATTTCCTGTTTTCGCTTTAACAAAAATGGATGTAGGCTCGTTTGGCAATATTCCTAGTATGGAACAATGGCGTTATAATGAACTATCTTCATTTAGATGTAGAAGTCAAGATTTGATCTTACAGACAAGATAAACTAACAAAACTGATCAGGATTTAAATTCTCCCTTTCAGCGTTGTATTCAAGATACAAGATCTCATTACTTTTTTCAACCGCTAATTT
>Ga0315902_10000380_pt1 | contig 75360 bp, 57 predicted proteins | sample LakEriMetagenome_9_FD_203523 | JGI IMG/M metagenome (GOLD analysis project Ga0315902, IMG submission 203523) | Freshwater fungal communities from buoy surface, Lake Erie, Ohio, United States - Buoy 12 MA117 | ecosystem: Environmental > Aquatic > Freshwater > Lake > Lake biofilm | place: USA... | reverse complement strand
CTGGATGTCGCGGCAACACTCGACCGGTTGCAGCGCTGCCCTGGTGCCGAGGGCCTGGTGTCCGACCGCCGCATGCAGCAGATCCGCGAAGCGATCGACATTCTCAACTCCACGGGTGTCGACCGTGCCGAGCGGCTGCAGATGCTGTTCAGCGATTCGTATCTCCCGAACTGGATCCAGGGGCTCAAAACCAACGACCCCCAGGTCAAGCTGGGAGGCAAGGCGTTCCAGGAATCCACCTGAAGGCCCCCGGCCGTCAATCTTCCACCCCCAGGGAATTCGGCGGGCCAGAAAAAGCCCCATTCGAATCTCAGGAGGAGGGTGGACTGCCTCCCTCGCCCGGCGGTATCCGCTCCCACGGGCGAAAATTGGGCTTGGGGGTCGACCCCAGTGACTGGTATTGCGGGTCTTCCAGCCCGAAGGCGTCCGCCACCCTGTTGAACATCGCAAACAAGCCCGTGATGTAAACGGCCTCGGCGATCTGTGGATCGGTCCACCCGACGTCCCGCAGGCGTTGCACATCGGCATCTGTCGCGCGGTAGGCGTGCTCGGTCACCAGGCGTACAAACCGCAGCAATTCCCGTTCATCGGCTGGAAGGGGTGCCGCCTCCAGATTGCGGTCGCGCAGAGCCACAACGGTCACCTCATCCTGTCCCTGCAACTGCAGAAACATCGCATGCGAACCGGTTCAATACGGACACTGGTTGAGGGCTGAAACCCACGTCGCGATCAACTCCTTCAGGCGACGATCCAGATGCCCGTCCGAGAAATGGACCCGGTACGACAGATCGAGAATCGAACGGAACAACTCGGTCGATTGGCTGAAGCACTTGAGGATGCCGGGAATGGCCGGGCGTTCCGGATTTCGTTCCAGCCACGAACGGTACAGTTCTGCCAGCTCGCCGGTGGCCTCCGGTTCGTTGATCCAGGCGATACGGGGCATGGCGTCTCCAGTGGGAGTCTCGGGGAACCAACGTCAGAAGGGGGACAATCGAAACAATCATCACCCAGTCCCTCGCGGGACTCAAGCCTTGTCCGGAGCGCAATGGCCCGCCCCACCCGTTGTGGGATCCGTCGTGACCGGGATGGCCACCGGGGACTCCCGATGCATCCCGGGCAACTGTACCGGAATGGTCGCATGCAGGATCTTGAGCTGGATGTTGATCTTCAATCCGTCACAACGGCTGTGAATGATCTCGGGGAGATTGTTGAACATCAGCGAGGCGTTCTCCTGGGTCGAGTACCCGGCGATCATGCTGATCAATCCCAGGAGATCACTGCAGTAACTGAGATAGGCGAGGTTTTCCCGGACCGATTGGGGATCGGTCACTCCCAGCACATCCTTGGAACTCTGGTGGACACTGATCAGGCTGATCAGTGAATTGAGATCGTGGAACTGCCTGCGGTACGCCAGCATTTCCCACCCCATCAGGGCAAGAAACGCCAGGCCGATGTTGATCAGGATCCCGAGAAACGCCTCGATCCCCTGGAAGAGTTCGCTGGCATCGCTGAGGCCCTCGGCCAGTCCATCGGTTTTCAGCACCGGGTTCGTGGGATGCAGCAATTCCCCCGCTGTATGCAGGCGGGCTGTGGTCAAACCCCGGCGCCCCACCAGCCAGGTGGTGACCTGGTAGGTGGAAATCGAAGCGGCCGGGACGGCGGGCAATGACTGGAGATAACCTGGTCGCAACTGCACCGGCTGGAGGTAGTCGAATCGCCGTTCGCGAGCCCCGAGTTCGAGGCTGGTCAATTGAAACCCGGCCGCGTGCAGTCGCGCGACGGCACGCAGCGTCTCCTCGTCCTCAGGATCCTTGACGACGAACACGGCATCGACATCGGCCGGTATCTCAAATCGCTCCTCCTGGGTGAGCCGCCGCCAATCATGCCGATATTCCAATTCTCGCCCGGGCCACCAGACCGAGAATAATTGTCGGGCGACCGTGTGACTGCCGGCATCCACCGTCGATGTCAGAATCACTCGCACCATGTCGAGTGCCCGGTCCCCCCGGACAAACCACAGGATGACTTCGGAATCGGGAGCCGCGACGCGCGGAAGGTCGCCGGGAAGTTCGATTCCCCCCTGCACGTAACCGAGATCGACGGCCCCCGAGTCGACCGCTCGGACCGAGTCCCGCGAATCACCGACGGTCTGCAGCCGGAATTTGACTCTCCGATCGGCGACGATCTGCTCCCGAAGCCGATGCGCGTCGCGGTCCGGGAGAGCGACTGTCAGCGTCGTGGAGCGCCAGAACTCGCTGTACAGCCACCACAGCAACACCAACAGAGCCAGCCCGAGAAACATCGCGGGGAGGCGATGCCACCCCCAGGGGCGACGCAGTGATTTCGAAATCCGGGCGGCTTCCTCGGCAGCCCTGGCCGTTGCCCAGGCGAGTCGGGCCAGCCCGGGATGGGTGGGCAATTCGGTGCTGATGCGGTCATGCAACTCGTCGGCCTGCTCGACGATGGGAGCAACCTCCAGCCGAATGGGCTTCTGTGGGAGGCCCGCAGGTGCGCCACCAGGGCCAGGCAATGCAGGAGAGGAAACAGGTTTCGACGACACAGGGTGATTTCCCAGGTTGGCAGCAGTCCGAACCAGCCCCGGCGGACATGGTCCCGTTCGAGTCCTTTCCCAAGGATCGCTATCCTAGTCACTTCCTGGGTGGCAGGGAGAGCCTGGCCCACCGCTGTTGACTTTTTCCGTTGTTTGACGAGAGGCGTTCATGCCCGAGTCCCCGGTTCCTCTTCCGCCGCCAGCCGGACAGGCCATCGAACTGGTCCGGAAATGGCTCGAACAGGTTGTGGTGGGGCTCAACCTCTGTCCATTCGCACGTGGACCCTGGACCCGGGGGGAAATTCGCCTGGTGGTCTGCCCGGCCGGCGAAGATTCCCGGATCCTCGAGTGCCTGGACGCCGAGTTGGAATACCTGGCCGACACCCCCCGAAGCGAAGCCGAAACGACTGTGATCATCCTCACCGGAGCGTTTCAGGACTTCCTCGATTACAACGACTTTCTGGGACTGGCCGATGAGCGGCTGTCTGCAGGAGGCTGGGAGGGCGTGTTTCAACTGGCGAGTTTTCATCCCGCCTACCAGTTTGCCGGGACTCAGCCCGAAGATGTCGAAAACCTCACCAACCGGGCTCCCTATCCACTGCTCCACCTGCTTCGGGAAGAGAGCGTGAGTGAGGCGGTTGACTCGACCCCGGATCCCGACGAGATCCCCCGACGCAACATTGCTCGGATGCAGTCGTTGAAGAGGGACGAGATCCGCACCCTGTTCCCCTGGGTGCCACCACAGCAACCTGAGTCCTGAGCATCCCGGGAGTCAGTGATGACTGCTGGCAAGGAGTGCCGCCAGAGACCATCGCGTCCCCCGCGGGGTCTGGCGGGCCTCGAAACGTGGGGGCATCTGGAATCGTGGCGGCCACAAGGGTTCATCGGGGCCCGGGATTATTCCAAGACGGGGGAAGACAGGCCCGGCACGCGACAATGGCGTCACGGCTGGCGGCCACATCATGGACGCGAATCAATTCGGCCCCCTGCAGGGCGGCCGCCACCGAAACACCGATGGTCCCGTACAGGCGTTCATCGACCTCCCGCCCCAACAGTTTCTGCAGGAATCGCTTGCGGGAGTGACCAATACAAATCGGTCGGTCGAGCGCCCGTAGCCGGGCCATGTTCTGCAACAGTTCGACGTTGTGGGCGGCCGTCTTGCCAAATCCGATGCCCGGATCGAGCGCAACCTGAACCGGTCGAATGCCCGCCTGCTCAAGCTCGGCCAGTCGTCGTTTCAGAAAGGCCGAGACATCGGCCACAACATCTTGATAAGTGGGATCGAGCTGCATGGTCTGGGGAGTACCCTGAATGTGCATGCAGAGGACTCCTGCCCCGGCTGACGCGCATACCTCGACCATTCGGGGATCGAAGGTGAGACCAGAGATGTCGTTGACGATCTCGGCACCGGCGGCCAGGGCGAGACGGGCGACTTCGGCCTTTGTGGTATCGATGGACACAGGCACATGCGCACACTTAAGCACACTCTCCAGGACGGGCATGATCCTCCGGATTTCCTCAATTTCGGGAACCGGAGTGGCATTGGGGCGTGTCGATTCTGCCCCGAGATCGAGGATGCCAGCCCCCTCGGCCTGAAGACGCATGGCCTGTTCAGCGGCCGCACGGGGATCGAGAAATTTCCCTCCATCCGAGAAACTGTCTGGGGTAATGTTCACAATCCCCATAATGACAGGGGTTTGCGACAAATCCAGAAGCCGGGTGCGGAGTTGCCAGGGGTGGGGGGGCGTGATCGACATGATCGCTCAGGAACGAAGGGGCGTTATCGTCGGAGTCAACCGGACAGTTGGAAGAGTTGGTTATAGCCGTTCTCCAAGCCATGAAAATCTCGGGATCAAAAGCCCCCCTCGTTTGACAATGGGGGGCTTGGTGATATTCTAAACTACGCGATCGGCATTCTTTACGCAGATCAGCAGGCTTTCCAAGGCGGGAGGGCTTGCCCTGTTTCACCACGCCGCTTGTCGCGACTTTGGGAACCAGGATGTCCCGCCTGAACCGAAACCGGTGAGTTGCCGGGTTTTCGGGGCTGGACTCCAAGTCTAACGGAACAACGTCTGTCTGTCTTTCTTTGTCTCAGGAGAACCTCCATGTTGCGTAAGTTCCTGTCTGTGGCGGCTGTCGCGGTTGCGGCGTTCGCTTTCATTGCCCCTGAAGCTTCGGCCGGCTGCCACAACGGCTGCAACGAGGGCTGCCAGCCCGCTTGCCGCGTTCGCACCTGCCGTGCTCCCCGCGTTCGCTGCTGCAAGGTCCGCAAGCCCCGCTGCTGCAAGGCTGCCTGTGACAACGGCTGTGGCGCTGCCACCGCTTGTGCCGCTCCCGCTGCCAGCTGTGCGGCTCCCGCTGCCTACTCCAGCTGCGCTCCCGCCGCTGCGATGACCAGCTGTGCTCCCTCGTGTGCCGCTCCCGCTTCGACCTGTGCCCCCGTGGCCTCGATCGCTCCGGCCTGTGCGGCTCCCGCCATGGTCGCTGCTCCCGCCGCTGCCGTGACCGTGGTCGGCCCGACCTGTGCCGCCCCCGTCGCGACCTGGGCCCCCGTTGCTGCTGGCTGCGCTCCCGCCGCCTGTGGCACCATCGCTGCTGGCTACGCCCCCAGCTGTGCCGCTCCCTCGTGCTGTGCTCCCGCTGCCGCTCCTGTGGCTGCTCCGGCTGCCCCCGCGGCTCCCGCTCCGGCCCCCGCTCCCGCTGCGGAGCCCGCTCCTGCTCCCGCTCCCGCTGCCTAATTTGGACAGCGTGCGTTTGATCTGATGAACCGGGTTCGAAAGTTCGCTTTCGAACCCGGTTTTTTTCGCGCCTGTGCCCACGAGAGACATGATGCGGTCATCTTCTCGGACGTGCAACAGACTCAGTGATTCAAGCCGACAAGACCGTTGTCCGTCATTGCGGATCTGGTCTTCAAACAGTGTCCGTGTCCGCGAAGTCCAGCATCCAACCCATTTCCCTGCTCACGGAAGCAGGTCGAGTAACTGGCGGGGGTTGTCAATAACCACCTGGGCTCCGTGCTGCCAGAGTTCCTCGCGCGAGCGGAAGCCCCAGCTCACCCCAATCGCATCCAGTCCCGCATTCCGGGCGGTTTCCATATCGACCGAAGAATCTCCCACCAGCGCCAACTGGCCCGGGTTCACCCCCAGTTCATTCGCCACAGCGACGGCACCAGCCGGATCCGGCTTCTTGGGAATTCCCTCCTTTTGTCCTGCCACGACCTCAAAATTCCACGCCGACAGAAAGTGCCGGACGCACTGGCAGGTGAAGGGATGAGGCTTGTTCGAAAGCACGGCCAGGCGGACCCGGCGACGGCTGAGTTCATCCAGCAATCCCGCAATTCCCGCATAGAGTTGGGTGTGACGATTCCAGCCCAGGGCGTAATGAGTGGCAAATCCGGCGGCACAGCGGGTGATCAATTCCGGATCACGGCGGTCCGCTGGCAGAGCCCGCTCAAACAGCACCCGAACACCATCACCAACAAACCGGCGATAGCTTTCGAGAGGATGATCTGGAAATCCCTGTTCGACCAGCGAGGCGTTCGCAGCCTCGGAGATGTCCCGCAGTGAATCGATGAGTGTTCCATCCAGATCGAACACAAGGGCAGGATAGGGACGCCTGCCAAAGCCGGCCACGTGCTCACTCATGTTCGGGAGGCTTGGGGCCTTCGACCCCCTCCTGCAGGACTGTGGACTCTCCATTGACCCGCAATTCGACGCGGGGCACCTTCATGCCAAATTCCGTGACAACCAGTTGCCCAGCCCCTTTGTCTCCCTGAACGTGGAAAACCATGGTCTCTTCGTGCGGTTCGCCGTAGGTCCCGAGGATGTCATAGCGGGCCGCCGAGACGGTTCCGATGCGCGATTGCATCTCGCGATTGGTCTGCCATTGGCGAGCCCAGCGGTCGGCTTCGGGGTCCATGGTCCAGCGCATCCCCCACCAGCCTGCCCCGCCACAGCCCGCCAGGCCGAGGACGGCTGCCAGCAGCAGGCTGCCCAGCGGCCAACTCGAAGAGGGGCCAGGTTCAAAATCCTCCTGTGTTTCCGGGAGGGATCCAGTGGTGATCTGGGGAGGGATCGGGTCGTTCGGCTGTTGTTGTTCCGCCATCAGCACACCTTCAGAATTGGCCGGCCCGGGACTCAAAATGAGTCGGCTTGCCCAGGAGCGGGCGATTGTGTTCGATCCAGTCGGCAACCCAGTCGAGCAACTGTTCGGTCGATACCTGCGGAGACCCCCAAAGGGCTCTTGCCCGGGAGTTGTTGCTCAGCAGGGCGGTCTCACTCTCGCTTCCGGCAAATTCGACCGGGATGCCCCAACGCTGGGCCAGACCCAGGCACACTTCTCGAACCGACAGGATCGTGTCGCCTGTCACGTTGACAAGCCACGGAGGGGTGGTCAAGTGCTCAAAGGCACACAGCGTCTGGGCATTGGCGTCCCCCTGCCAGATTGTATTGAAGTATCCCATGGCGAGGTCAATCGGCTCACGGTTCCAGACCCGCAACGCCAAATCGACCAGGACCCCGTACCGCAGGTCGCAGGCGTAATTCAGACGAATCAGGGCGGCTGGAATCCCCAGGGACTGGCAGCAGTATTGATAGAACCGCTCCCGCCCCAGGCAGCTTTGCGCATACTCTCCCACCGGCTGGGGAGCATCCTCTTCACGAGCCCCACCGGAAGTGATTGGCACCAGCCCGTAGACATTCCCCGTCGAAAAGGCGACCAATCGGCTGTTTGGGAATTGTCGGCAGAGTTCTGCAGCCAGTAGGGCATTCATGGCCCAGGTCAGTGGCTCATCCCCCGTGGAGCCAAACTTGCGCCCGAGCATCACCACCACGTTGGCCGTCTGAGGCAAATTCTGCCGCTGGTGTGGATCGAGCAGATCGCAACGGATGGTCTCAATCCCATGCCGGTGAAAGGCCGCATCCCCACCGGCTCCAAACCGGGATACGCCGATGACGCGGCCAGGATGTCCCACCCGCTGCCAGGCTCGCCGGGCCATCCGCGCCAGCGACAGCCCCATTTTGCCTCCCACCCCCAGCAGCAGCAGATCTCCCGTCAGCCCCGCCAAGGCTCGACAGACCGGATCGTTGGGACGTGAAAGCAGTTCCTCCAGTTCCTCGACAGAGGCCACCCGCCCGGGCAAAGGCCCACTCACCACTCCGTCCCCAGCATCACGGAATTCAAACCGCTGCCGATCCCCAACCAGGCCACCCGGTCTCCGGGCTGCACGTGCCCCGCCTCTTCGCCAAGGGCCGCTGTCATCGGCAGGGCGACCGCCCCGGTGTTTCCCAGGAATTCCACCGTCGGAAAGTCCAGTTCGGGATTCAACCCCAGCCGTTCCAAAAGCATCCGGCGATGGACCTTGCCCACCTGGTGGGTCACCACCTTGGTGATCGACTCCAGACCCCATCCGACCGAATCAAGAAACGCTGTCCAGGTTTCACCCGCCAGTCGCACGCCGGCGTGCAACAGCGCCTCGGAATCGGTTTGCATTCGCGGTCGGCCATCTCCGGCCCCCTCGCTGTCCACACCACCGGCACACAGTTGGTGGGCCGACGTGTCGGCCCGGAGCACCCCGCCCAGCAGGCGTCGGCCTGTTCGGCTCAACTTGCGGTCACACAACAGAATGGCGGCCGATCCCGAGCCAATTGTGAGGGAAGCAAACGCCAACTTGACCTGCTGCCGGGTCAAGTCGCGCGACGTCAACAAAGAATCAATGGTCCCCTCGACGAGATCGCGTCCCATTTCGGTCCCCACGACCACGCCGGCCCGAATCTGACCCAGCTCGATCATGTTGGCAACCGCCAGGACCCCGTTCAGGAGCCCCAGACAGGCATTGCTGAGATCACACACCAGCGACTGGGGGGGAAGTCCGGCGGCGTGATGCACGCCTGCCGCCGTCGCCGGTTCCAGCTGATCCCGACAGACGGAGCCGTGGATCAGGGCTCCGATATACCCACGGTCAATGCCCGATTTGTCAATCACGGCATTCGCCGTCTGGGCACTGATCTGGCCCGGGAGTATGCCTCGGGGCCAAAACCGACGCTCCCGGATCCCCGTCATCAACTCCAGCCGGCCGGCCGGCAGTCCCAATCGCTCGTACACCGACGCCAGCCGCTGTTCAATCTCGGCCGACGAAACGACATCCGGAGGAAGAATGCAGGACAGGGCCTCAACACAGACGTGCGAATACCTCATACCGTGCGGTTTCCCTCACGGTGCAGGTAACCGCCGTCAGGCGTGGCGGAAAAAATCACGATTCCGAACGAACGACGGAACGGACCGCCGGATCCAGTTGCCCCATCAGATCGGTGATCTGCCGGAGTTCCACTTCCCGCTTCTCATCGGGAGGGGCCATGGGATCACGAAACGACAGGCGGCGGACACTGCGAATGTATCGCAGTCCCTCCAGCACCAGGTCACGTTGTTGAGTCGTCAGTTCAAGGGCCAGGGAGTCGCTCATGACTGTGGTCAGGGTCGTTGAAGGGGCAGAACACGTCCAAAAAACCGGCTGCGGCCCAATGCCACAGCATCCGGTGGAAACGTTCGCCCTCATGACGAACCACTTGAGTCTGTATGCTACGATCCTTTGGGGAGATTCTCAACCGGCCCGCATCATTTTCAGCCGCCTGCCAAAGCCAACCCCTCCCTGGCCACGGTCGGTGACATTTCCCCAATTCAGTCACGGTTTCCAACGTCGTCATTCCATCGACCAACACCCCGCCCCCCCTTCGAAAATTCAGTTCCCCCTCTGGCAATGCATGCAACCGCTGCATTCCCCCTCAACAGCTTTCTCGTCCGGAGCCCGCTCGGCCCCCTTCGCCGCCTGTCCCGGTTGGACCATCGACTCCCGGCTGATACCATTTCCCGACCATGATCCTGCTGATCGACAACTACGATTCCTTCACCTACAACCTCGTCCAGCGACTGGGGGAGATTGATCCGGCCATTGATGTCCGGGTCTTTCGAAACGACCAGATCACACTGGAAGAAATCGCCAGGCTTGGCCCCGAGAGAATCATCGTCTCACCTGGCCCGTGCGATCCCGATCAGGCCGGCATCTCGAAGTCGGTTGTCGCCCGTTTTGGTCCCGAAGTCCCGCTGCTGGGAGTCTGCCTGGGACACCAGTGCATCGGCGAAGTCTTCCAATGGAAGGTCAACCGCGCCGACCGGTTGATGCATGGCAAGGTCTCCGACGTGCACCATGACAATCGGGGTGTCTTTGCCGGACTCTCGAATCCGTTTGTCGCGACCCGCTATCACAGCCTTGTGGTGCGTCCCGACGAAGTCCATGCCGACCTCGAAGTCTGCGCCTGGACCGCAGATCCCGGACAGGCGCGTGAAGTGATGGGAGTTCGTCACCGCCGCTATCCCATCCATGGGGTCCAATTTCATCCGGAGAGTTTCCTCACCCTGGAAGGGATCACCCTGCTGAAGAACTTCCTGCATCTTCCTGCCCGGAACGCCTGAATGTTGACCGTTGCCGAAGCGTGGGAGGCGATTGAAGGGGTGGTGACCCCACTCCCGCGTCAACGTGTCCCCCTGGCCGAATCGCTCGGACTTGTCCTGGCCGAAAACGCCATGGCCGACCTCGATTCTCCGCCGTTCGACAAGGCCCTGATGGATGGCTATGCCGTCCGGGCGGCCGACGTGGCCACGCTGCCAGCCCGACTGAAAATCACGGGAGAAGTGCTCGCTGGCCAGGTCAGTCCCCGCGGGCTGGGGACCGGTGACGCCATCCGTATCATGACGGGGGCCCCGCTCCCTGCCGGAACCGACCTCGTCATTCCGGTCGAACAGACCTCTGTCGAGGGAGACTCGGTCCTCCTGCAACCGCCGGCGGTCGCCGTCGGGAAAAACGTCCTGCGGAAGGGAGAATCAACCCGCCGTGGTGATACCGTCCTGACCGCCGGCCGGGTGATCCGGGCGGTCGAGGTCGGGTGCCTCGCCGAACTGGGCCAGCACAGTGTCGCGGTCCATCGCGCTCCCCGCATCGCGGTCCTGGCCACCGGCGACGAACTGGTCCCGGTCAGCGAGCGCCCTGGCCCCGGGCAGATCCGCAACAGCAATGAAGCGATGCTGGTGGCGCAACTGCGGCAGGCAGGTTACCAGGCGTTTTCACTGGGAATCGCCCGCGACAACCAGGCCGATCTCCGCCAGAAAATCGCCCAGGGGCTCGAATACGACGTACTGGTCCTCTCCGGCGGGGTTTCGGCAGGAAAAGTCGACCTGGTCCCCCTCGCACTTGCCGAGGCGGGTGTCGAGGCAATCTTCCACAAGGTCAAGATCCGGCCCGGTGCACCCCTGTGGTTTGGCCGGCTGGACCGCAGTCGGCCGGCCAACCAGTCGGCTCTTCCCTCGAGCCTCAATTCGAGCCGGCCCAACACCTGGGTCTTCGGCCTGCCGGGCAATCCCGTCAGCAGCCTCGTCTGCTGCGAATTGTTTGTGAAAGCCGCACTGCGGCGGTTGTCTGGCCTGGAGGCCTGCCGCCCCGAAGCATTCCACGCCCAATTGCACAAGCCGCACTTCAACGGGGGACAACGTCCGACTTACCATCCAGCCCGGTTGAGCCAAGGCCCGTCAGGACCTGTGGTGGAAACCGTCCGCTGGATCGGTTCGGCCGACTTGAGTGCAACGGCAGCCGCGAACGGGATGATCGCATTCGAAACCCCCAACCGCGAATACCCCGCCGGGGAATGGGTGGCGGTCTACCGCTGGTAAGTGCGTCTGAAGTTCCTGTCCCCTCTCTGGGAGTGCGAAGGATGGCGACGATGAAGGCCCTGGTGAAGCGGCGAGCCGAGCCTGGTTTGTGGCTCGAAGAGGTCCCTGTCCCCGAGATGGGAATCAACGACGTGCTGATTCGCGTCGACCGCACCGGGATCTGCGGGACAGACCTGCACATCTACAAGTGGGACGCCTGGGCCGCGAAAACGATTCCCGTTCCCATGGTGGTCGGGCATGAGTTTGTCGGCGAAGTCGTCGACGTTGGCTCCAACGTCAATGACTTTTTTCCGGGTGATGTCGTCAGCGGTGAGGGACACGTGGTCTGCGGACGCTGCCGCAATTGCCTCGCCGGCCGTCGTCACCTCTGCAAGGACACGAAGGGAATCGGGGTCAACCGCCCCGGCGCGTTCGCCGAATATCTCGTCCTGCCGATGACCAATGTCTGGCACCACCGCCACGACATCGACCGTGACATCGCATCCATCTTTGACCCGTTCGGCAATGCCGTCCACACGGCCCTGTCGTTCCCTGTGCTGGGGGAAGACGTGCTCATCACCGGGGCCGGCCCCATCGGTGCCATGGCCGCCGCCATCGTGAAGCATGCCGGTGCCCGCCATGTGGTCATCACCGATATCAACGACTACCGGCTGGATCTGGCCAGAAAGCTGGGGGCAACCCGCACGGTCAATGTCTCGCACGAGTCACTGGCCGATGTGCAGCACGAACTGGGAATGAAAGAAGGGTTTGACGTTGGGCTGGAGATGTCGGGCAGTCCTGCGGCCTTTCGGTCGATGCTCGACAACATGGCCCACGGCGGTCACATCGCGATGCTGGGCATTCCCACCGAGCAGATTGCGATTGACTGGAACATCGTCGTTTTCAACATGCTGACCATCAAGGGAATCTACGGCCGGGAAATGTACGAGACCTGGTACAAGATGACCGTCATGCTCGAAAGCGGTCTCGACATTCGCCCGGTCATCACCCACCGGTTCCACTACACCGAGTTTGAACAGGGATTTGCCGCGATGAAATCGGGGCAGTCGGGCAAGGTCGTCCTCTCGTGGCGTGACTGACCCCATGCCGCCCCCCGGATCGGCCCGCCGCTCCGGTTGGCGCTCGTGACCTCTCCTGTTCCATCCTTTTCTTCCATGGCTGCCCACGGTTCCATGCACGACGCCTACCGCCAGCACGTTGCCGATACACTCAGCTCGATCCGCCAGGCAGGGACCTGGAAGGGGGAGCGGGTCATCGAGAGTCCCCAGTCGGCCCACATCGACGTCGCCACCGGGGGCAACGTTCTCAACCTGTGCGCCAACAACTACCTCGGACTCGCTGACGATCCCCGGGTCATTCGGGCGGCTCATGCCGCTCTCGATCGCTGGGGTTATGGCCTGGCTTCGGTCCGTTTTATCTGCGGAACACAGGGGCTCCACAAGCAACTCGAGCGGGCCCTGTCACAGTTCCTCGGAACCAACGACACCATCCTCTACAGCAGCTGTTTTGACGCCAATGGGGGTCTGTTCGAGACGGTGCTCGGGCCCGAAGATGCCGTGATCTCGGACGAATTGAACCATGCGAGCATCATTGACGGGATCCGACTCTGCAAGGCGCAGCGGTATCGGTACCGCAACTGCGACCTCGCCGACCTCGAGTCGAAGCTGAAGGAGGCCGACTCCGCCGGCGCCCGCTTCAAGCTGGTTGCCACCGATGGTGTCTTCTCCATGGATGGTTTTATCGCCCCTCTGGCCGAGATCTGCAGCCTGGCCGACAGGTACCAGGCGCTCGTGATGGTCGACGACTCGCACGCGGTTGGATTTATTGGCCCCACAGGGCGGGGGACTCCCGAACTGCATGGCGTGCGTGACCGGGTCGACATCATCACCGGGACACTTGGCAAAGCCCTGGGGGGGGCCAGCGGCGGCTATACCTCGGGCCGGCGCGAGATCATCGAGTTGCTGCGACAGCGGTCGCGTCCCTACCTGTTCTCGAACACCCTGGCACCACCGATCGCCGGGGCATCGCTCGAAGTGCTGCAGATGCTCTCGGAATCGACCGCGCTGCGGGACCGGCTCGAAGAGAACACCCGGTTCTTTCGGGCCGAGATGGAAGAGCGAGAATTCCGCATCGTCCCGGGCACCCACCCCATCTGCCCGATCATGCTGGGAGACGCTTCACTTGCTGGCCGCATGGCTGAGGCCATGCTCCGCCGGGGAGTGTATGTGATTGGCTTTTCGTACCCGGTCGTTCCCCTCGGCAAGGCCCGCATTCGCACTCAGATCTCGGCGGCCCACACCCGGGATGACCTGCAGTTCGCCATTGAGGCGTTTTCCGCCGTCCGCCAGGAGCTGGGCTTGTGAGCGATTCCGATTTTGTGCCCCGCCGCCCCTCGGCTGCGGCTGTTCTTTCGCTGATTGGCAACACGCCGTGCGTGCCCCTGCGGTTTGAACCCGAGGGCATCACCCTCTATGCCAAGTGTGAATTCCTCAATCCCAGCGGCAGCATCAAGGACCGCCTCGCGAAAACCGTGCTGGTCGATGCCGAGAAACGGGGACTGATCGGTCCAGGCTCGATCATCGTGGAGTGCACTTCCGGAAACACCGGGATTGCCCTGTCGATGCTCGGAACCGCGATGGGCTACCAGGTCCGGATTCTCATGTCCGCCGGTGCGAGCCACGAACGCCGGCAGTTGATCCAGCAACTGGGGGCGGAACTGATCCTGTTCGAAAGCGAGGGACGGTACCAGACGGGCATCGACATGGCCCGACAAATGGCCACCGAAGACAGCCGCTGCTTCCTGACCCGACAGTTCGAGAACCCGCTCAACGTCGTGGATCACGAAGAATGCACCGGCCAGGAACTGATTCGCCAGGTCCCCCGCGCGATCGACGCGTTTGTGACCGGTTTTGGAACCGGCGGCACACTGGCCGGGATGGGACGGGCGATCAAGGCCCGCTATCCAAGAGCCGAGATTCTCGCGATGGAACCGGCCGAAGCGGCGCTGCTGGCTGGAGAATGCCCCTGCTGCCACTTTATTGAAGGTGTGGCCGATGGATTCATCCCCACCCTGTTGCGTGATGCTCCGCTCGATGGCGAGGTGAAAGTCTCCAGTGCCGACGCCCTCGCCATGACCTGGCGGCTGCACCGGGAATTTGGACTGCTGGTCGGAACCTCTTCGGGTGCCAATGTGGTCGCGGCGCTGCGGACTGCCCAGCGTCTCCCCGCCGGGTCGTGTATCGCCACCATCCTCTGCGACCGGGCCGAACGCTACTTCAGCACCGCACTCTTTCAGCATCCCGCCGACCAGCCCCCCCGGCTCCCCCAGAACCGTTCGTCCACCGGGCAGTCAGGGTAACCGGCACCATGTCTGAGTTGTCTCAGCCTGGGTCGGTTGCCACCGATGCGAAATTCGCCGACCGTCCAGTGGATGCCGTCCCCGTCCGGTTCCATATCCTGGCGAGCGGTTCCAGCGGAAACGCGAGCCTGCTGCAGGTCGGCGACCGGCGTCTGCTGCTCGATGGCGGGCTCCCCCCGACCCGGCTGAAGTCGCTGCTGGCCGAGGTCGGTGTCGACTGGACGGGAATCCATGCGTTCCTGCTGACCCACACCCATTCCGACCACTGGCACCCCGGGGTCATCCAGCAATTGTGGGAACGACGGATCCCCCTTTTCTGCCATGGTTCACATCGCAAAGCGCTGCAGGCGGGAGCCCCCGATTTTGTCTCCCTCGGGTTTGCCGGTTTGTTGCGGTATTTCGAAACCGGACGGTGCTTCGACCCCTTGCCCGGAGTGCGCTGCCGGCCCCTGGCGATTCCCCACGATGGAGGAGCGACATTTGGATTCCGGTTTGACGGCTCCGGTTGGGGGGTGGCCTATGCGGCCGACCTTGGCTCTTGGGACCGCCAACTCGCCCCGGCGTTTGCCGACGTCGACCTCCTGGCCCTGGAATTCAATCATGACCTCGACCTCCAGCGGGCCAGTCGACGTCCGGGCTGGTTGGTGAATCGTGTCCTGGGAGACCACGGGCATCTGTCCAATCACCAGGGAGCGCGGTTGCTGAAGGAATGCATCCAGGCGTCGGTCCAACGCCCTCCCCGACATGTGGTCCAATTGCACCTCAGCAAGGACTGCAACACTCCCGAGCTCGCATCGGCCGCCGCGCAGGCGATCCTCGATGAATTTGCGGTTCGGGCCACGCTGCACACCACGTGGCAGGGAGCACGGGGCCCCAGCATTCACATCACCTGACGGCCCCCGCGCGGCCTGCGGATCCCGACGGGCCCAGCGCGGATTCCTCCCCCGCTTCCCCACGGAGCAACCTGGTCACACGGTTGGCCTGCTCTTGGGTTCTCTTGCCGCTTGGTTTGCATGTCACGGGGTTCGAATCCACTGTCGGACTTCCGCCTCCCTGAGATCGAGCGTCTGCAGGCAGTCTTCGGGGCTGACCCCCTCGACCAGGACCGTGCAGACCGGGTCCCCCGGCCGCAGTGGCTGGCCCGCCACGGGAATGTCAGAATAGACCGCCGGAGTAAAACCCATTCTCCAACGAGGCAGATCGGGCGGAAACTCGGCGACACCGGGCTCGTTGGCATAGACGATTCTTTTCGCCACAAAACGAGGCCGTTGCGCGGACGAACAGTGCATTTCCCGATCGATGTCCGATGGCAACGGGGGAAGTTCTCCCGGGTATCCGCAGGCACTGGCATGTTCCCGCAGCAACGGTCGTCGCAAAATCCACTCGAACAGTTCCACCGAAGCTGTGTAGCGCGGATTGATCTCCAGCAACCAGGGTGTCTCTCCCTCGAGGCGAAAGTCGCAGCCGAACAACCCACGCAGCTCCAACTGTTCCGCCAGGACCGCTCCGAGGGAGTGCAGAGGCTGCAAGACCGAAGGCGAGGGGGTCTCCCCGACCAGGTTGCCGTGCCAGGCGTGGAGCAACGCGGTACCGGCCACACGTCCCGACCATTGCCGGGTCGTTCCCAGCAACTCTGTTCGGTCGGCATGTGCCAGGAACAGCCCTGAAAAATCTTCCCCGCCCACCCAACGCTGAAAATAATACGGTTCCCGGGGAAGCGGTTTGTGGGGGGGGCCCCAGAAGACAACCCCCCGGCCGCCCGAGCCCCGCCGCGGCTTCACCAGCCACTGCCCATCGGCGGGCGGAGGTGCCCTGGGGGGACACACCGGCAGCGTCGGGATCCGGAACCGTGCCAGAAGTTCCGCGACGGCAAAAGGATCACGGGCCCGGCGCAACACCCTGGCCCCGCACCCAAGCAACGGCTGCCTTCGGGCAAGACAGCCCACCAGTCCCGGGCGATTCTCGCCTCCGCCGGTATAGATCCACGGGACTTGGGGGAGTGTCTTCAGCCATGGGACGAGTTGACCGGGAGAGTCAGGCCAAGAGTGGACGGGGGCGAGTTCCCGCAGGTCCCGGTCGGCATAGGCATCGACACACAGGGGCCGAAAACCAGCCCGGCAGGCGGACTGGGCCGCTCCCCGGGCACTGGCCCCGAGAATCAGCAATGGGACGGTAGACGACACGACCATCAGCCTGCGGTGAAGGATCTGTTCCGGAATCCCGGCGGGCGGGGCTGGCGACTGGCAATCCCGCAGTGCAGTTGTTATCAAAACGGGACTTCGGTGTCGTCGCTCGGCCACTTCCCAACGGTATGGACGGGTCGAGGGCACCGTGTTCCTTTTGAGTCTTGCTGACCCCCGAAGAGAGAGACGTTCATGTCGATGTACATTGGTGAAGCGCTGTGCGGTGATGGAAATGAAGTGGCCCACATCGATCTGCTGATCGGTGACAAGTCGGGTCCCGTGGGTCACGCATTCGCCGAAGCCCTCGCCCGCCAGTCGGCCGGTCACAGCAACCTGCTGGCCGTGCTGACCCCGAACCTCGCGGTCAAGCCCGCCACCGTGATGATCACCAAGGTCACCATCAAGGGTGCCAAGCAGGCTGTCCAGATGTTTGGCCCCGCCCAGTACGGCGTTGCCAAGGCGGTCGCCGACTGCGTTGAGCAGGGCATCATCCCCAAGGATCAGTGCGAAAACCTCGTCATCGTCTGCGGCGTCTTCATCCACTGGGATGCCAGCGACGACAAGAAGATCCTCGACTACAACTACGAGGCCACCAAGCTTGCCATCGCCCGCGCGATGAAGGGTGAACCCTCGGCCAGCGAAATGCTCGCCAAGAAAGACACCGCCAAGCACCCGTTCGCTGGTGCCTGATGGTGCGGGCCGGAATGCCTTTGCTGGCACTTTTCGGCCCGAACTTTTGGCTCGCTCGTTGCAGGCACGTTCCAGTCTCCTCTGGAACGTGCCTTTTTTCTGATGGGCGTGCGCCCGGGGTCATCCCTGCTCCGGCGACACAACCGATTCATCGTTCCTTTGGCAGGCTCACTCTGGCATGAAAACGATCCTGATCCAGCTCGACACCGATCCCCTTCCCAGCACGTTCGACCGAGTGGTGGCGGTCGATGCCGAGGTCGACCATCTTTTCAGCTATGGCGGAGTGACCCCCGAACAGGTGGAACCCCTGGTCCACGGCGCGATGTTCACCCGCGGCCCAAAAGACCTCAAGCACACCGCGATCTTTATTGGGGGCAGCAACGTTGCCGCGGGCGAACAACTGCTGGCGAAGGTCCAGAAGGTGTTTTTTGGCCCGGTGCGGGTCTCGGTCCTGATGGACTCGAACGGTTCAAACACAACCGCCGCAGCCGCGGTGCTGTCGGCACGCAAGCACCTGACCCTGTCGGGTTGTGAAGCGGTGATCCTCGCCGGGACTGGCCCCGTCGGCCAGCGTGCCGCCCAGATTCTCGCCTCCGAGGGAGCCCGCGTCCGCGTTGCCTCGCGATCACAGGCGCGCGCAGCCCAGACCTGCGACGCCATTCGAGCTGTGGTTCCCTCAGCCCAACTGGTCCCGGTCGCTGCCGGGAATGCCGCCGAAACCCGCACAGCCTGCGAGGGTGCCACACTGGTGATCGCCGCCGGTGCTGCCGGCGTCGAGTTGCTCTCGGCCGAAACCCGTGCGCAACTGCGGGCGCTCAAGGTGGCCATCGACCTGAATGCCGTTCCTCCGGCGGGAATTGCCGGGGTCGAGGTGTTTGACAAAGGAACCGATCGGGGTGGCGTCGCCTGCTATGGTGCCATCGGTGTCGGGGGTTTGAAGATGAAGATCCACAAGGGGGCGATCCGCCAATTGTTCGAATCGAACGATGCAGTCCTCGACACAGCTGCCATCTACCAACTGGGACTCGACCTCGTCTGACCGAGGGAGTTGCCTCACAGTTGCGCAGCAAAACAGGGACGGGATCCAGCTGATCCCGTCCCTGTTTCTTTCGAATTCAGACCCCGCCTTTCCGACATCAACTGGCGGAGTCCAACTGGTCGCGTTCGATGCAGTCCTCATCAACAGGGCGTGTCCCAACTGCGATCATTTCGCAGCCCCGTCTACTCACAGACGAGAGGGGGAGTGGAGACCTCAATCGTTTCCTCGTCAGCGGCCTCATCCACAGCCACGAATGCCCGGCGGGATTCGCGAAGGTCATCATCCGAGTTGACAGAACCGACCCTCGACCGCTCGAGCAGGTGATAACGATCGTCGGCCAGCAAGACTTCACAATCTTCTTCACTCTGCTGCTCGGTATCCATCATGTCGAAGACCGAGACGCGGTTGAATCCGAAGACATGCATCTCTTCCCCCCGAATCACCAGGGCGGTCGATTCGTCGAGGCCCAACCCCAGCAACTGGGGATGCAACCGCTTGAGGTGAGCCATGTCACCCCTGCGATTCCGTTGTGAAAAGTAGGGGTCGACAGCCGTTCCGGGAAGCAACCCCAATCCATCTTCATATCCCTCTCCGATCACATGCCGATTGGAGACCGGATTGCCACGGACCAGGTAACTGGCCAGGACCGAGGCACCGGCGGCAGAACCGCCGATCGCCCCATCCCGCCGCAGAAGATCCCGCAACTGCTGGTGGACCAGTGTGTCTTCGAGGGCATCCATCACCCGCCACTGACGGCCACCGGTGAACCAGACCCCCCCCGCCTGCTCAAACATCTCAGCGACCTGAGGATCATTCGCCTGCTGCCGGTCCGCGAGGTGCAGGCAGAGTGTATTGGTGGCACCGGCCTCCTTGAGGAAACGGACTGTTTCCTCGCTGTCTGGAGGCGCATCTCCCGAAGCGGTCGTGATGACGATGATCAGACCCTGCGGACCACCAGAATGTTCGATGAATCGTTCGACGGCATCCCGGGGAATCTCACCTCCCCCGGCAAGAACCACGGTCCCCTGGGGAAGGCCCTTTTCATGCACAGGATTGGGGTCGGGCAACCGTGGATTCAGGCGACGACTGGCCGATCGTGCCAGGGCCAGAAGGTCCACCTCATCCCCCGGTTGCAGCAATTCGGTCCGGGGAGATTTCTCACCGGTCCCGGCCAGGCAAGTCATGACCTGGGAATCGGATTCATCGAGAACCACCATCTTCCGTCCCTGAACGACCAGAGTCGTTCCCTCATCAATTCCCAGTCCCACGAGTTCGGGGAAGTTGCTGAGGGCATTCAGCAGCCGATCCTGACGATGCCTTTTCAGAAAGTGCTGATCCACGACCGTACCCGGCAGGAACCCAAACCCGCGATCGAGTTCGGGCTCGGGATTGCCTCCCTTGATCATCACTTGCGACATGATGGCCGCACCGGCGGAGGTACCACCGATCACTCCGCCTCGTTCGAGAACCTTCCACAACTGCCGCTCAAAGCGGGTGTCGAGGTAGGCTTCAGTGAGGCGCGATTGATGACCACCGATAAACCAGACGGCGGTGGCGTTTTCCAGGGGGAGGCAGAACGCCTCGGAGTCGGCTACGTCACGCTCACGGGTATGCAGGAAACACAAGTCCTCGAGCTTCAGATTTCGGAAGGGTGCGATCCGGGGTTCGACCTCGGGGGTGTCGGCCGTTTCGCTGGCGGTGGTCACAACGACCAGACGGCAGCGATCTCCACCACCAAAATCGACAAAACGCTCCAGAGACGCTTCCGACAGCCGACCCCCTCCCGAGATGAACAAAGTTCCCGTCACCGGGCGGGCAGGATCCGCCTGAAGGGTCGAGCGTCCCGAAGCAATCGCCGCAACCGCCGGTTTGGATCCGGCTGGATTCGCACCGATCACATTCGATCGGGGAACATTCGATTGAGCCAGCAATAGTCCCGGTACCACCGGCAGGTAAACCAGGGTCCACATGAGGGACCTCCAGATACTCTGGGTGAAACCCCGTCCCGTGGGGTGTGGCAGGCTTCCTTGCCTGTACAGCAGTTTGTGTGACGTCATGTCGCTCCTCCGGGTGAACCACAACGGCCGCAGTCCCACCGACGCCTCGCGGGCACTCCGCACAGTGTTGCCGCAACAGAAGTTGCGTCGTCCTGCACTCGGGAAACTGAAGTCTTGGGGAATCGTAGGAAACTTCCTCCTGTCGGGAAAGCAGATGGCCGCCTGCCATCTGCGACGCTCCAGACATGCACTGTTTTCAATGCATGCGAAATCTATGCCTGAACCAATTTTTCCGCAATGTCAACCACTTTCAAGTGGTGTTTCCTGCAGAAAAACGGGTTTCTCCTCTGATAAGACACTGCGGAACGCTGATTGGTTCCGGAATCCGATGCAGGGTTCGCCTGTTCCCCTGCCCAGATGACAGGCAAACGAAGCTCAAAAACTGGCACTTCCCCCCGCCGAACTTCTCAGAGCTGCGGAATCGATGGCTGCGGGACGTCAACCACGTCCTCCCACTCAACTCCCATCGGATTCCCCAAGAAGACTTGGCCACGATCTTCCCCCCCTTCAACCCGAATCCCCGCCTCCGACTGCACGGGGACAGCAGATGACGTCCGGCACAGGAATTCCGAATCTGCCAGAATTGTCACTTTTGACGAAACTGACCGCCCCACGCACAACTCACCCGGGAGATTCGGCGCGTCGCCAGCTATCATGGCAGCCCAACAATTGCCCCTGTGTCTCTTGACCCCCAAGGTGGTATGACTCTCCGTTCCCTGACTGCCCGGCGTTTGGACCGGCAAGTGGTGTTCGCCTGCCTGAGCCTCGCCGCTGGCTGCCTGACTTCGTTCGAACCGCTTTCCAAGGTCGCCCGGGGGGCTGATGACCCGCTGACGTTGCAGATCCCCGCAGCCACAGCCTACATCGACCCCAATCCCGAAGGAGCCCTTGTCGATGACGCGGGAGTCCGACGCTGGAACGGCCCCGAGCAGAGGCTGCTCTTTTTTGGTGAGTTTGCCACAACCGGTGAGCTCCACGCCCGGCTGACCCTTCGACTCCCCGAGAAGGCGGTCAGCCGCCTCCAACTCTCCCTGGGAACAGAACAGCATTCCGCCACTGCGACCGGAGCCGGACTGTCCCAGAGCGTCACAATCGACCTGGGAAAATTCAAGATTGCCGAGCCCGGCTACCAGAAGTTTGTCCTCGGTTCCCTAAACGCCGCTGGCGAAACAAACGGGCACATCGAATCGCTCGAACTTTCAGGACCCGCTGTCGAGAAGGCTCATTTCAATCCCGATCCCCGCCGAAATGCCGCCTCGGTCCACCTCGCCTATCCGGTCGAAAAAGACGCCCCCGTCGCCTGGTTCTACAGCGAAGTGACCGCCATCGAAGACCCGGTCACCACCTTCTACATGGCCTGTGGCTTTCGCCGTGGCTATTTCGGCATGCAGGTGAACAGCCCGACCGAACGCCGCATCATCTTCAGCGTCTGGGATGCCGGCACGGGCTCCAACGCCAATGACCGCCGGGAAGTGGCCGAAGAAAACCATGTCACCCTCGTTGGAAAGGGAGAGGGGGTTCACACCTCGGTTTTTGGCGGCGAGGGGACCGGCGGTCACAGCCACCTCAAATACAACTGGAAGACCGGCCAACCTCAACGGTTTCTCGTCACGGCAGAGCCGGTGGGAACCGGGCAGACGATCTACAGCGGCTTTTACTTCCATCCCGACAATCAGGAATGGATGCTGATTTCGAGCATGAAGGCTCCCAAGGATGGACAGCATCTCAAGGGGCTGCACGGGTTCAGCGAGAACTTCTGGGGAAGCACCGGGCACGTGCAGCGCAAAGCCCGGTATGGCAACCAGTGGATTCGGCTTGCGGACGACACGTGGCAGGAACTGACAGCCGCCACGTTCAGCCACGATCCCACCGGCAAAGAACACCGCCGCGACCGTTTCATGGGGGTCGAGGAGGGGCAGTTCTTCCTGTCGCACGGCGGCTTCATCCCAGGCTTCACCAGGTTTGGCGAACGGTTTGAACGTCCTGCCGTGGGAACACCACCCCAGATCCAACCTGGCGATCTCCCCCCCCGCTGAACGCGGGCCCGACAAAAACCGTGACCGCCAGCCGGTGTCTGGCGCAACTGGAACATCTCCCTCGTACTGCCAGCGATCTTCAATGCGGAGATTTGCCGGCAGGCTTGGGGGTTCCGTGACGGCGAGTCCTCTCAGTCAAACTCGAGGGTCCCACGGGTGATCCCCACCTGGTTGATCACCTGCAATTCATGCCAGACGCGGGGTCCCCGGGCCTTGCCGGCGAGGACCAGCGCGTACTGGGTCAGCAGGGCCTGCGTTTCGGCTGTTGTTTCCCGCAGAAGTTCGACGCGGAAGAGCTCGACTCCCAACCCCATCAGCCTGGGGACATATGGGGCCGCCGACTGGGCCCGGGCATTGAAGACCGTATTCCGGCAACCGACATCGGCCACCAACGGGTGAGATTCCCCCACATGGTCCTGCAAATCGACCCGGTGCCGGTCGCAGGGACGGCCACACGTGTGGAAATCGGTCCCGTTCGAGAGCACATGCGAAAACACACAGTGTTCCATGTGGAACATCGGGATGTGCTGGTGGATCACCAGCTCGAACTTCGCAGGATCGATCCGTTCGAGCAGATCGAGCAACTGCTCGAGGTTCAGGTCGTAGCTCGGAACGAGTCGCTCGATCCCCTCCGTCAGCAGCAGGTCGGCCGTCAGGTCATTGGCGACATTGAGGGCATAGTCTCCCCAGCGGCGCAGGTGGGGGGCGGTCTCGCGGAAATATTCCAGCCCCGCGAGGTTGCGGATCAGCACGGCATCGGGCTGGCTGCGGGCCACCTGGGCCAGCAGTCCCTCTTCCGAGGGCTTGATGATTCTCGGCGTGGCGATCGCCACCGTGATCCCCGCAGAACGGCACGCGGCCACCGCTTCACCCGACAATCGGACATCTTCGAAATCACAGAGGACGGAATCGATTGATGTCAGCCCTTCGTCCGGTCGCCAGGCAAGAACTGCCTCAACCTGTTCCAGGGATCGGCACAAAACCGACAGTCGGGGGGCGACGGGAGTCCCGGGTTGCCGTGACGGCCAGCGTTGAGTCACCTGCTGTCGCAGACGGGCCAGGGCTCCCCGGTCGATTTCCACCTCTGCCGGAACCAGACGGACCTGCTCGAGGGCCGCCACTGCCTGCCTGCGCAGCTCGTTGAGCACACTCTTGGGCACCATCACCGGCAGGCTGTCGACCGACTGAGTCGTTCCGTCCGGACCGGGTTGGAGGAATTCGATCGCGGCCAGGTGAAAAGGGGTGTTTCCCAGGCGACCAAACTGCTCGGCCACAAGTTCGCGGGTGAGGTGATGTTTCCGGGCGGCCTCGACCGGTTGCGGAGTGGAGACTTCAACCTGGTGCCCGAACCCGTCGGAGACCTGCACCCGCAGAGCCTGGCCTGCGACTCCCTGGAACCGGACCTGCAGCGGAATCCGCTGCCGGGTGACATTCGGAGCGTAAGAACGCTCCAGCCGGCGACGCAATGACGGGTCATCCGTCCGCCACACCATCGCTCCCCGGGCGATCGCCCCGAGATTGAGGTCTCCCCGTCCAAAGGCCAGGGCCACCAGCCGAACTCCCGACCGGGTCAGTTCGCGCACTTCGAACACGCGCCCCCCCTGTTCGTCCTGCTCGGGATGTCCCTCGTCGAAGACAAGTCCATCGCCCGGCTTGACCGGCAGACCGCTGAGGTCCTGGTGGGAGTCTGCCAGCCGGACCAGCACCTCTCCCCCCATCACCGAATCGACCGACCCCAGATGCACTCCACGATGCTTCGGAAATCGACCCTGCACAAGTTCCTGGTGATTGACCCCGCTGAGGAACCCGTGGGTGAACCCCCGCGAGAAACTCTGCGCCAGGTCGAGTTGCTGCTGCGGATCGAGTGCAAAGGGCTGACGTTGTGCGGCCGCATCGAGTGCCGCCCGATACGTCTGCGTGGTCGCCGCCACGTAGTGGGGACTCTTCAGCCGCCCCTCGATCTTCAGGCTGCACACCCCCGCCTCGGTCAGTGAAGGAACCAGGTCCCAGGCCGACAGGTCCTGCGGACTGAGCAGATAGGCCTTGTCCCCCAGGTCTCGGTGCGCTCCATCGACAAAGAGCTGATACGGTTGCCGGCATGCCTGGGCGCATTGCCCCCGGTTCGCACTCCGCCCACCCAGCGATTCGCTTGTCAGGCATTGCCCGCTGTAGGCGACACACAGGGCTCCATGGACAAACACCTCGATCGGCAGGCTGGTCCCCTGGCGGATCCGGGCAATCTCGTCGATCGACAACTCCCGTGCCACAATCACCCGTTCGATCCCGAGGCGACGGACAAATTCGATCCCCCGCCACTCCGTCAGGGTCATCTGGGTCGAACCATGCAAGGCAAACGTGGGTGATAGCGCCCGCACCAGTCGGGCAATCCCGAGGTCCTGCACAATGACGGCATCGGCACCCGCCTCAATCACCCGCGCGAGGTAATCTGCCGCGCGTTCGAGTTCTCCCGCAAACACCAGTGTGTTGAACGTGACATAGCCTCGCACACCATTCCCGTGGAGGAACTCCATGGTCGCAGCGAGCGAATCGAGTGTGAAATTCGTCGCCCGGTGTCGGGCATTAAAGTCGTCCAACCCGAAATAGACCGCATCCGCTCCATTGGCGACGGCAGCCCGCAGGGCATCGGCATCCCCAGCAGGGGCCAGCAATTCAGGGACGGCGACAGGGGAGGGGGAAACAGCAGAGACAGTCAAGGCAGACTCTTGGGGATGAAATCGGGGAACCCGGCCCCTCCCATCATACAGGCTTTCTCGCGAGGGGGACTCGCAGGCATCCCGTTTTCTTGCCGATCAACCCGGGATTTGGACCCATTCCCCGTTCAGTCTTCCAGAAATTCTTCCGGTGAGTACGGCTCGACCAGGGGCTCCTTCGCCTGCAATTCCCAGGTGCGAACACAATTGCGGTACTTGGAAACCCCTACGGGAGCGAGTTCCAGCGACTCGATCAGTCTCTGGACCAGTGCCGGCATCACTCCGCGGAACTTGAACTCGCAGATGCCGTAGTTCACGAGGAATGGCCGCTGGTCAGCCGGACGACTCAGCGACCATTCGTCCACGGGTGAACCGGTCAGATTGCGGTCAATCGTCGCCCGGACCGTCCCTTCCGGAAGAATGCCGTACCACGCCTCGCGGTCATATTCGACGAGGCAGACGGGAGACATTTGGCAACGCCGCAATTGCTGGTGAAAACGGAAGCCCCCCCACCCTTCGTCGGGACGCCCTCCAAACCGACCGATGTCAGCGAGGGGAACCTGGGTGCGCAGCTTGCGGACAACCGTTCCTCGTTTGAGCTTCCGCTCAAGAAACATTTCGGCAGAGTCGCCATATTGCCGAAGGCGGAACTTCATCAACCCAAACCTTCCCCGTCGACGGAAGACATGCCGTTCCGGGGTGTCGCAGTACAGTGTCGTGATGTGATAGGAGCCTTCCGGCCCCGCATGCGGATCGACCATCAATTGTTCGGCCAGCAGGCCTGCCAGCCGATTCGCCTGGTCCACGGTCGCCAGGAACTTCAGTTCGTACGATGGCAAACGGTCGGCCGGCCGCATCTTCAACGAAGGAGACTGGGCAGCCAGCAGATCAGTGGGGTTGGACATGACAGACCTGTGATTTCGAAATGACCCGTGACGGTGAGCCTGTCCGGTCCCGTCCGTGGCCCGGGAAGCAGAGAACAACCTCCCGACTTCACCATTTCTTCACAGAGGAGAGTCGCTGTCAATCCCCAGAAACCGCCGAACGAACTTCGTTGGTTGCGAACTTGTCGAAAGCGACGGCACTCACGCAAGTACAGTACCCCAAAGGAAATCGAGCCATCGAAAACAGCGGCTAATTCTGTCCGTCGGAATTTCGCGGATTTCCGCCAAGCCCCAGACGATCATCGACAATCCCGGGACTTTGACTGGCCGTGCTGCGGTCGGGGGGGGCCAGCGAGGCCATTTTCGGGTGGCCATTTGGCGAATCCCGCTCCGCTGCCCCGCGGAACTGTTCCCCCGCCGAAGGCTGGCACTCCGCGAGCAGTCAGTTGTTTCTCAGCCCTGGCGCCCGCAGCCTCACAAAAAACCGCCGGATTGTCGTTTCCACCGTCCGGGTCGATCCCCTGCGGCGTCACGATGTGACCGTGGTGGTCGTCGATTCTTTTGTCTCTACGGTAGGCCCAGTCCCAGCCCCAGCTCCTCGCCCTTCGATGGCGATCGCCAGAGCGCTGATGCACTGCTCGTAATCGCGCAGGGCCTCTTCGAACATGGCTGCCGTTGCGGGCCGGCGTCCAAACCCGACCGGCAGGTACAGTCCCACCAGGTGCTGGAAGGGCTCCCACCCCTGCGGAACCCGACGCAGGACCCGACGATAGTCGCGATAAGTCAGCCCCTTGCGGAACCGGATCAGTCCGTGCCGCTCGGTCGCACTCAGCGTTCCCAGCAGCAGTTGGGCCATCGCCTCCGACCACACCCCATTGGCAGCGGCCAGGCGGGCGCGCCGCAGGTATTCATCCGCAGGGATCTCCCCCGGGGGAGTCGATCCAATCGGGACATTCAGCGACGGGAGTTTGTTGAGCTGCTCAATCCGACGGGCACGCCAATTGTTGACCGCCTTGATGATCAACCAGACGATCAACGACACCAGGATCGCCCCAACGATCACGGGGAGCCATTTGAGGAACTCCACCATCCCCGATCCCACCGGCCCGAGATTCCAGTCGGGTGACAGGCTTTGCAACCATTCGATGAACCGATCAAACCAGGTGACTGTCGGTCGATTCAGTGGCTCCAGTTCCAGACGCAAGCGGTCGAATTCCGGCTGTTGCAGAACCTGGTCGAGTTGCCGGCGGATCTCCTCAGGATCGGCCCCGTCCTCCTGCGCCAGCACTGCCGACAGGCTCGCCCAGAAGCCGATCCCTCCCAGGAGCAGTCTCCGTCCCCACCCGTTGAAACCGTGGAGGAATCGTCGGCATGCGGAACAGCGACCGGAACCTGGCCGAAAGTCGGGGCGGTTGCGGTCCCGGATGTTCGGAAACATGCTCACTGAGGTCTCCCCGGCACACCGCTCCACAGGCGTTCGGCTTCCCGACGCAGTTTCAGTTCGACATCCCAGCAATCGTCCCGAACCCGCAGATCGAGATAACAGAGGAACCAGGTGATCCTCAGATAGACAAACACAAACAGGCCGATCGCCACCTCGACCATGAGGACCACGGGATCTTTCCACAGGAACTTGAAGACCGCGATCAGCACTTCCCTGTTCTCGCTGGCGTAGGCAGTGTCCAAACCCAGCCGTCCCATCAGCAATGGAGTGCCCAACAGCCAGTTGGAAGCGAAATCCGCTGTCAGCAGCAGCATGCTCCACAGCATCACCCCATAACCGGCCAGTGAAAACCAGAGCGACATCACGCGGGATGATTCGAGGTCAAGCAGCTTGGTCGACCGCTCGCCATGCAGCACCGGATCGATGTTCCGCAAGACACGAGCCTCGGTGCGGAACGGCCACCGGCTGACCAACAATACGCCGGGCAAGACCAACATCGCCAACGCGAACATTTCCACGCTGCGTCGAAAACAGCGTTGCAGCAGGAACCACCAGGGACGTGGCCCCAGTCGCCGGCAGGCTCCCGCCACAGAGACCGGTTCACCAAACATCAACTGTCCCGTGAGGGACGCCACCAGGGTCCCGAGGAATCCACTGGCCACAACCGCCGCCACGAGTGCCCGGGGCCACGTCCAGTCGAACACGCGGCCGGTCGTGGCAATCAAGACCAACACCGGCAGACAACACCAACACCAGGCGGCCAGATACCCCCGAAACCCACTGCGCAGAAGCAGCAGTGCCAGATCCAGGTTGTTCCCCAGGGTCCGCGGAGTGAGGGGAATGTGGCTTTCAGGGGGACTCACGACTCGGTCTCCTCCCAGCGCCCCGAGAAAGTCAGGTAGACCGTCACAAGGATCCACAGCAGGATCCCCACGGTCACCTTGAGCAGATCCGGAATGTCGGAGGGAGACCAGAACGCCTCGATCAATGCGGCCACCAACAGCATTCCCCCCGCCCCCACGGCAATCTCGATCGCATCGCGTCCCCGTTCCCACAGCGCATCCATCCGCGATTGGCGCCCGGGGTGCAGCAGGGCATGCCCCAGGATCAACCCGGCCCCGCCCGCGACGGCAATCGCGACCAGTTCAAACGCCCCGTGCGAGATCACGAATGTCAGGAATTTCGCCTGCCGCCCGGTCCCCACCAGGTATCCCGCCATCGCTCCGATCGCAATCCCGTTGTACAGCAGCGTGTACGCGGTCCCGATCCCCAGCAGGATTCCCCGACCAAAACAGTCGAATGCGATGCTGATGTTGTGCTGGGTATAGAACCCGGCCATGACGAGTCGCTCGGAACTGTCGTCACGTGTCTTCCGCCAGCTCGATCCCGAATTGTCGTCCGGGGCATGATAGGACTCGCCCGCCTGTTCGAGTTCCTGGAGCGACACGATCCGGCGGGCCAGTTCGGGCTCCGACTGCACCAGGATCCAGGTGACCGCCAGCGGACCGAAAAAGAGCAGGCAGGAGGTCACGAAGTACCAGAAATTCCGTCGAAACACCCGCGGGAATCCACTGACCACAAAATCACGAATGGCTCTCAGCCGGGTCGGTGGTGCCCTGTAAAACGTGTTGTGTCCCCGGGTCACCAGGTCGTTCAGGTAACCCGTCAATGACTTGCCCCAATCGCGCGACTGCACGAGTGACAGATCCTGACAGATTTCCCGGTACATGCGTGAAAACTGGCTGACATCGTCCGATTCGACACTGCGGAGCCGCTCGGGACGGAATTGCTCCAGCAGTTTTTCAAACGCCTCCCAGTCTTGCCGTCGCCGGGCCACAAACTGCCGCTTGTTCATCCCCTCGCCCCCATCTTTGCCACAGCCTGATCCGGGGATGCCTCGGCGGTCTCGCGCCAGTCATCGTCTGCCTCGACAGGATGGAACGTGGCATAAACCCGGGCCACAAAAGCCATGGGATAGCGTTCCACCAGGTCCTGCGAACCACGATAGTCCAGTCGGCGCGACAGGACGCGGGCCAGATCCCTGCACAGGGCGTGCCCCCGACGGTAATCGAGCACCAGTCGCCGTTCGAGAAACTCCTCGATCAGAGCCATGGTTGACGACGGGGGAACCCAATGACCGATGTCGGCCTTTGCAAGCGGTTCGATCTTCGAAAGGATGATCGGCTCCCGGGGGACCTTCACCGTCCGTTCCTGGACCACAATGGTCTGCCCCGCCAGGTCGCCCAGACGACGGAACCGGCCGGTCACCAGCATCGTCAACCAGGCAACCCCATAAACCCCGAGGCTCAGTCTGCCCCCCAGCAGGTAGGGGGCGGCATCCATCGCCCGCACGAAATTCCGGACAGTCGCCTCCCACGGCGAGATCGGGTAACCCGCTTCGTGGATCACCCGCAGGCCAAACATCTTCTTGCCCGGTGTCTGGCCGCGAAAAAAACCCTCGCACAGCGTGAAATACAGCCAGTCCAGCAGGAAGTAGAGGACCAACAGAGTTGCGAACCGAAGCGCGGCCAGGTTCAGGCCGAACGGGACGGCCACCAGGCTGACGATCGCGAACAACCCGATCCGAACCAACAGGTCCATCAGAAAGGCCCCGAGCCGTGAACCGGGACCCGCCAACTGAAACGTCAACACGACGTTCTCGGGCGTGACCACCACGTGATCCAGCGTGGTCTCGGAATTTGGGGCGACTGCGTTCGAAGGGGCCATGACTTGAGCATAATCGCGCCACTTCGGTGACGCCATCTGAGCTTCGCTCAACCCCCAGGACCGCCCGCCGACTCAGATTCATTCCGGGCACGGCGACCATGGATCCCGTGATGTCGGGACACGTCGTCTGAACGACACCTGTTTCACCCCGACAGTGGATCAGTCAGGAGAGTTTTCGTGCCGTGATTTTCGCCGCTGCAAAAAACAACCGGGCCGGCAGTTGTCTGCCGGCCCGGTCAACTCCATGCCCTTTCCAGGCAACTCAGGCGATCAGTGCTGGAACAGGAATTCCTTCGAGTTCAGCAGCGCCCAACCCACATCTTCCATCGCCAATTTCCGGTCGGGATTGCTGGAGATGTGCTTCTTGGCCGCCTCCAGTTCCTTTTCGACTGGTTTGCGACAGAGAGCGGCGAGATACAGTTGGGTGATGATCTCGTCATCGGACTTGTTGGCGTCAACCATCTGGTGGATCCGCCCCTTGGCATCCCGCAGCTTGTTGTGCACCACGGGGCCATTGATCATCTGCAGAGCCTGCGACAGGTTCGACTCATTCGACCGCTCGCACTGGCAGGCCATCTCACGCTGGGGCTGACCGAAAATCTTCAGGAAGTAGTGATCGGCCGGGGGCTCGATCAACTCGGTCGCCCGGGTTCCCGGAGGAGCACCGGGGAACGTCTCGGGGACCGCGGTCACCGCACAGATCGAATCGAGCAACTGCTCGGCCGACAGCAACCGGGTGTTGGCGTGCGAGAAGTAGATCTCGTCGTTGGCATTGAACTGGTTCTTCCGGCTGCTGAGCTGATAGGTCCGACTCTTCATGATCATCTTCACCGCCCACTTGCGGCTGAAGTTGTTCTTGGCAAACTCGGCAGCCAGACGTTCCAGCAGGGTCGCATTCGAGGCGGGATTCGAGTCGCGGAAGTCATCCACGGGCTCAACAATTCCACGTCCCATCAACTGACCCCAGATCCGGTTGACCGACGCCTTGGCGAAGAACGGATTCTCGGGAGCGGTCAGCCACTGGGCGAAGACTTCCCGCCGATCCTGATCGGCCGGTACATCGACATCCCCCTTCAGCAGCAGGTGGGTCTTCATCTGCTTGCCGGTGCGGGGCTGGGTCACCTCACCCCCCTTGGCGACGAAGATCACTTCTTCCGTGGCGTCGGCCGCGTTCTTGCGACCAATCCGGGCAAATGCCGCCCCGATGCCGTAGTAGTTGTCCTGGGTCCACCGCTCAAACGGGTGGTTGTGACACTTCGCACACTGAATGCGAATTCCGAGGAACAACTGGGCAGTGGTCTCAGTCGCATCCTGCGGATCGCGGCTCGCCCGCCAGTAATTGGCAGCCGGGTTCGAATAGACACTCCCCTTCGCCGTCAACAGGTCTCGGGCGAACTGGTCCATGGGCATGTCGGTCCGAACGCACTCGTACAACCACTGGCGGAACTTCGCCACACCGGTGGGATTCAACCGCTTGGCATTGGCCCGCAGCACATCGCCGAGGGTCAGAGTCCAGTTGGAGGCGAAGTCATCGGTTTCGACCAGGGCGTCGACCAGCAGGTCGCGCTTGTTGGGAGCGGCGTCAGCCAGGAACCGTTCCGATTCCTCAACGGTCGGCAAACGTCCCGTCGCGTCGAGGTAGGCCCGCCGCAGGAACTCTTCGTCACTGCACACGTCCGACGGCAGGATCTGCAGTTGCTTCAACTTGCCAAACACATAGGTGTCGACGAAGTTGTTCTCGGGAGGATTGTTCCATGCAAAGCCAGGCACATCTTCCAGGAAGGTGATGTACGAGGTGGCCATCTTGTCGAGATACCGGGCGAGAATCGCTGTCTCACCGCGCGAGACCTTATCGACCAGGCCATCTTCACCCACCCTGGCGACCGTTTCCGCCGACGATGAGTAGCAGGCGATCTGCGTCACATCGCGGATCGAACCATCCGAGTAATGGGCCAGCACCAGCAACTGCTGACGGTTCCCATCCTTCTGGAAGACACGGCCTTCAGGCAGCACCTGGATGCTGGTCACGTCGGGCTCGGTCCCCGGGTCGAGACGCAAACCTTCCGAAATCCAGCCTTCCATGATCTTGTGGGAGGGGTCACCCTTCTTGAGACGGCGTCCCCCACCATGCGCCAACTCCATCAGTGGCTTGCGGAGCAGCAGACTCTCTTCAGGAGCCACAATGTTTGTCCGGCGGCCGTAGTACTCGGTCCGCAGGGTCATGATGTCAAGTGGCGGATCATACGCCCGCAACGACAGGCGGAATCCCCCCTTGCCTGAGGGAGACCCGTGACACGCCCCGAGATTGCAACCCGATTTCGTCAGGGCGGCCAGCATCTCGTTCTTGAAGCTGAACGGATGGGCGCTCTCCATCCCCTGCACTGTCACATCCACCTTGGCGGCCTTGCCCGCCACCACGGCCAGAATCTGGCAGGTCCCATTTCCGATTGGCAGAATCACCCCGTTTTCCACCCGGGCAACCTGCGGATTGTTGGAAACAAACTCAGTCGCCGGCGTGAGATCACGCACTTCCCCGGTGGCATAGTTGCCCGTGGCGAGCAGTTGCTGACGGGAACGTCGCCCCGCCAGTGTCACCTTCTCGGGTGTCAGGGTCAGCGAGGCGGGCTCACCCACAACAACGCCAGCCGCAGGGGCCGGTGCAGCGGCGGGCTTGCCTTCCGCCGCGTGGGAGGTGCCGGCCGAAACGGCCAACAGAGCCACGAGAGCCAAGTGGCTCCAGGCACGCCAATTCGAGAGCAGTTGGGGCATGGGAATTCGCTCCAGTGGAGACTGCATGACGACCAGTCGAGGGAAAGCAGGGCCCTCAACGCATCAACAGATGGTCATTACTCTTTATATCAGCCGGGGAAGGGATTTGCACCCCAGAAGCTGGAGGGAATGACGGCCTTGGGCAATCCAGCCCCGACCACACCAATCCCAGCAGTTCTCCGGACCCGACTCCGCACGTTCGACAAATTCGCCTGGAACCGGCCCGTTTTGCTCAAGTCCCTGCCACACTCTGCGTGGGTTGATTGAACCCCTGGACCAATCCGAACCGGGACCAATCCGAACCGGGACCAATCCGAACCGGGACCAATCCGAACCGGGACCAATCCGAACCGGGACCAATCCGGCACGGGAGGAATCCTGTCGGGGACCGGGCCGTTCCCGGTCCCCACTTCGCGGCAGCCGAACCGTGCCGGCAGCCCGGATGGTCGGCCTCGCCGGTTCCCGCGTCTCTATTCCACGGTCAATGCCACGTTCGCCGAACCAGCGGCCACCTTCGCATTGCCGTTCATCCCTTCACCATTCACCACAATGTTGTTGACGGCCCCCACGGCCGCGTCCGCCGCCGCTTCCAGTTCGAGTTCCACTTCGCCCTTGTCGGCAGGAATCATCGTCGCCGGTGCTGCAACCCCCTTGGGGAGATTCGCAAAGGCCAGGGTGATCGGACCGGCAAACGCGGGATTTCGCACAGCCGTCACCTTGATCTTCAGCTTGCCCCCCTTGGTGATCTTGGCTCCCCCGAAATCGGGCTTCAGCTCAAAGGGTGCCGCCAATCGCAGCGTCAGGGCGGGAATCGGCTGTGAACCGGTCGCATTCCCCTGTTTGCCGGTCCCCAGCAACACGGCACTGAATTGACCCAGCGGGGCCTGATTGTTCGCCGCGAACACAATCTCGACTTCATTGGCTCCCTTCGGAACGGGCTTCACAGCTGCAGTCACTCCGGGGGGAAGTCCGTTCTGGGCCGGCAGCACCGCCAGGGCGATTTCCTCGGCGAAATCCCCTGTCCGGGTCGAAATCACCTTCACCGTCGCTGAGAGATCCTTGCCAAACACGATCTCGGGCTTGTCGGTCTTCAGGACAAACAGCGGCGCGGGCATCACACCAACCGCCACGGTCTCTGCCAGGGCCGGCGGCGGGACCGGCAGCGCACTGAAGGCCGCCCGCTGGGCCGCAGAAACTGTTGCCACAGCCTGATGGGTCACCGCCCCCTGGGTCGATTTGCCCACGATTTTCAGGTTGTGGATCTTTCCGGCAGGAGCGTTCGGGGCAGCCGCGATGGTCAGTACGGTGGAGGCCAGTCCTGGTCCAATCACAGTCGGAGTCGCGACGATTCCTTCCGGAGCCCCCGCCAGCGACAGTTCAATCGGTCCCGCGAAACTGTTGCGGGTCGCCGAAACCGTGACCGTCACCAAGCCCCCCGCCGGAATATTCAGCGTGTCGGCCGAGGCGGCCAGATCAAACTTCTCGGCAAACGGGGTGACGGCAATCCGGTAGGCGAACTCGGTCCCGCCCCGGCGGTGCAGGTCTTCCACCACGAGGGTGTAATCCCCGTCGGCGGGGAAGGTGTAGTCCAGGACGGCATCATTGGTGCCGACGTCATCCGCCGACGCGACCTCGGCACCGTCGGCCTTGAGCAGCCGCAGGAACAGGTCGCAGGGAGATCCCGCCTGTCGGGTGACAGCGGTGTAAATGAAACGGGTCCCGGCCTTGGCGGTGAAGACAAACCGGTCAACATCGCCCGCCTTGTCGAACCGGCCATTGAGGCTCCCTTCGACGGGAACTCGGGTTGACTGGGCCGCTTCGTTGTTCGGTTCGACCTCGACCGCTTCGGGAGCAGTCCCGACAGAGACCACGCCGAATCCACTGCTCTTGGCACCGGCCCCCTTGGCCGACAGCGAAAGCCACTGCAGGGGACTGTCTCCCGGGAGATTCACGGGGAGAGCGGGGACGCCATCGACGGCGATCCCGGCAAATCCGACCTGGGCCGCCGCCCCCTTCTGGATCCCCATCGGGTACGGCACGGTAACCGCCGGGAAGTCACCAATTCGCAGGCGGTAGAAGAAGTTTCCTCCCCCCTGGAAGCGAATGTCACGGACTTCGACGATGTAATCGCCGGTTTCCTTGATGGTGAAGCTCAGCAGGGAATCGGGAGCGATCCCGGCAGCGTCATCGCTGTAGGCGAGTTCCCGCCCCTTGGCATCCAGCAGGCGGATCATCGGATCAAGCGGCGAACCGAGGCGGCGCCCCAGAACCTCGATGGTAATTCGCTGACCAGCCGACGCGGCGAACTTGTAGTAGTCCCGTGACAGGTTGTCGACGTAACCATCGACCGCTGCGGGAATCGTGATTGCCTGGGCATTGGCCAAAGCCTGGTTCGGTCGCACCTGGGCCACGCTTGGCAGGTCATCGACCATCACCAGCTTCAGGTTCGAAACCCCACTGGCGTTCGCCATCCGAACGCCATAGACCCCCACGGGAACGTCCGGCGGCAACTGCACCCGGTAGGTAATCTCGGCTGCATTGGTCCCATTCCCCGCCACATCGGTGGGCAGAGCCACCATGGCCCCCGGGATGTTCGACCAGAACTCGGTCGGACCGGCGAGGCTTCCCCCACGCAGTTTCAGATCGGTCGACTGACCGGGGGCCACAGCCTGCGGAGCCGTGGAACTGATCCCCGGCTGGGCCGACGCCACAGCGGGAAGAAGCGCCAATCCTGCGACACACGAGAGCGCGACGCGGGCACCAGGACAGAAACGCATGGTGGAGATCTCCGGGGCAAACAGGCTGCCCGGCTGCGATTCGCGTCTGCCAACCGTGGAAAATGGTCAACCAAACGCATCTCGACAGGGCGGGTGAGCTTCGCGGCCAGCATTCCCCCCGGGAACGCCGGCCGGAAGGTCGGGGGTGGGGAACTGGCAGGCCGCCGCCACGGCGATGACCCGCCAGTCCATCAAAAGGACCAGAATGTCCGCATGATAAGGAGGGGGGGGAAGAGGCGTCAAAGCAGCCCCCGCCTCGCGACACAATCGCTGTCACAACTGCCGGGATCCCAGTCGTGCCACGAGAACCCTCCGGTCCGACTCAGGGAGCGACCGGGAGAGCCCGGTTCTTGAGGGCTGCCTCGTCGGCAAAGCCCTCGGGTTCGATCGTTTCGAACCGCCACAACCCCAGGGTCTGGTCATCGACGGGCAGCAGCCCGGTCGGGACGCCTTCCCCGTCCCGCAGCCCCCGGGAGATTCGCACCTCATCGAGCCAGCCCGAACAACCAATCGCCCGGTCCACCAGCGTTCCGAACCCCAGCCCGTCATCCGCCGACTTGGCCGCTCCCAGGTTGACCTTCTGGTCGGCCGCCGCCTGGCCATCGACAAAGATCCGGACACGCTCGGGTTCCCGCAGGCAACGGATGAAATGCCACTGCCCATCGGCGATGTCGACCGTGGTTCCCACGTGGTCGGGCTTCATCCCGGGAGCATACAGCGTCAGGTGGCCGCTCCCCGGCTGTGTGAACAGTTCCCAGTGCGTCGGAGACGATTTCAGCTCGTTCGCCACCAGGATGTTGTAGGTCTGCTTCTGGAAGAGACGAACCCAGCATTCGACGGTCATCGGCAATTCGTGGTACTCGGCACGCCCCTTCGCGATGGCCCCTCCCTTGCGGGTGTCGAGAGCCTGTCCCGAACGACCTTCCCGAAGCAGCCCCTCAACGGGAGGCGCGGCGGTGAGGGTCGGGACCGGGTCACTGGTCGGCGTGAGAGGCACCACCTTCCGTCCTGCCGTCCAGGCGACGGCGCGCCGCAGCATCTCGCGGGCCTCAAACGTGTTGTAGGTCTGTTCGCTGTGCCCCAGCAGGGTCTGGAAGATCCGCCCCTTGCCGTAGGTCGAGGTCCAGGCCAGCGGTTCGTCTTCACCGGTGACCTTCGACCGCGCGGTGATCAACGGCTCGATCGCCCCTTCTCCCTCCTGCCGGAAGTACAGTTCATCGGTCACCTCAAACGGCTTGAGCCCCGCCGTGATCGGATCCGACAACCCGGTGGGATGAACCTGAAACCGGCCAAAGGCATCGTGGCCGCTCTTCCCCTTGTGATTCCACATTCGCCGGACGATTTTCTGGTATTCGGGCCACGCGGCCGCCTCGGCCATCGGCAACGAAAAGTGCCAGGCCCCATTGGCAAAGTGCACCAGCACCAGTCCCCCTCCCTGCTCGAGGAATTTCACAAACGCCGTCCGCGACTCGGGAGAGAGCGCAGTCGGGTCTTGCCAATTCACATAGTTCTGCACCACCACATCGGTGTTTTCCCGCGACAGTTTCGCCAGGTCTTCAATGGTGTGCGAGACTCGCACCTGGACCCGGGAGTCTTTTTCCAGAAGCGCCTGGATCGCCGGTGTGGTCTTTTCCCAGTTGTGCCACTTGTGAGCCTCATTGCCGGCGTAGATCTGCACCCGCAGCGGGCGGTCATCGACCTCGGCACGGGCGGTTCCCTCCACCCCCGCGAGCGCAGCGGTGATCTCATCGTGCGTGTAATACCGGGCATCCACCCCTCCGGGAGGAATTTCGGCATGGGCCGTCCACAAGAGGGCATTCAGCACCAGCTTGCGAAACTGGGCCTGCTTCCAATTGTCGTAGAAGTGCCCGCAGGTGGTCCCAAAGCCCCGGCCACCATTGGCCCGCTGGCGTGCCCACGCCACCACCCGACCATCGGGTTCACGCCCCTCGATGGCGGGGACGCGCCAGAGGGGGATGATCCCCTCCCGGTCGGTGGCGAATCGCAGGTTGTAGTAGAACTCTTCCCGCAGCTTGGTCGATTCGAGTCCCTGCCCGATGGGATGCTCGCCGGCGACCACCTCAACCCCGGTCTCCAGCGTGTTGATGGCCGAGTACCACTGGCGCTTGCCGTCGGTCTCCCAGTCAAAATAGCCCCCCGTCCAGTCGAGCACCTGGGGAGCGTATTTGTCGGGCGCGAAGGTGGAGAAGTGAAACGTCGCGAAGCCGCAACCCCGGGCAACCTGCTTCGCGACAAACTGCACCCGGGCCTCATTGGCGAGAAACGGTGTTTCTTCGAAAAGATCTCCATCGCGACCATCGGAGATCACGAGAATGGTGTCGGCCCGTTCGAGGGACGAGGGATCCTCAGGCCAACCGTCGAGAAAAAACTCGGTCACCACCCGATCGCGCACATTCGAGTTGTCGAGCATCACCTTGATGAGGCGGGCCGACCATCCGTAGTCGTGGATCCCGTTCCCCACCGGTCCATGGCTCTTCTTGCCCGCGACGACGACGACTCGGCGGGGGATGGCATCCGCCCCCCGGGCTGGTTGGGACCAGCCGAATTCAAGTGCCAGGATCGCGAGCAGGGCGAGCGAGAAACGTGTCACCATTCGAGAGGATCGGGAGGTGCGGGCCATGGGCGGTTCCAACGGGAGAAACGGGGCACAACTCCAGTCGACGTCCCCAATCGGCGAACACCGATGGTCCCGGACCCAAACTGGCAGCGTGCCGGGGCGAGCATAATGCCTGCCACCGTCACGGCACAGTCTCACCGCACTGCGCCAGGCCCAACGCGGTCGGGCGCCACCAGGCACAGCCCCGCAACCACATCGACGTTCGACAGTGACGACTCAGGTGGTCGGGGATGCCGCGACAGCCTGCCGAAAGTCGTCGAATTCCACCACGGGTAGCGGCGACGCACCGGTCATCCGCTCGATCGAGGGGGCATCCTTGAACCCCGAGCCAGTCACCAGGGCGACGACGATCGCATCGCGGGCCAGCTCGCCGGCGGCACACGCCTTCAGGACGGCCGCTGTCGCGGCGGCCCCTGCCGGTTCACAGAAGATCCCCTCTTCACGGGCGAGACGGGCCTGGGTCTCCCAGACCTCGGCATCCTCGACGAGATGCCCCGTTCCACCGGTTGCGCCACACTCGGCAATCGCGAGGTTTCCATCAATCAGGTTGGGAACCTGCAGGCCGCTGATTTTTGTTTCGCAGACAATTTCACGTCCCTCAGAATCTCCCCGCCGCAGGGCCGAGGCAATCGTGTCATTCCCCCGGGGTTGCACAATCTCGATGCGGGGAACGCGGGAGAGCCCGCGATGCACGGCCAACCAACGGAAGCCGCGCGCGATGGCGACGGCCGCTCCACAACCCCCGGCAGGACAGAAAACATGGTCGATCGGCTGGTCGACCTGGGCAGGCAGTTCGAGCCCGATTGTCTGCACTCCCGTCATACCCCGGGGGCTGTACCGGTACGCACTGATCTGCATCGCGGAGGCCGGCTGCCCCCCGAACTCCTGCAGCAGCTCAAACACCTGACCGGTCACTTCCGGACGCAATCCAAAGCCCCGAATGCGATGCAGCCGGGCACCATAGGCCAACAGTTGGCGGCACTTCTCAAGAGGAGCGGTTTCGACCAGGGCGACGTGGCAGTCGATCCCTGCGGCAGCACAGTACGCGGCGAGGGCGGCCCCCGTATTCCCGCTGCTCGTGGCCAGGCATCGGCGCTGACCGCGGGCCAGCATGTCCGAGACCGCCACGGCGGCAAACCGGTCCTTGTACGATCCGGTCGCCGACAGGTTTTCGAGCTTGAAAAACAGTCCCGGCAACCCCGCACGGGGGCCAATCACCCGCGAACGCACCAGCGGAGTTCCCCCCTCCCCCAGCGTCATCCGGCTGGCCTCGGGGACCGGTTCGAGTGCTGCTGCCCAATCCCAGACACCACGGGTTGAAACCTTCATGCTGTCTGTTCGGACTCCCGTCACTGGGGGAAACTCAGCTCAAGCGAATGCACTCTCGCGAGGGCGCAACCATTCCGAAACGGGGCCGTTACCAATTCGAATGGTCGGCAATCGGCGGCGGTGATCGGTCAGATGGGACCGGCTCTCACTTGGGAGGGCGTCCGCGACGGCCGGTGCGCGGTGCCGGGGCATGGTTCCGGGAAATGATCCCCTGGGCCTGCTGGACAATATCGGCCCGCAATTCGGGAGGTTCGAGAACCTGGCATTCCGAACCCCACGACAAAATCCAGCGGCGGATCTCGATGAATGAATTCAACTTGATCTCGAAGATCACCCCGCCATCCTTCGTGGGCGAGAGAGTCTGGCTCTCGTTCCAGACCTTTTCCTTCACGTACCTGGCGGCTGTCGGGGCAAACGCGAGCCGAATCGTCTTGAGGGGGGCGTCGGGCTCTCCCACCACCCGGAAACTTCCAGCGAGAAATTCATTGATGTTGAACGACGCGGGAACCGAGAAGCTCTGCCCGGTGAACTTGATCTTGCGGACCCGGTTCGGGGCGAACGTTCGCTGTGCCTTCCGCAAATGGCACCAGCCCACCACGTACCATTCCCCATCGATGCAGCTGAGATGCCAGGGATCGACCGTGCGGACCGTGGTGTCATCGCGGCCGGCCGACCAATAGACCATCTTGACCTGCTTGCGGTGCAGGACCGCATCGGCCAGCTTGCGGAAAATCTCGATATCCTGCCGGGTGGTGTGCGATTTCTGAACCGAGTGCGCCTGCTGGATGGTTTCCCACTGGACAGTCACCTGCTCGGGAAGCAGATCGGCCATGCGGCTCAGCGACCTTTTCAACTGCGCATGGGCGGGGGTGCCCCGAAAGTCGTCGAGCACACGCGCCCCCAGGAACATCGCCAGCAGGTCCCCCTGCGACACACTGAAGTCGGGCAGACGCCAGTTGAGATCGGTGTATCGCCAGCCATTGCGTTCGCGACAGAAGTCGAGCGGTGCCCCCAGTTCATCCTTCATGAAAATCAGGTCGCGACGAATCGTTTTCGGATTCATGTTGACCACTTCCGCCAGCAGATCCACCGTGGGGTAGTCCACCGCACGCAGGGCATTGTCAATGACGATCAATCGCCGGAATTGAGGACGCTTCGACTGGGGCGGCTGCTTCTGTTTCTGTTTCATGGTCGGTCGGGCGGCTGGTGGGGAACCGGGGCACGGGGGTGGACTGTCGAACGTCCCAACACCTTGTGTAAAGGTGTCCACGAGAAGCGCCCCTGTCAACTGATTTTCACAGAATTCCCTGTCGGGGCGGCAATCTGGACCAGGCAACAGGAACGGCCCCGCGTCGTGACGCATGTCCCTCTCCCCGTGGTGGCGAGCAGGATGCCATGCCCGCCGTGCGATCGACGGCCGGTAAAACACTCAGCCTCGACAGCGGGGATGACGGGCCGATCAAAACCGAACTTCCTGTTTTGAGAAAAGCGGTCGGCTGACACCCCGGGGACTGGTCCCCCGCAGGTGACCCGGCGACAATCGGGTCTCGTCGGCGGAATTGCCCCGATCGCGCTCCCGGGGCAACACCGTCTTGTCGACCAGCCCTTTTTTGAATGCACAACCCGCCCTGCCCGAACTCCATGTCCGAAACGAAGCGCAAGCCCATCGTCACTGTCCAGCAGCACATCCTGCAGGATCAATGCAAATTCCCCGGTGCCTCGGGGGAATTCTCCTGGCTTTTGTCGGGAGTCACCCTGGCCACGAAGATGATCCAGGCAAAGGTGCAGCGGGCGGGGCTCAGTGACATTCTGGGCGAACATGGCGCCATCAATGTGCAGGGTGAGATTCAGCAAAAGCTCGACGTCTACGCCAACGACGTCCTGCACCACAATCTCAGCGTGCGCGAGAGTATCGGGATTCTCGCATCGGAAGAGAACGAGACTCCCATCACCATCCAGCATGCCACCCCCAATGCCAAGTATGCTGTGATCTTTGACCCCCTTGACGGGTCGTCGAACATCGATGTCGGGGTTGGGGTCGGCACCACCTTCTCAATTCTCCGCCGACCCGAGAATGCCGATTGCCATGATGTCGAACAGTGGCTGATGCAGCCGGGGACACGCCAGGTCGCAGCGGGATACGTTGTCTATGGCTCCTCCACGATTCTCGTCTACAGCGTGGGGCGTGGAGTGCATGGATTCACCCTCGACCCGGCCATTGGGGCCTTCGTCCTGTCGCACGAAGACATCAAGATGCCCTCGCAGGGGAAGTATTACTCGGTCAACGAGGCCAATGTGGATTCGTTCCCCACCGGCTACCAGGCGTTCGTCCGGAATCTCCGACAGGGTCTGAATGGGAAACGCTACTCATCGCGCTACATTGGATCGATGGTGGCCGACGTCCACCGGACTCTGCTCAAGGGGGGCGTCTTTCTCTACCCTCCAACAGCCGACAATCCGGGGGGAAAACTGCGTTTGCTGTACGAGGCCAGCCCAATGGCCTTCCTCGTCGAACAGGCGGGGGGAATCGCCACCGATGGCCGGCAGCGGATCCTCGACATTCAACCGCACAGCATCCACGAGCGCACTCCCCTGGCCCTCGGCAGCCGGGTTGAAATGGAAGAACTGCAGCGCTGTCTCGCCAGCGCTTAGGCGGCTGAAGAGCGGTTGGGAAATGACTGTGTCCGTTTCGTGATGCCAGCCCGCCAGGTCATCGCGCCAGCTTCTTTTCCAATCTGGTGGAATTCTCCCGGTCGCGGCACGGCTTAGCGCTGTGTTTCGACGGCTGTGGGAGAAACAACCGGTTGGGCTCGGCGCGACACTGGCGCGGGGGGATCTCCCGCAAACTCGGCGATGATCAGCAGGCACTGGCAGGCAATCACCGCCAGCACACCCCACAGCAGCGTGCGATGGACGGCTCGCGCCACGTCCTGTTCCGACGTCGCCGGTGCATGTCCGAAGAGTGCCGCCAGCGTCCCCGCGAGAAACCCCGAAGCGACCACCTTCGCCACGAGAAACGAGAACCAGTGCGGGGCCAGCTTGACCCCCGAGAGCATCAGGTTGAGCGCCAGTCCCAACGGGGCCCCCTGGTGCCCTGCCGAGTAGACCAGGGCGGCCATCAACAGCCCGGCCGCCAGCGATGCTCCGGTCGCGAGACCCATGCAGAGAACCTGCGCCGCGACTGCGGGCACCAGAGCGAAACTTTCCAGCCTCCAGCGTGCCAGGGCCAGCGTCTCCAGCAGTCCCGACCGGACCGCCGAGGCCAGCCGGGCCGCCTGGGCCGCCCCCAGCTTCGTCGCGACCAGCCCGCAGGCTCCCAGCGGCAACACCACCCGCACCAGGGTGTGCCCGGTCGCCCGCAGGATCTCGGGCAACAGCAGCGGCTCCACCAACTCGGGACGCGGCGTCTGCTCAAAGATGAAAAATGCCACCGTCCCCGCCACCAGGACGCATCCGGTCAGCGTGAACAGCAGCGTCCCGGGTGACAGGACGTCTCCGGCCACCTGCCGTCCCAGGGCCCACGGCTGACGGATCCCCAACAGGCCCCAGGCCAATGCCAGGGGAGAGAGCATCAATCCTCCCAGCATCTGCAGGGCCCGGCTCGCAGACTCCCCACCCCACATCCACCAGCCGGCCGGCCCTGACCGCGGCACAAACTGCAGGCTGCTGACCGCCACCACCTGCCGCACCCGCCCCTCCTCAAGCGGACATTCCAGGATTCTCACCCCGGCAGGGACCTCTCCCCCTTCCGGAAACACCTGGTCGAGCGCTTCGGGCACAAACCATTGCGGCTCGTGCGTGATCACGATCACAATCGACTCGCGGCGGTCGGCCAACTCCAGCAACTCGCGCCCCAGTGCCCGGGCCGCCCGCGGATCGAGCCCGGCTGTCGGTTCATCCGCCAGCACCACCGGCGGCGGTCCCTCGCCGGAATGCCGGGGGAGCAAACCCCGCACGGCTGAATAACGAATCCGCTCTCCGCCCGACGCCCTGGCGAGTGTGTCGGGCAAGCCCGGCAGGTGAAACCGCCCGGTCAACTCCCCCGCCGCCCGCAGGGCTTCGTCAGGCCGCAGGTGCGAAAACAACCGCAGGTTGTCGGACGCCGAGAGTCCGTCGATGAAACCAAGCCGCTCGGCCTGGGGCAAAAAAGCCATCAGCTCGCGCGATTCGGGGTGATAGCCAGCGCTGCTCCAGACAGGACAAGGGTTTCCGCCGGGATGCAGCGTGATCTCACCAGCACACGGAATCCGCGGATCCGCCAGTTCACCAAACCCCAGCAGCGCGCGGGCAAACGACGACTTTCCGCTGCCCGATGGTCCCGAGACCAGGTACAGCCGCCCCACCTGCAGCGTGCACGCCTCCTGCAATTGCAGCTGACGGTTTCCAAGATCAATCGCCAGACGCAGAACTTCCAGTCGCACACCGGCCACCGACGAGCCGCCCGGCGGAGTGATCTCTTCCTGCTGTTCGGCTCCGGTCATGGTGTCACCGGGCGGTAGAGAATCTCGAGGGCCTGGCCATCAGACCGGGGTTCGATGATCAAGAGCGGTGCCTCGCTGATGCCCAGGGCCCCCCGCAGGGCATGCGCGAAGACCAGTCGGGGGCCCCCGGCACTGGAGACGAGTCGGCGATTCGTGAAATCGCGGGCATACGACTCGACGGCCCGGACGACTTCGGGTTCGCCAGCCGTCCAGGCGGGAACCACCGCCTGTTCAAACAATCGGGGAGCCCACCGTTCGCGCAGCGTGCGGACAAACTCTTCCTTGTGTCGACCCAGGACTTTCTCAATCTTCTCAAGGATCGTTCCCTGGTGCTGCTCCCAGAATTCCTGCAATTCGGCGAGGATCGACTGACTCAGCCGGGCGCGATCTTCGCCCTCGAGAAACTCGGCCGGCGAACGATCGGGGATGGCGGTGTATCCGAACCCCTGGCGAACCCAGTCCCGCATGTCTTTCCGGGCATTGTCGGCCCCGGTGATCGCAACCCGCCAGATCCCGCTGGCCACACCCTCCACCCCGACCTCATTCCAGGCCCGTTCCGAAAGGTTCGCGATCAGCTCATCCTCCAGCGGTGTCAGTTCGCCGCGCAATTCCTCGAGAGCCTCGACCAGCAGTTCACGGTCTCCCTCTTCGAGATTCCAGGCGAGGGCTTTCACTTCGCGCAGCAGGTTTTCGGTCAGCCTGGGAACCATCTCGCGTTCAACCACCGGCCAGAGCGCATCGCGGGCCTGCAGCGCCTCGTCGAGCGGCGCTTCGGGGCTGACAATCAGCCGGACCGCCTGCTCAAGCCCGATCGACTCGGGAGCCCCCCGCAACAGGCCACCCGTGGCGAGTTCCTTCCGCGCCTCTTCGGCCAGCAGAAAATGCAACGTCACCCTCCCGGCCCCGGCAGGTTCAACCCGCACCACCTTTCCCACGATCTCGGGAAGGCCGTCGTCCCGCGACCGGTGAATCAGGTCTGCCGGGAGAACTCCCAGGTCCCCGGGGACGTCACAGGTCAGCGGAATCTCGCTGGTTGACGTCCAGGCACCGGCGAATTCTCCCAGTGCCCGACACGCGTCGGCTGGGGCCGGCTGTCGCAGACCGACCGCCAATCCCCCCACCCCAGCCGCCAATCCCAGCACCCCGGCCCATTGTCGGGCGGTCTGTTGCCAGCGGTACGAGCGATTCCACATGGGTGCGTTCGGTCGGGGGGAAAAGTGAGAGTTCTGCCAGTCACAGCCGGCGAAGAATCGGTCCGCCAGTCAGCCAAGCGGGGTCGAAATCCGTTTTCACCAGCCAGCCCGGGAAAACCGCACGGCTGATCGGCAATCAACTGCGACACCGACGATTATTTCAGCGGACGACCAAATTCGACAACAGAGATTCCATCGGGACCACACCCCCTGGCCCGCAAACCCTTGTTACAACCGTCCCTCTCCAATCAGGACCACACCCGGCTGTTCCGACTGTCGACACCGGTTCCAGTGCTCTTTCAGACGGGGGAGCTCGTCGGGCTGAAGGATGGCGACATACTCAAGTCCCCAGGCCTTCAGAATCGGTTCCGTGTAGGTCCGTGCCGAGTCGGTCGCCGCGGGATTGAGCGAACTCCGCCAGCCAACGATCGCAAACAAGGGAAGTTCGTAGTCGAACAGAAAGTTCCGCAGCGCATCCCCCGAGTCGAACAGCCCAGTGCATTGCATGATCACGAGTGGCGTCCTGCCACCCAGGTAGAGCCCGGCGGCGATCCCCCACGCCTCCGCTTCGCGGCTGACGCGGATCAGGTCGATTCCCTCGGCTGCATCCAGCGCCTGTTCCCAGGCTCCCAGGGTACTGTCGGGGAGCCACACGACGTGCGTCACCCCCATGGACTGCAGCTCCGCGACCAGCACTTCCCCCGAGAACATTCCCGTGTCCCCCGTTGTGACTCACAACCAGCCTTCGCTCAACCCGGCCAGCGTTCCACCACCACCTTGGTTTGCGTGTAGAACTCGACGCCATGCCGTCCCTGGGCGTGGAGGTCCCCCAAAAAACTCGCCTTGGCCCCACTGAAGGGGAAATACGCCATGGGGGCGGCCACGCCAATGTTGATGCCCACATTGCCCGCCTCGACCTCCTGCCGGAACCGCCGGGCGGCACCGCCGCTGCGGGTGAACAGGCTTGCCATGTTTCCATATTCGGCCTGGTTGATGAGGGTGATCGCCTCACCCAGGTCGGCGGCATGCATCAGGCTCAACACCGGTCCAAACACCTCGGTCCGGGCAATCTCTGCCGTCGGCTGCACCCCGTCGAGCACCGTGGGACAGAGAAAGAATCCCTCATCGTCCCCCTCGGCACTGCGGCCCCGACCATCAACCAGGGGGAGCGCTCCCGACCGGCAACCGGTGTCGATCAGGCTGCTGATCCGCTCGCGGCTCTCCCGGGAAATGACTGGCCCCATCTGGACGCCCGGGGAGGCTCCATAGCCCACCCGCCGACTCGCCGCCACCTCGCTGATCGCCTCGCGGAATGGTCGGCGGGCGTCCCCCACCGTGATCGCCAGTGATGCGGCCAGACAGCGCTGACCCGCACAGCCAAACGCACTGTCGGCCACGATCTGCGTCGTCTGCTCGAGGTCGGCATCGGGCAGAATGACCACCGGGTTCTTCGCCCCTCCCTGGCACTGCACCCGCTTTCCCTGGGCCGCACTGCGGGCATACACCTGCCGGGCCGCCGCCGTCGACCCCACAAACGACACCCCCACCACTCCCGGGTGGTCGATCAACCCCTCCACCACTTCGCGTCCCCCGTGCAGCAACTGGGCCACGCCTGGCGGCAAACCGGTCTGCTCCAGCAGTTCAAACAGCAGCACACTGGACCGGGGGACCTTCTCGCTGGGCTTCAGCACAAAGCAATTGCCGCAGGCGATTGCGTAGGGCAGAAACCAGAGCGGGATCATGGCCGGAAAGTTGAATGGGGTGATCGCGGTCACAACCCCCAGCGGCTGCCGGAAGCAGTGTTCGTCAATCCCCGGCGTAATCTGCTCGTTGTTCCAGCCCTGCAGCAGCGTCGGGATGCCGCAGGCGACTTCGACATTTTCGATCCCCCGGCGAATCTCGGCGGTCGCCTCTGCGAGGGTCTTGCCGCATTCGTCGGTGATCGTCCGGGCCAGATCATCGATCCGTGCTTCCAGCAGTGTCTTGAAGCGGTACAGGAATTGCGCCCGGTCATTGGCGGGAACGAATCGCCACTGTCGAAACGCCCGGCGCCCTGCCTCAACGGCCGCATCGACTTCGGCTCGCGTCGAGAGGGGAACTTCCGCAAGGGTCCGGGCCGTGGCAGGATTCACCACCGGCAGGTACCCCGCACCCGCGGGTGCGTGCCACGTGCCGTCAATGAAGTTCCGCAACCGTGGTGCAACCCCTGGACTCATTCCGACACCCGACGGTACTTGCCCGAGTAATACAGCAGCGGGGTCTGCTGTTCCGAGGCTTCGCCGGCGACAATCTCACCAACGAAGATCTCATGATCTCCGCCGGGCAGCACCGAGTGCAGCCGGCAGTCCACCCAGGCGAGAGCCTTGTCGAGAATTGGAGCCCCCGTGACGGCGGTCTTCCAGGCGAAGGCCGAGAAGTCTTTCGGTCCGGGCGTTGCAAACCTGCGGGAGGCCTCTTCCTGGTCGACCGCGAGGATGTTGACGGCAAAGCTGCCGTTGCGGCGTATGTCGTCGCGGCTGGTCGAGCGGTTGTCGATCGCCACGAGGATCAGCGGCGGGTCGAGTGACAGCGAGGTGAAGGAACTCACCGTCAACCCGGTGCGGGCGTCCCCTTCCCCGGTGGTGACCACGGTCACTCCCGTGGCGAACTGCCCCATGATCTTGCGCTGCAGCTTGGAATCGAACGGCATGGATCGAAATTGGTCTCGCGGAATTCGGAAGGAAGAGACACGACCACAGCAGCCCGCATCATTCGCGGGTCAGGGCCTCGTCGAGATTGAGAATCGCCAGGCAGACCGCCGTCAGCGGTGCATGCTCGGCCACGGGAATCGCCCCATCGCGGGGCGCCGACCCGACCTTGAGCAAGGCCTCGGCCTGGGCCGGGTCCCGTGCCATGATCGCCGCCTGGCGGTCATAGGCCCGCTTCAGCCGGGCCAGGTCGGCTGGTGTGGCAGTCCGGCAGACGACACGCCGAAACGCGTTGCCGAGGCGGCCTTCGAGGTCGCCGGCCGCCTTGTAACTCTGCTCGGCCAGCAGCCGCGCCGCTTCCACCCAGGTGGGATCGTTCAGCGTGGTCAACGCATGCATAGGCGTACTTGTCGTGCTCGCCCGCACCCGACAGGTTTGGCGGTTCGACGAGTCAAACATGTTGGTCGGCCCCACCGTTCGTCGCCAGAACGTGTAGAGGCTGCGGCGGTACAGATCGCTTCCCTGCGATGCCGGGTAAGTGAAGTCCCGTTCCTTGGTGATCGCAAGTGCTTCCCAGACCGCATCGGGCTGATAGGGATAGACAGGCACACCGCCGATTCGTCGATCGAGAACTCCCGCCGAGGCCAGGGCCCAGTCTCGCAGCAGCAGCGACGGCATCCGGAAACGGCTGGCACGGGCATACAGACGATTCTCGGCATCCCGGTTGCGCAACTCGGGTGAGAACCGGCTTGATTGCCGGTAGGTGGCACTGGTGACAATCAACCGGTGCATCCCCTTCTGGCTCCAGCCCCGCTCGCGGAACTCCACCGCCAGCCAGTCGAGCAAGTCGCGGTACAGCGGGTATTCACTCTGCACGCCGAAGTCCTCCGACGTCTTCACCAACCCCGCCCCAAAAAAATGCTGCCACATCCGGTTGACCTGCACACGGGCCGTCAGGGGATGCTGCGGTGAGACCAGCCACTGTGCCAGTCCCAGCCGATTGGCCGGGCTGCCGTCCGGTCGGGCCGGCAGGAACGCCGGGGTCGAAAACTCCACCTTCTCCAGCGGATTGAGATACTCGCCGCGATCGAGAATGCGGGTTTCCCGAGGCTGCGCATCGCTCATCACCATGACGCGGGGCATCTGGTCGGCACGGTAGCCATTCAACTGCCCCCGAACCTGGTCGGCCCGGGCGAGGACCGGCAATTTGCCGGCCAACCCCCCGCGGATCTTTTCGTCGAAATGCTTCCGCAGCCCCGGTTCGATCGATGTCTTCTCGTCGTCGGTCCGCTCTCCCTCAGGCTTCTTCAGGATTGCGGCCAACGGGTCGGGCAAGCCCTTTCCTTCCCCAGGTTTGCCGTCGGCAAACAACCCGGACCGCCATCCTTCAAACGCAGCGTCGGCAATGGGCTTCGCCGCCGCCTCGGCCTCGGCAATCTGCTTTTCGAAGTCGGCAATCCGCGCCTTGTTCTCTTCCGAGGGGACCTCGACAAAGGGGGGTGCCACACGAATCCGCGACGAGAAATACTGCGGGACTCCCGATTCGGGCAACCGGTTGAACGCATCCATCAGGCTGTAATAGTCACGACGGGTAATCGGGTCGTACTTGTGGTCGTGGCACTGGGCACACGCCATCGTCAGGCCCAGCCAGGTGGTCGCAGTGGTGTCGATCCGGTCGAACAGGATCACAAACCGCTGCTCTTCGGGAATCGCCCCTCCTTCTCCGTTCAGCAGGTGGTTGCGGTTGAAGCCGCTGGCAATCTTCTGGTCGAGTGTCGCATCCGGCAGCAGGTCCCCCGCCAGTTGCCAGGTGGTGAACTGATCAAACGGGAGATCGCTGTTCAGGGCCCGCACCACCCAGTCGCGCCAGATCCATTGCCAGGTGTCGCCATCCTGCTGGAAGCCATTGCTGTCGGCATACCGCGCGGCATCGAGCCAGGGGAGCGCCATCCGCTCGCCGTAGTGCTGGCTCGAAAGCAACCGGTCCACCAGGTTTTCATACGCCAGCGGATCGCGGTCGGCGACAAACTGGTCGACTTCGGCGGGTGTGGGAGGGAGCCCCGTCAAATCGATGGACAGGCGCTTGATCAGTGTGGGTCGGTCGGCCTCCACAGCGGGCTGCAGCCCTTCGGCTTCGAGCCGGGCGAGCACGAAGCGATCGAGCGGCGTGCGGGCCCAATCTCCCCTTTGAACCGCTGGTTCCGGCGGACGGACCGGCGCGACAAACGCCCAGTGGTCGAGATACTCCCCCCCTTCGCGCACCCAGCGTTCGAGCAATTCCTTCTGAACATCGGTCAGCCGCCGGTTGGAATTGGGGGGCGGCATCAACTCGTCTGGATTGGTCGAGCGAATCCGCTGAATCAGCTCGCTGGCGTCGAGATCACCCGGGACGAGTGCCTTCTTGGCGACAGCATCATCGCGGCGATCGAGGCGCAGATCGGCCTGCCGCTTGTTGCCATCCTGACCATGGCAATAGAAGCAGTTCTCCGACAGGATCGGGCGGATGTCGCGGTTGAAATCGAGGCGGGGCTCGGCAGCCGTGAGCCAGCCGGGGGTCATCCCCAGCAGCAGCACCGGCCACAGGCGGAACAGGGAAGGCATCGCGAGGCGGGTCACAGTCTCAGGCTCCAGAATGGGGCAAAGGCCACCCGGATTCTACCTCCCCGGGGACCGCGGGCGACAGGCTGCCGTCCCGAAATTGAGACTTCCGCTGTTGCAACAGCCCGATTGTCCACAGGTCCATTTGTCCGCAGATCCATTTGTCCGCAGCCCGATTTTTCGCAGCCCCGCCACCTCGCCCCGGGTTCTCCCCGGCGTTTCGAGACCCCGGGAACCTGGCGATTCCAGAGCCAGTTCCCATCCCAGACGTGTCTGGAACCAGCCCCGACCAGAGACACACGTCGCCGCGGACAGAACTTCCCCGACTCACCAGCGCACTGTTCCCGTCGATCGGCTACAACGACGACACTGCGCCTGCCTGTCCCATAACCGAGGTCCGTCTGATGCGTTGGCTCTCATGCCTGTTCGTGGCCGGTCTGATGGCCGGGAACTGTCTCTCCCTTCTGTTCGCCGCCGACACCCCGGCCGGTCCCGTCGCCATCGGTTCCCGCCGCGAGTTGTTTGTGGATGACTTCCTCATCGAACGGCTGAGGAATGTTCGACTGGAACTGCAGCATCCCGTGCCGCAGGACATCAGCTTCGCCTGCGATCAGCCGTGGGAAGGAAACACCTGCATCTACTTCCGGATCATCCCCGAGTCGGGGAAGTACCGCATGTGGTACCAGGGAGCCCACTGGCAACTCGACCCGGCCGAGCCCCCGACGCATCCCTACCACATCTGCTATGCCGAGAGCACCGATGGCATCACCTGGACCAAGCCAAACCTCGGGCTCATCGAGGTCAACGGTTCCACGCAGAACAACATCGTCGTCACCGGGATCTACGACAACTTCACCCCCTTCCGCGATGAGAATCCGAACTGTGCCCCCGAAGCCCGCTACAAGGCCCTGGGTCAATCGCGCGACGGCTTGATTGCCTGGCAGTCGCCCGATGGACTGCGCTGGACCCGGCTGGGAGATCAGCCGGTGATCAGGCAGGGAGCCTTCGATTCACAAAACGTCGGTTTCTGGGACACGCATGAGAACCGCTACCGGGCCTACGTCCGCGATTTTCACGACGGCCAACGCGACATTCGGATCGCCTATTCCGATGACTTCCTTTCCTGGACCACCCCGAAACGGCTCACACTCACCCCCGAGGTGCCGCGCGAGCAGTACTACACCAACTGCATTGATCGCTATCACCGCGCCCCGCACCTGTTCCTCGGCTTTCCCGTCCGCTACGTCGAGCGGAAATGGTCCCCCTCTATGCGGGCCCTGCCCGATCTCGCCCATCGCGAATTGAGAGCGAAGAAGGAAGAGCGGATTGGGACCGCCATCACCGATGGGGTCTTCATGTCAAGCCGCGATGGCGAGAACTTCCACCGCTGGAACGAAGCCTTCCTGCGGATCGGGCCCGAACGTCCCGGCTCGTGGGTCTACGGAGACTGCTACCCCGCGCACGGCCTGGTCGAAACCCCCAGCAAGCTCCCCGGTGCCCCGAACGAACTGTCGTTCTATGTCGCCGAACAGTACTGGCGCACGGCCGAAACGATCCGTCGCTGGACACTGCGGGTCGATGGCTTTGTCGCCGCGAAGGCCCCCTTCGAAGGGGGAGAAATGCTGACCAAGCCGTTCACCTTCACCGGACAGCGTCTCTCATTGAACTTCGCCACTTCGGCGGCAGGCAACCTGTTTGTGGAGCTGACCGATTCCGAGGGAGAGCCGCTCGCGGGGTACTCGCTCGACGACTGCGACGAGATCTTCGGAGACAGTCTCGACCGCACGATCAGTTGGCGGGGAAAGACCGACACGTCGGCCCTAATCGGCCAGACCGTTCGGCTGCGCTTCCTGCTGCGGGATGCCGAGTTGTACTCGTTTCAGTTCACCGATCCGAACCCGTAGTTCACGGCGAAACTCCCCACGCTCCAGAACCTCAGCCCGCAGTGGCCTCCCTCCCCTGCAGCACCGTCGACTTGATGTTGGTCAACTGGAAGGAATTCCGCATGATGGCCGGCCCGCCCACGCGGGTCACCGTGGCCCGGAAGTCAAACAACTGTTCGACCCGTTCTTCCAGCACAACCTTGACTTCCAGCAGATCCCCGGGTCGGGCGAAACTGCGATAGCGAGCCTGCTCGACCCGGACCAGCACGCCGAGGGCGTACTCGTTGAAAAATGGGTCGGTCGTGTCATAGACCGGCATCGGGTTGTATTCGGCTGCAATCAGAATTCCCGCCGATTGCGTCGTCAGTTCCTGCAGCATCGCCCCGGGAAAAATCGGAGAGCCGGGAAAGTGCCCCGCGAGAAAGAACTCGTCTCCCGTCACCCGCTTTCTGGTCACGATCCCGTTGGCACTGAGTTCCACGATCTCATCGACCAACAGGTACGGCGGCCGGTGGTGCAGGTACTGCTCGATCGAGGGGAACACGTGCCGGTGGAACTTCATCGCCGGAATCTCCGCAAACGCTGGAAGAAAGGTTGACACTAACTGTAGTCGGCTGGCAATCGCTCGACCAAGCCCTTCGCGGTCGTCCTGCGACCTGGCAGTGACGGCCGGCGTTCCTTCCCCCCCTGGCAGTCCGCCCGCCCCCGTCCCAAGCCATTGGCGGCCGACAAAAACCGCCGGTATAAACAGGCCGACCCGCGGATCCAGCGGACCAGGACGGATCGGATTCCGAGGCACGGCCACACCGGGACTTCCCGGGTGACCAGGTCAAGTCTCCCCGCCGAATGGCCCGGGCCGACTGCCGTTCCCCACAGACACAACCTGCTTTCCGAGGAACCTTCCATGCTGACTCGCCTGTGTCTCGCATTCGCGGTTTTGGTCTTGAGTCTGCCGTCGTCAATCGGCGCGGCCGAACCTTTGGCCCTTGGCGGTCGGCGGGAACTGTTTGTCGACACGTCGCTGCTGGAACCTCTCGAAGGTCGCGCACAACTGCGGTTGCACCACCCCACCCCGCGCGAGGTCGCCCTCACACTGAATGAGCCCTGGGAGGGAAATTCCAGCGGCTACGCGACGGTGATCCAGGAGGGCCATCGCTACCGGATGTACTACCGGGGCCACCGCTACCTGCTGGATCCCCCTCCGCTGCGACAGGCGCAGTCGGAGGTGGTCTGCTATGCCGAAAGTGACGACGGCATTCACTGGAAAAAACCGGCGCTCGGGCTTTTCGACTGGCCTCCCACGCAGAACAACACCGGCCACAAGCAGAACAACATCGTCTGGCGCGGGGGGGCCGAGACCCACAACTTCGCCCCGTTTCTCGACACCAATCCCCAGGTCCGGCCCGATGAGAAATTCAAGGCCGTGGGAGGAACCACCAGCAGCAAGGGTCTGCTGACATTTGCATCCGGCGATGGTCTTCATTGGCGGCAGTTGAGCGAGACCCCGGTGGTCACCCAGGGTGCGTTCGACTCGCACAACACCGTCTTCTGGGATCCAACCCACCAGCGCTACACGATGTTCACTCGGTTTTTCAGCGAAGAGAACTTCAAGGGTCTCCGTTCCATCGGGGTGTCGTTCTCGACCGACTTCCGCACCTGGTCGACACCGGTCGGGCTGACCTATCCGAACTCGCCCCCCCAGCAGATGTATACGAACCAGATTGCACCGTACTACCGTGCTCCTCACATCCTGTTGGGATTTCCCACCCGATTCGTCGCCCGGCCGCTGTCCCGACAGGCCCAGTCTCTTGAACCGGTCCAAACCCGCAAACTGTTTTATGAATCGATCAGGGAGAGTGGTGCCTACACCGGGGCCGAGGTGACCGACGGCTGTTTCATGAGCAGCCGGGACGGGCAGGCGTTCCACCGCTGGGATGAAGCGTTCCTCCGTCCCGGACGCGAAGGGGAGGGACGCTGGATCTACGGCGACAACTACCAGAGCTATGGGCTGTTCGAGACCAGGGCCGAGGGTCCCGGCCTGCCCAACGAGATCTCGCTGCACTTCAACGAGGGGGCCTGGCGCGATGAGATGCATCGGCTGCGGCGATACACCATTCGGCTTGATGGATTTGTATCGCTCAACGCCCCCTTCTCTGGCGGCACTGCGACCACCGTCCCGGTCACCTTCACGGGGGACCGCTTGTCCCTCAACTTCGCCACCTCGGCGGCGGGCTCGGTGCGTGTGGCCCTGCTCGATGCCGGGGGAAAACCACTACCGGGCTTCGACCTCACCGACTGCGACGAACTTTTCGGCGACACGGTTGATCGGACGGTCACGTGGCATGACGCGGCCGATCTCTCAGCCCTGGCAGGTCGCCCCATTCGCCTCCGTTTCGCCCTGCAGGACGCCGACCTGTTTTCCTTCCAATTCGTGTCCGCCCAGTGACGCGGCCTGATACGCATCGAGAGTCCCCCCCTCCCCCCGCAAGTTTCCGAGTCATTCCCCACAGGTGATCGATGGCTTCCCTCCGAATTCCCAGCCAGCCACAGCCACCTCACCCGGCCACGGGGATCCTCGTTCGTGTCGGTTGCCTCTGGCTGATTGTCACCTCGGGTCTGGCGGCCTCGGAACCTCCCCGCCGGCCGCAATTGCACCGACTGCATCACGCGATCGTCACCGACACCATTCCCGATGCCCAGTCGCCCTGTGGCCTGGCGCGCGATCCCGTTGATGGCAGCCTTGTGCTCGGCTTCCAGGACAAGGGAGACGTCGTTGCCGGGACGGTCACCCACTTTGTCCGCAGTCACGATGGGGGACAGACATGGAGCCCGCCGTTCGCCAGCTACCGTCATCCCGACAAGTCGGTGGGAGCCGCCATCGGTTTCACCCAACTCTCGCCCCGTCAGACCGTGGCGGTGATCATGGAGATCACCCATACCGATGTCTCGGTCGAGGGTTTCCGGGCGCCCCGCCAATCGCGCACCCTGTTCGCCCGATTCGATCCCCACACCGCCGGCGTGACCCCCGTTTCGGTCCTGCCCCAACCCCCCGAGACCCTCGTGGGGGCGATGCCCCAGAACCTTGTCACCCTGCGCAATGGTGACCTCGTGCTGCCCGCGTACCTCACGCCCATGGATTGGGCCAGGCCCACTCCGGGCGTCGATTACGGATCGGGATTGTTTCGCAGCCGGGATGGGGGACAGACCTGGAGTCGGTTCTCCCGCATCTTCGGCCCCCACCCCACCCAGCCCGAAATCTTCTACAACGAGTCGGTGATCTTCGAGAAAGCCGACGGCACGCTTGTCGCTTTCGCCCGCTACGACAACGAGACCCCACCCCGCAACCGGCGGATGGGCAAGGTCGTGTCGCGCGACGCCGGGCAGACCTGGAGTGACACGGTCGACAGCGATCTGCCGGCGATTTGCCCGGCCCAGCTCCGGTTGCCGGGGGGTGGCTACCTGATGTTTGCGGGGGCCCTCGACGAACCCACCCCACGCACCTGCATGCTTTACCACAGCCTCGACGGCGAAACCTTCACCAAGCTCGGCCAGCCGTTTTATTCCCGCACCGGCGGTCATCCCTTCAACACGGCAACGGGAGGTTCGCAGGTACTGCTGCCCCTGGGAGATGACCGGTTCGTGCTGGCGTTCTACGCCGGCGATCGCGACCTCCCCGGCCGGGACAAGACCTACATCGACAGCAATGTCGTCGAATTGCGCTGAGGACCCGCTGTCTCCGCAGTGGTCATACAACATGATTTCGCGGAGCGGGGCTCAGGAAGCCTCTCACTTCCGTCACCGCAAGAATGCCGGTGCCTCCTGGAACGGCCCCCCTCCTTGGTGCGCATGCTCGACCCAGGCGAGTGCGCATCCGATGTCTCCGCCAGATGCCCGAAAAGTGTCTCGTTGGGCGTCGCGACGGCGGGGATCGGGTGCAGGCAGGTTTTTCTTTCACCTGCGGCACTCAGCGCAAAACGCCCGGGATCGGCTCGGCGGTTCCCGCCACCCCGGCCAGCCGTTCCTGACGTCCATTGACCTCATAAGACAGCGCCGTCCAGTCGAGACCCAGTGCGTCGAGAATGGTGGCGTGCAGATTGCGGAAGGGAATCGGCTGCTCCACCGCCATCAGGCCGATCTCATCGGTGGCCCCGATCCGCTGGCAACCCTGCACCCCGCCACCCGCCATCCAGATGGTGAAGCCCGCGGCGTTGTGCTGCCGGCCGTTCTCTCCCTGCATCATCGGGGTCCGTCCAAATTCGCTCGCCCAGATGACCAGGGTTGAGTCGAGCAGGCCCCGCTGCTTCAGGTCCCGGATCAGCGCCGCAGTCGCCCGGTCGGTCCAGCGGGCACGGGGCACGTGGTTCCCCACGAGGTCGCCATGCGCGTCCCAGCCATCCTTGTCGGGCATGTCATAAACCTGCACGAAGCGGACACCCCGCTCCACCAGACGGCGGGCCAGCAGGCACTTGCGGGCAAATGACGCCGTCCGCTCTTCCGGATCATTCACCCCATACTCAGCCTGCGTGGCCTCGGTCTCGGCCGAGAGATCTCCCGCCTCGGGCGCCGACGACTGCATGCGGTACGCGAGCTCATACGTCGCGATGCGGGCCTCCAGCTCGGCACTCGTCCGCGATTCGCGGTGACGGGCATTCATCCGCCCCACCAAATCGAGCGTGGCGCGGCGACTGGCCGAGAACGGCTCGGGAGTCGCCAGGTCGAGCACGGGGACCCCGCGGTCGCGCAATCGTGTCGGCTGATACGCGGGGGGGAGAAAACCATTCGAGTAGTTCGCCGCTCCCCCGAGAGGTCCCACGTCGAACAGGGCGACGTAACCGGGCAGATCCTGGTTCTCGGTCCCCAACCCGTAGGTCACCCACGACCCGAGGCTCGCCTTCCCCGGACGCACATCCCCCGTGTGAAGCTGATAACTCGCAGGGGCGTGGTTGTTCGATTCGGCCTGCAGCGAGTGGATGAAGCACAACTCATCCACCACCCCGGCAGTCTGCGGAAACAGCTCGCTGACCTCGATGCCCAACTCCCCCACCCGCCGGAACGCAAACGGGCTCCCGTAGAGTTCTTCTTTGCAGCCATGAAACACGTTGGCATGCCGGCTCCCCTCCACCGCCTGGCGGATCCCATCGGGAACCTTCTGCCCATGCAATTGCTGCAGCAGTGGCTTGTAGTCGAACGTGTCGACCGACGACGGCCCCCCCACGAGAAAGAGAAAAATCACCGAACGGGCCCGTGGCTCGTGATCGGGCCTCCGGGGAGCAAACGGCTCGCGCGGGTCGGGCATCCCGGCCACCACGGGACGTGACCATTGCTCGAGTGCCGTCAGCGCAACCGTTCCCAGTCCTCCCGCCGAGGCCAAAAACCGCCGTCGTTCATGCTCGCGCGGGACAATCCAACTCATTTCGCCACATTACCCCGAGCCATTCCGCTCGCACAAGTGAGGCTTGATCCGTCTCGCACCGCCGATCCGCGCCACCTACAATCAAACCGGTCAATCATGTCTGCCAATCACTGCGGGCCATGTCTCAAATTGGCCCACTGTTCGAACTCCGCCCGACTCACGCTGCCGTCGCATGCCCTGCCGTCATTTTCTGGTCTGTTGCCTGCTCGCCGCCAGCCTGTCGCTGGCCGCCGGTGTGCCACGCACCTGGTCGGCAGAGGAGGTTGACACAGCCCCCACCCCCATCGGTGATGCCTGGAACGACCCGCGCAATCCGGTGGTCCAGCGGTTTGGTCGAGCCCGTCTCGAGCTCTGGTCGCTGCGTCCCGTTCAACCGGTCGCGATTCCCGACGCATCGGTGGAAGAACCCAGCGGTTCACAACCCATCGACCGATTCATCGCCGCCCGGCTGGCTGCTCACCAGCTGCGGCCCAATCCTCCCGCCGATCGGCGAACCCTCGCCCGTCGGGCCTCGTTCCAGCTGATCGGGCTCCCCCCCGACCCACAGCGACTGCGCGATCTGCTTGACGATGACCGCCCCGATGCCTTTGTCCGCTATGTCGATGAACTGCTGGCGTCGCCGCGGTATGGCGAACATGGGGCCCGGCTGTGGCTGGATGTGGTTCGCTACAGCGACAGCAATGGATTCGACTGGGATGAATTCCGTCCCGAGGCGTGGCGTTTTCGCGACTATGTCATCGCCTCGCTGAATGCCGACAAACCCTTCGACCAGTTCCTCGTCGAGCAACTGGCGGGCGATGAACTGCTTGCCGGCCCGCCCCAGTCTCACGAAGAGCAGCAGGCCCTGCTGGCCACCGGCTACCTCCGGCTGGGCCCGCACGACAATGCGGCTCCGCTCTTCAATGAACAAGACCGCTCGCGCGCCGAGTTGATGGCCGACCTCGTCGAGACCAGCGGCAGCGTCTTTCTCGGTCTCACCCTCTCGTGCTGTCGGTGCCACGATCACAAGACCGATCCACTGCTGCAGGCCGATCATTTCCGTCTGCGGGCCTTCTTCGAGGCGGTTCGCCCCGCCGATGACCTCGCGGTCGACCTCGCCCCGATTCAACACGAGATCGAAACCCACAACCAGCAGATTGACGCGCAGCTCACCGAGATCGCGGCTCAAAAAGACCACTGGCTCGCAACGGTCAAGCAGCGGCTGAATGCCGAGGGGAAGACCGATCCCTCAGAGGCCGACATTGACCAGGCTCTCAGCGAGGCCGAGAGACAGGAGAGGGACCACTTTCAGTCTCGCGAAAAAGAACTTGGCGCGCAGAGGCGAAGTCCGCAATCCGCCCTGCTGATGACCGATGCTCCCGGAGACGTTTCCCCAACGCACGTACTTTTCCAGGGCGATTATCGCACTCCCCGCGAACCGGTCTCGGCCGGATTCCTCTCGCTGCTCGATCCTGCCCCGGCTCACATCGTACGGGGAGCCAACACAGCCACCACGGGCCGGCGTCTGACCCTCGCCCGCTGGATGACCGATCCGGCCAATCCCCTCACCCGCCGCGTAGTGGTGAATCGTGTCTGGCAGGCGCTGTTTGGACAGGGGCTGGTGGCCACCCCCAACGATTTCGGACTCTCGGGGGTTCCCCCCACCCATCCCGAACTGCTGGACTGGCTCGCCGACGAGTTGTTGAACAACGACTGGTCGCTCAAGTCGCTGCAACGGCAGATTCTCCTCAGCGACACCTGGCAACAGAGTTCACAGGTCGCACCCGATCAGGCTGGCCGCGATACCCACAACGAATGGCTCGGTCGCTTCAACGTGCGACGCCTCTCGGCCGAGCAGCTTCGCGACGCCCTGTTGGCCACGTCGGGACTTTTGACCAGCAAGCACGGCGGTCCTCCGGTCTGGCCCGAATTGCCCGCCGAGATCCTGCAGGCCAATCCCGCCTTTCTCGACGACAACGCGACGCGCACCAAGGGTTGGTACCCTTCCCCACCGCACGAGCAACATTGCCGCAGCCTGTTTCTCGTTCAGAAACGAGGGGTGAAGGTCCCCTTCCTGGAAACGTTCGATCTTCCCGAGAATATCGTCTCTTGCGGCCGGCGAAACTCATCGACCGTCGCCCCGCAGGCGCTGTCGCTGCTGAACTCGGACCTCGCACTGGCCGCCTCCCTGGGACTCGCCCAGCGGGTCACGTCGCACGCCGGTGAGGAACACGACCGACAGATCGAGACGCTGTTCGAACTTGCCCTGCAACGGGCCCCCACACGCGAAGAAATGGTCGAATGCCGTGGGTTTCTCGCCGACTATTCGCTCGCCGAACTGTGCCGGGGGATTTTGAACCTCAACGAATTCGCCTACCTCGACTGAAGTGCGGTCTCTCTGCAGTGCCCGTTCCAGCCGCAGGGTCACATCGCTTCATTCAATCACGCGAAATGCGTCGTTCTTCTTGAATACCGTGGGATTGGCCCCGGCTCCAAACTCGATATGGCAATCGACGAGTTGGCCCCGCGAGGCATCGGCGGGAATTGAGATCTGGCAGGTGACCCGGTTTCCCTCCCGCGTGATATTCTTCGCTTCCCAGGGTCCGACCTGCACCCACGACGGTGCTCCTTCCGGAAGCGGCCTGCGGCGCACCTGCGAGGGATCCAGTTCGAACACCACCGTGTGAGTCGCGCCCCGTCGTGCTGTGCCGGGAACCACCCGGGCGATCACTGCCGGCAGCCGGCTTTGTCCCTCGGCATTGTTCTGGATTGCCCCGGTTCCGGCACGCCGCAATCCCCGTCCGTTGGAGATTTCGGGGACACCCGCATAGCCTCCGAGGATGTAGGGAAACCGGTTGGGCGTGACATGGTAATGGTAGCCCCGGACGGGATCTTCATGACCATTGCAGACATCGAGAGCCGGGGGCCCCTCGCCGGTCGCCGTCAGATCGCGGGCCAGTTGCTCCCTCCCTTCATACGGTCCGTAGATCGGAAATCCGTCGAATGCCAGCCCCAGGACGGGAGAATGCTGTTCCCCATCATCGGGAAACGGCGATTTCACACAACTGGGGTACTTGTGGTAGTGATAGACCCCCCGTTGCTCGGGATGCCCGCAGCACGAGTCGAGCCAGACTTCGCTGTATCCCTCGACGGCGTTCATTCCCCCCTGCTCGAACGGGTTGAAGAAGACCACGCCGTTGATCGCCATGCCAATCGGCCCCATGGGCAACCGGATGATCTCGGCAGCCCGCTTCGGCACGAGGGGAAATCGAAACTCGAAGTCCTGGACCCTGATCGTGTTCGGGTTGCCGGTGTTCGGGAACACCGCCGTCGGATGATTGGGATATCCCTGGCTGCGCACGATGAGAAACCGCTCATCATGCCGCAACCGCACATTGGGAATTCCATCGTCGTTCGAGTCTTTCTCGTGGTACGAGAACAGGTCGACGAAGCGGTCGGCATCCTTGTAGTAGTAGACCGGATGGGCCCCCTCACTCACATGCCAGGCTCCACCGATCGCCCGCAGATTGGCCGGTTTGTCCTGGGCAACCACCGCTCGCGTGCCGCACCACACGACCACCGCGCCACGGCAGAGAAACTCTCGACGCGACCAATCCATGACTACCCCCCTCTGTGCGAACCACGACCGAAACCGCCCCAGTCAAGGAACACCACAGTCGATGGCAGGTAGCGATCGATTTTGGGGAGCAATCCGTTGCCGTGGGAACGTCTCCGCCCCAAGACCGCAGCCCGGGGACCCGCAAGCCCGAATTCAGGCGGCCCGGGGGCTGGCCTGGTCGCGATCGGCGAGTTGCCGCACGATGAACTCGGCTGCCGCTGGCAGGTCATTCACGATCGCCGTGGGACGGGGCCCTTCACCGGGCCAGTCGCGCTCGGTCTCGGCACCATACCCGGTCCGTACCAGCAGCGTCGTCGCGCCGATCGCCTGGCCCAGGCCGATGTCGGCCCGCTTGTCTCCCACCACAAAACTCTCGGACAGAGTTCCCCCCAGTTCGCGAGCCGCCTGCAGGGCCATTCCGGCACGCGGCTTCCGGCAGTGGCAGACCGATTGGGGACCATGCGGACAGAAGTAGACCCCATCCAGTTCAATCCCGGCCTCCCCCAGCAGCTGGTGCAGCCGTTCGTGAACCGCCGCCAGTTGGGCCGGGCTGATCAATCCCCGCGCCACGCCCGACTGGTTGGTCACCACAACCAGGCCCAACCCATGCTCCCGCAAAAGACGCAGGGCGGGAATCACCCCGGGCAACAGTTCCAGCTGGTCGGGATCGGCAAGGTAATGCCGTTCGATATTGAGGGTTCCATCCCGATCCAGCAGGACCAGCCGACGTGTGGACCGACCCTCCTCCACCGGGCTTCCCCCCTCGTTCCGTGGCGAGTGACCGAAGCCGGCGTTCATCTCAGGCGGCATCCTTGATCGAATGGGCAGCCTGTTCACGATCTGCCGTCAGCGGGGCGGACCAGCGAATCACGCCGAGTTCGGGGCGTGGCTCCGGCAGCGGTTCCGCGATGGGCTCGGGGAACACCCGGCACAGGGTCACCAGCAGTTCGCTCAGTTCTGCCGCCGCTGCCGGCATGACCCCCGAACTCGAGTAACCACGCAACCGGAACATCGCGAGCCCCCCGTGGTCGCGCCGCAGCGTGGCCGAGGTCTCCCAGGTCATCGCCACCGGGCGAACCTGTTTCGTCGACTGCCACCGCAACTGGACCGGCGACTGGCCAGGGGTGACCGGTTCCAGCAGGAACTCGACTTCCTGCACTTCCAGGCGCCGTGCCCGGCGAATGATCTTGTGCCAGAACCGCAATTCCCCCCGGGCGGTCGACAATTCGAACCGCAACGAGACCAGGCGAATGCGGATCAGCCGCGGAAGCTCGATTCCGATTCGCCAGATCGTCTCGGCAAACCGGGTCAGCAGCATCGTCTCCTGGAAGCCGAAAATGCGGCCGCCAATCAGAACCCCCAGCAGGATCACGGCACTGACGACAGCGACGAGGTCGTTCCCCAACATCGTCGCGGCCACGGCCCCCAGGGCGGCGAAGAGAGACATCCCTCCCACGGCCAGCAGGGTTTGCTGCGAAGACAGGCCCCGGTCCCGCAATGCGTGATGAATGTGGCCCCGGTCACCCTGGCCGATTTTCCGACCGGTCAACTTCCGGCGGACAATCGCCATCGAGGTGTCGATGAGAGGCACAGCCAGGAGGACCGCCGGCACAACCAGCGTCATTCCGGTCGCCTTCTTGGCCGAGGCCTGCAACGCCAGGCCCCCAACCAGAAAGCCCAGGGGCAGGCTGCCGCAGTCTCCCATGAAGATTCGGGCGGGAGGCCAATTGTGCAGCAGGAAACCCGCGAGCGATCCGGCAAGGGCCACCGCCAGGACGAGGGTTTCGGGCTGGCCGTTCCAACCGGCGAGTCCGCCAGACGCAAGGCAAACAATCATCCCCAGCGTCGCCGCCAGGCCATCCATCCCATCCAGCAGGTTGATGAAGTTGCTGCAGGCCACCAGCCAGAGCAGGATCAGTCCCGAGGAAATCCAGGGGGACTCGATCGCCCATCCCAGCACCATCACCGGTTCTGCGGGACGTCCCAGGAACACAAATGGCGAAATCGAGACGATCTGCCACAGCAACTTGCGGCGGGCCGTCATGCCAAAACGATCGTCCCAGACTCCCACGGCACAAAGGCTCAGGGCAGAACCGAGCATCCACCAGGTCGGGCGACTGAACCCGGGCAGCAATCCCGTCACCTCTCCCACGCCCCAAGCCGCCAGGATCCCCGCCACGAGGGAGAGACAGATGGCCAATCCCCCGGTCCGGGGAGTCGGAGCCGCATGGTGTTTTCGTTCCTGATCCGGAAGGTCCAGCACCCCCAGGCGGCGCCCGGTCTCGCCAGCCACGTGCGTCCACCACCCCGAAAGGGCGAATGTCAGCACGCAGAGACCCAGGCACCACAGCATCGTCGACTCCTTGACCTTCCTGGCGAATCCCGGTCACGGTGCTGGAGGGCAACCCCGTGGCAGGCCCGCTTCGGGACACTTCCTTCCTGGAAGTGGGACCCGAATTTTCGGCGGAAGACTACTTCCGAACCGGCAAACTGGATAGCCCAATTTGTCACTCGTGTTTTTTTTCCCTTTGACTTCCTGACACCCGATTCGGGGTTTCCCCCCCGACAGTCGATTGATCGACCAAACTTTCACTAGAATCGAAGTTCCGGTGAACCATTCCCGGCCAGGATCCGTCTGGTCCTGCGATACCTCCCCCTGCGGTCCCCAAGCCGCCTCTTTTTTCCTCCTGGAGCCTGGCTCGACCAGAGATCATGGGACTGTTTCGACCAAACATTGACCGCATCGAAGGATACATTCCCGGGGAACAGCCCCAGGAAACCGGCTGGATCAAGCTCAATACCAACGAAAACCCGTATCCCCCCTCCCCCCGCGTTGTCGAAGCACTTGTGGCCGCCGCCCGCGGTCGACTGAACGTTTATCCCGATCCGGTCGCCACCCAGTTTCGCAAGGCGGCGGCACCAATCTTTGGAGTCGATCCCGACTGGATCCTCCCGGCCAACGGCAGCGACGAAAACCTGACGCTCATCCTGCGATCGTTCGTCGATTCGCACGAACTGGTCGCCTATCCCTATCCCAGCTACATCCTTTACGAGACCCTGGCCGACATCCAGGGAAGCCGGCACCAGCGCCTGCTGCTCCGTCCCGACTGGTCCTGGGACCTCGACGCCGCCCGAGCCGTCACCTCCCAGGCCAAGCTGGTCCTCATCCCGAATCCAAACTCTCCGTCGGGCAACCGCTGGAGCGACGATGAAATTCTCTCCCTCGTCCCCCCGCAGGGAATTCTCGTCCTCGACGAAGCCTACGGCGATTTCGCCGACCAGCCCCACCGGGGCGAATTGCTCCGTCGACCGGGGGCCGAACGGATCATCATCACCCGCTCGTTCAGCAAGTCGTTCAGCCTCGCAGGGCTGCGGCTGGGGTTTGCCATCGCCCGCCCCGAACTGATCTCCGGCATGATCAAGGTCAAAGACAGCTACAACTGCGACACCCTCTCGCTGGCCGGGGGACTCGCCGCCATCTCCGACCTCCCCGCGATGGAACACAACGTCGCCGCCGTCCGCCAGACCCGCGCCCATCTCTCGGCGGGCCTGACACAACTGGGCTTCGATGTCGTCCCCAGCCAGGCCAATTTCGTCTGGTGCACGCATCCCACCGGCCGGCACAAAGAGATCTACGAAGCTCTCAAGTCCCGCAAGATCCTCGTCCGGTTCATGCGTTTCCCCGACGTCCCCTACGCTCCCGGCGGGCTTCTCAACGGCCTGCGGATCACCGTCGGCACCGATCCCGAGATCTCCACCCTGCTGCACGAGCTCAAGACCATCGTGTGACAGACGCGATCGCCCCCACGGCCTCAAAACGCTGGTCCTGTCGTCAACGGTCGCTGTTTCCTCTTCACCCGGCCTGTCTCTTTATGAATCGCACCGCCACCATCCATCGCAAGACCGCCGAGACCCAGATCGAGTTGACCTTCAATCTCGACGGGACCGGCCAGCATGACATTTCCACCGGGATTGGTTTCTTCGACCACATGCTGACCCTCTTCGCCCGTCACGGCCTCTTCGACCTCACGGTCAAGGCGCAGGGAGATCTGCATGTCGACTATCACCACACGGTGGAAGATGTCGGCATCTGCCTGGGGAAAGCACTGACCCTGGCGGTCGGAGACAAGTCGGGAATCGTCCGCTACGGCAGCCTCGCTCTGCCCATGGAAGAAACCCTCATGACCACCGCCCTCGATCTCTCGGGACGAATGTGGCTGGTGATGAAGGTCGAATTCCCCACCGAGAAAATCGGGACCTTCGACACCGAACTGGTCGAGACCTTCTGGCAGGCGTTCGCGGCCAACGCACTGTGCAACCTGCACTTCGTGCTCCACCACGGCACCAACAGCCACCACATCGCCGAATCGATGTGGAAGGGAACCGCCCGTGCCCTGCGACAGGCCACCACCATCGACCCCCGCCAGTCGGGTGTCCCGTCGTCCAAGGGAACACTGATCGGCTGAGGGAGCGTGATCTCCCCTGCATGGGACGTACCGGGCGCCGTTTCTGACGGGAAACCACCTCCCGATCTCAGCCCCGACACAATCAGCGCGGGTCTTCGAACAGAATCCGCGCATCGACGGCGGGCAGTTGCAGCCGGTCGGCACGCTCGTCGGCCAGGAAGACCCCGGCCGTCCGGTCGGCATAAACCAGCCGCCATCCGCGGGTCTTCAGCAGCCCCTCGATCGGTCGGCGTGACGTGCGGGTGTCGAGAATCACGACCGGCAGCTCAGCTCCGCTGGAAGTAAACAACCCCTCCCAGTCGAGCCGGCCCGCGACCATGCTTCCCAGCACGCTGTAGAGCATTTCAAAGGTCTTGCGCGAACAGACCTCCAGGCGTCCATCCATCAGCACCGACCGGCCGGGTCCGTTGTGGTACTCGTAGACCGCCGCCTGCCCCACATGGTTCACCACCGCCAGCTGGGGCATCCCCTCACGGCCGGCAAACCGGGCGGCATCGTGGATAAACCAGTCACGGGCTTCCCCCAGGCCAAACGGCTTGTTCCCCTCGGCCATCGTATTCCAGGTGCCGGTGACAATCAGCAGCCCCGCCGCCACCAGCAGTGCCGACAACCCGAATTCGGCCGGCCAGAGCCCTCGCAGCCCCCCCATGCCGACGAGGGTCGATTGACCGTCTGCGACCGGGGCCGGCGGATTCCGGGCCGACCGGGCCACCCACGCCTCGGCAAAGTTCGCGCAGGCGATGGTCGTGGCCACCAGGGCAAAGATGTTCGTATTCCGGGCCGCCTCCCAGGCGAGGTGCAGAAAAGCCCCCAACAGCAACAGCCGAAACGGATGCACCCGCCCCGACTGTCGCCAGGCCACCACCACGCTCGCCACCGCCACGACCGCCACCAGCACTTCGGCCGCGAAATAGGGGTTCGCCAGAGCTCGCAGTCCATAGGCCATCCAGAAGACCTTCGGCTGCTGAAACTCGCCAATCAACTGCGAATAGAACGCCTGCTCGTGCGTGAACTTGCTGTAGAGGGTCAGGGGAAACAACGCCCCTTCTTCAAAGTAGGGATTCATCAGCCCCGCCCCCACGGCAAGCAACCCCGCCAGAGCCCGGGTCCGCAGCGTCGCCAGGCTGGCCGGGGTGACTGGCTCCAATCCCCAGCGACCTCCGGCGAGCAACCGCAGCACCCAATCGGCCACACCACACCCCGCCACCACCAGCCCCAGCACAAACAGGGCGTGACAGTTCACCCACACCAGCTGCACCACAGGCAACAGCCACACCAGGCGGGGCTGGCGGTCGAGTCGAAACGCCACCCACAGCCAGATCGACAGGAACAACTGCGACAGCATCTCGGGGCGTTCATACCCCCGCCCGACAATGCAGACGACCGCCGGAATCCAGCACGCCACCCGCCGGGTCACAGGCCACCCCTCTCCCGTCGCCCGAAACGCGATCAGCACGGCTGCGGTAATCACCACCGCTTTCGCCACGATCACCAACCCCACTCCCCCCACGCGGTACAAGAGGGTGATCAACACCTGGAACCCCCAATGCAGGTCGATCCAGGGACGGTCCGAATCGGTGAACGTATACAGGTCGAGCTGGGGAACGCTGCCGTGCTCGAGGATCCATTCCCCCGTCCGCAGATGCCACCAGAAGTCGGTGTCGTACAGCGGAAAGAGCAGGCCCAGAAATGTCACCAGCCCGAGCAGGGCTGGCAACAACCACCGGCCCACCCGGGAGGCGGGAGACTCGAACCGCGGCAAATCAGGTGCGACCGAGCGCTCGACCGTCGCCCCCGCAGGTGACCTGGAATTCGGATCGGTCGTGGGACGGGAACGCTTGCGGCTCATTGGGGCTCGGCACAGTGGTCGCCTCGGCAAGTTCAACGCTGCCGTCGCAAGTCTAGCAGATTGTCACTTTCATCCGCAGTCGCCGCCTTGGGGCCGGGGCCACTTCCCTGCCGGGACGTTCACGACACACAGCCGCAGTCACCCACGCCCCCGCCTCAGGGGGACGGGCCCTGCTCACGGGGCAAACGGGACCGCAGGCGTACCGACAGCTCCTCCACCAGTCCCGGTTGCTGCTGCGCCACGTTGGCCACGTCCCAACGATCATGCGGTTTTTCATACAGCGACACCACCAGGTCTCCCCCCTCTTCCGCCGGAGGCGTTTCCACATACAGCGCATCCGGGGTTCGCAGGGCCAGCGCCCCATCGCCGTCCCCCAGCAACAGCCCCTCGTGGATCTGCTCCACCGCCTGGCGAATCAATGGCAGAACCGACCGCCCCTCGACCTGGGGTCCGACCGGCACGGCCAGCCACTCGGCGACGGTTGGCAAGATGTCGATCGACTGCACGAGGGCCGGCCGCCGCGTACCCGCATGATCGGCATCCCCCGCCACCATGTCGGGCAATCGCACGATGAGAGCCGTCTGGATCAACTCATCCCGCAGGGGGGTTGTCCCTTCCAACTCGGCCAGGTCGACCGCCGGTTGCGACTCTCCCGGGAAGAACACCTGCCCGGCCCCCGTTGTGAAGAGCAGCAGTGTCTGTGCCGCATGCCGATCCTGCCCGAGACTCCGCAACAGCCGCCCCAGCCAGCGGTCCAGCAACGAGGCATACGAGGCATACATGGCCAGTGCAAAGCGGGTCTCTTCGGGGACCCGCGCCTGCTCGGGGGTCAGGTCCTGTTCCTCGGCAAACTCACACAGCTCGTCCTCGGGAAACTCCACTTCGGGAGGAAACTCCACCTCGGCCTCGTTCGGGCCGGCCACCGGGCCCGACTGGTCGGGGACCAGCGCGTAATCTTCGAGGTACAGGTCGGCGAAGCCCTGCGGGGGAAGCCACGGCACCGGAATGCCGCGTGAGCGAATCCACAGCAGCGTCGGGCGCTGATCGGCTCCGTTGTCTTTGAGCCACTCTTCCGCCCGCCGCACGAGGTGGGCAATGGGGGTCTCGGTCTCTCGCACATCGAGATCGTCTTCCCCCCGCACCACGTGGACTTCGTCGAAGGGAGGGGCGACCTCGGCAATGTGCTCGGCCGATGCCTCGGTGATCAAAACAGTCCGCACCCCCAGTGACTTCAGTCGAGCCAGCTCCCAGGTTTGCGGCCCCCCCGCGTCGGGTGTGGGGACCTGCGTCCGGCCGGTCCACCAGGCACGAGCCGTCAGCTCGGGGGCGACACAGGCGGCGAAGCAGTTGTCGAACACCACCCCTTCGCTGCCCAGTTTCTGCAGCGCCGGCGTCTCGATCCAGTCGTTGCCGTAACATCCCTGGAAATCGATGTGCCAGTGATCTCCCGAGATCACCACAGCCCGCATCGGCATGAACTCTCTCTCCGTGGAAAGACTCGAACGGTGGCCGGGGAACCGCGTCAGGCGGTTACCTTCCGCGGCCGACAGTGGGGGGCCAGCTCGGCGATCATGTCGTGCGTCGCGGCCAAGACTGCTTCTTCCCAGCGGTCCGCCGGGAAACGTGCCGCATATTCTTTCTTCTCGTGGGCGAAAATGATTCCCCGCGAGCTGTTCACCACCGCCCCCACCCCATCGGTCCCAAACCCGGCGGCCACGTCGGCCGCCTTGGCCCCCTGGCTGCCATACCCCGGAATCAGCAACGGGGTATGCGGCATCGCCTGCCGCAATTCAACCAGTTCGGCGGGATAGGTCGCCCCCACCACCCCTCCCACACAGCCATACGGGTCGGCCCCCCGGGTGGAATCGGCCAGCGACTCGACCAGCCGGGCCACATGCTGGTAGATCGTGGTGTTCGCCGGATCGTGAATATCCTGCAGCGTGCCGGCCCCCGGATTGCTGGTCCGGACCAGGACGTACAGCCCCCGTCCGTACTTCACGGCGGCGTCGACAAACGGCTGCAGGGTGTCGGCTCCCAGGTAGGGATTGATCGTCAGGGCGTCGACTCCCCCCTGACCGGGTCCTTCGCCGTCGTCCCCCAGGTAGGCTTGGGCGTACGCTTCCGCGGTACTGCCAATATCGCCCCGCTTGGCATCGCAGATCACCATCAGACCGGCACTGCGGGCATGCCGCATCACACGCCACAGGGCGGCCACCCCGGGGGGACCACACTCTTCAAAAAACGCCGCCTGGGGTTTCACCACCGGAACCAGCCCGGCCACCACATCGATGATGCGCCGTGAGAATTCTTCAAACCCGCGTGCCTTCTGCTCCCAGGTCCCCCCCCCGGCCGCCGCAGCCCGCTCGCGGATCTCCGCGGGCAGGTTGTTCCACCGCGGATCGAGTCCGACGCAGACCGGGTTTCCCGTACGGCAGATTGCCGCAGACAGACGGGCAGAGTAACTGGACATCAGGTTGCACCCACTGGCAAAAAAGTCGACGCGACGGGCAGGTCGCGGCTCACGATCCGGAACCACAGACCGCACGCCACAGAAAGCAGCCGGAACGAAATCACTATCAGGTTTGGCCCCACCACGCGAGAGTCAGCCCCCCCGCCGCGAGGAGCACGACTTCGGCCAGCCGCATCCAGCACCGACCGATCCCCCTCTCGGTCGCCCACTGGGTGCGAACGGGGCTTCCCGCCAGCCCGAGTGCGGCCAGAAACACGGTTGTGGCCGCCAGTCCCGACATTCGCCCCTGCAGCAGAGCACCGGTCAGCAACACCGGGGGAACCAGCAGGCAGAATCCCGGCAGTGCCCCGCGGGTCGCCGCAACCTGACCGAGCCTCTCCCCTCCCAGCAGCGTCCCGGCGAAGACGGCCACCCCCAGCAGCACCAGCCCCGCCAGCGACGACAGGTCCCAGCAGGCGAGGCTGCCGGCCACCGCGCAGCCCACCAGCACCCAACCAATCCCGCGCCACAGCTCCCAACCTCCCCCCGAGACCCTCCGCGCCCGCGACCAGAGGCCCCCCGAAATCAGAGTCCCGGCCAACACAGCGGCCCACCGCCCCACTCCCGATTCCCCGGCAGGAATCAACACCACCGCACTGGCCACTGCCGACCAGATCCACGGCAGCCCGCGCAACACCGCCGCCGGCCATGCCGGGCTTGCCAGGGCCGCCATGCAGACCGTCCCGAGTACCGCCACCCACGGCAGCCACGAACTTCCCCCCTGCCACTGTGGCGGGGCCCAGCGCAGGACGCGGGTTCCCCCCAGCAGGCCGACCACCAATCCCACGGCCGAGGCCATCCCCATCGCCGCCTCGACCCCCGCCGCAGTCCGCGACCGGGCCAGGCGATGCAAGACCACAAACATCACGCACGCGGCCAGCATCGGCAATCCGGCCACGCTCACCAAACCGGTCCATCCCATCGCGCTGTTCCTTGTCGAGACCGCATGGGTCCTGGCCTGCATTCCCCCCGCGCTTCGGCCATCCCCATTTGCTTACCGCTCCAGTGGCATGCGGCGGCGGTTGCTCACGGCTGCGGCGATCGGCCGGTGTCGGTTTCATCGGCCGGCTGTGCGCCCGAGCCCGGTTTTTTGGCCGTCGAAGGGGACTCGACCGGTTGCGAAACTTCGACCACCACTTCGACTCCCCGGTCATCCTCAGGCTCGTAGGCAAGCCCGTACTTCGCCGGGTCAAACCAGAACCGGGCCATCAAGACCAGACCCCGCGCGCCATCAAACAGCTCGATTCGTGCCGGAAAAGACAACTGCCGCGTTTCCCCCCGCAGCGTGAGATCACCCCGAATTCGATGATTCTCGAAATCACGCAACTCACCCGATTCGAGACTGTTGAAGGCGGGAGCCACGTCGTTCGCGAAAAAGCCAATCAGCCGAAAATGCTCCACATCGAGTCCATCCCGGGATTTCAGTTGCTCGACCAGTTCGGCAGCCTTCGATTCGAGAGAGTCCGAATCAATTTCCAGGTCGATTCGCTTCACCGAGATCCGGTTGTCGGTCAGGGTGACGATTCCATGAAACTGGCGAAACTCGGCCCAGACCTTCTCTCCGTCTTCATTCGTCAGCATCACGCCGATCCGGGTGTTCGCCGGCGTCAGCCTGGCAATCCCCTCGTCGACCGTGATCGGGCGCATCTGGTCGGGAGTCAACAACGTCGCCCCCACCACCTCAGGCGGAGAGGCCTTCGGACCAGGCACCGGCGTGGGGGTGCAACCGACTCCCCAGACCAATCCGGCGAGCAAGACCCAAACCCAATCGCTGTGCTGCATCCTCTTGGACATCGTTCTGGCGTTCACTCGAGTTTCTCACCGTCCCCCCTGCGGCTTCCATCCCCCCTCGGGCACGACACAGCCCCAGCCAGCCAGGCGGGATATCACACCAGGTCCCCAACCGTGTATTTCCGTCACCGCGGTCACTCTCACCATAACCCCGGTTCGCACACGAGTGATAGTGCGAAACGGCAAAAACTCGGCGATCTGCGGCAGTCGCCGTCGGCACCATCCTGCCAATCGAAAACCTCCTTGCACCTCCGCCCCACTCTGTGGAGAATTCTTTCCCCTGGACTCTCCCCTGGAAACGGAAGCGGCGGCACACGTGACGGATCGACTGGCGGAACTCAACCCCTCGCAACGCGAGGCGGTCACCACTCTCTCGGGCCCCCTGCTCGTTTTGGCGGGGGCCGGTTCGGGCAAGACCCGCGTCATCACCCATCGGATGGCCGAGTTGATCCGCAGCGGCATCCAGCCCTCCCGCATTCTGTCGGTCACCTTCACCAACAAGGCGGCCCGCGAGATGCAGGAACGGGCCAGCAAGCTGCTGGGCAAGTCCCGCGGCGAACGCCCCCTGGTCGCCACCTTCCACAGCCTCTGCGTCCGCATTCTGCGTGAAGAAATCGCCGCGCTCGGCTACCCCACCAGCTTCACGATCTACGACCGGGGTGACCAGGAATCGACGGCCCGCACCGCCCTGCGCGACATTCGCGTCTCCGAGAAATCGATGAAGCCGGGCGACCTGCTGGCGATGATCAGCAAGTGGAAGGGGGCCGGGATCTCTCCCGAGCAGGCCCGCGATGCCGTCGATGGCGATCTCGAAGCCCTCGCCGCCGCCGGCTACCGCCGTTATCAGCAGGGAATGAAAGCCGCGGGAGCCGTCGACTTCGACGACCTGCTCTACCTCACCGACCGCCTCTTCACCACCTCTCCCGAGCTGCTCGCCCGGCACCAGCAACGGTTCGACACCGTCCAGATCGACGAGTACCAAGACACCAACGGTCTGCAGTTCCGCCTCATCGAGGCACTCGTCCGCCCGCATCACAACATCTGCGTCGTGGGGGATGACGACCAGGCGATCTATGGGTGGCGCGGGGCCGAAGTCCGGCACATTCTGTCTTTCCCCCAGCACTTCCCGAACACGAAGGTGATTCGCCTGGTCGACAATTACCGCTCGACCGCGCAGATTCTGTCGCTGGCCAACCAGTTGGTCACGCACAACCGCAACCGGCACGCCAAGCAGTTGCAGGCGCACAAGGACGGCCCGCTGAGCGTGAAGATCAAGGAGCATCCCGACGAAGGGACCGAGGCGCTCGATGTGGTCCGCGAGATTTCATTTCTGATCAGGCAGAAGGGGGTCGCGCCGGGAGACATTGCGATTCTCTTCCGCACCAACGACCAGCCCCGGGCGTTCGAGACCGAACTGCGTCGGGCCCAGGTGCCGTATGTGCTGCTGGGCAGCCAGTCGTTCTTCGACCGGCGGGAGATTCGCGACCTGCTGGCCTACATGCGGGTCTGCAGCCGGCCGGAAGACGAGATCCCCCTGCTGCGGATCATCAACGTCCCCCCCCGGGGAATCGGCGCCACCACGATTGAGAAACTCGTGGGCCGGGCGCAGAAGACGGCACAGCGACTCTGGAACACCATGCCCCCGGCACTGCAGGCGGGAGAGCTGGGCCAGGCAGCCGGGAACGCCATCTCGGGGTTCCGCACCCTCATCGAGAAGTACCGCCGGCAGTTTGCCGAGAATCCCCGGGCGCTGAGCACGACGCTCGAAAAGCTCATCGACGAGATTGGCTACCATGGCGAGATCGAGAAGCAGTACGAGCAGGCGACGCAGCAAGAACTGCGGAGGACGATGCTGGGGGAACTGGTGACGGCAGTGCGGCAGTACGAATCGCGTGCGACGCACCCGACGCTGCACGGCTTTCTGCAGGAGACCTCACTGGGGGGTCGGGAAGACGAGCCCGACAAGGACGACAAGCTGCAGGCCGAGGGGGTCAAGCTGATGACCCTGCACAGTGCGAAGGGGCTGGAGTTTCCGCGGGTCTACCTGGTGGGGATGGAAGAGGGGCTGTTGCCGCACAAGCGGTCGACCAGCGAACTGGCGGGGGACGTCGACGAAGAGCGCCGGCTGTGCTACGTGGGGGTCACGCGCGCCCGCGAGTTCCTCACAATCTCCCGCGCGCAAACCCGCATGAAATGGGGCAAACCGCGCGTCTGCCAACCCTCACGCTTCCTCTTCGAAATGCAGGGCCTGCCCGTCCCGCCGCAGGTCTTGATGGGGGATGACCGCAGGTAGGGTCTCTGTCCCGTAGATGCCAAACTGCGCATTCACCATCCCCGGCACCGGACCCCAATGTGCCCTCGCCCGAGCAGACCGCCCCCATGGGACCAAACACAGGACGACGGGAGCGCGAACCTCTGTGTTCGCCACACGCTGGGGTTTCACTGGGAGATAACGGTCTTTGGGAAGCCAGACATCTTTGCCGGCACTGACGGTCGATAAGACACCGTGCGAGCCGTTTTTGTCGCGACGAAGGCGACCGTCGGCCGGGTTTTTGGACAATCTCACAGTCCACACCGGTTTGACTCACAGGCTAAAAGCCTGTTCCACGACAAGAGAGCCTGTTTTACGATGCGGCCGGAAACCTCAGACCTGAATCGGAAACCAATGTGCCCTCGCCCGAGCAGACCGTCCTCGTGGGACCAAACACAGGACGACGGGAGCGCGAACCTCTGTGTTCGCCCCCCGCTGGGCGGTCACTAGGAGATAACGGTCTTTGGGAAGCCAGACATCGTTGCGGGCACTGACGGTCGATGAGACACCGTGCGATCCGTTTTTGTCGCGGCGAACGCGGCTGTTGGCCGGGGTTTTTGGACAAACTCACACGGCGAACTGGTTTGACTCACAGGCTAAAAGCCTGTTCCACGACGAGAGAGCCTGCTCCACAATGCGGCCGAAAACCTCAGACCTGAATCGGAAACCA
>Ga0315902_10000379_pt1 | contig 75387 bp, 73 predicted proteins | sample LakEriMetagenome_9_FD_203523 | JGI IMG/M metagenome (GOLD analysis project Ga0315902, IMG submission 203523) | Freshwater fungal communities from buoy surface, Lake Erie, Ohio, United States - Buoy 12 MA117 | ecosystem: Environmental > Aquatic > Freshwater > Lake > Lake biofilm | place: USA... | reverse complement strand
TTTCCATGAACCAGCTGACAGTCCCCAGGTCACGTTCTGCCATTCTGACATCCCTCTATGAGACCGACCCAAATCGACTAATCTAACGACTCGGGCCCTCTGCAAACTGCGGGCCGAACACTATTGGGACAGGTCCATTTTCCTGCAGTCCACCATGAAAAACACCCGCAGCAGAATGCGTTCACCACCGGGCGGGATGCCCGACGGAGACGCATTCCTCAGTTCGTTCCTTCAGTGTCCTTGCCGGGAATTGAACCTGGTCTACGACCTTCGCAAAGTCGCGTGCGATCCGGCACACTCCAAGGACATTCATGCAGCACCCCGCCGAGGAGTCGAACCTCGTCCGACGGTTTCGAAGACCGTCATGCCTCCCTCACACCCGCAGGGCGCGTGGAGTTCCCGCTGCTCGGGCCGGGAGCCACGTCGCTTGCAATGGATTCCGATTGCAGGTCCCGGACTCGAACCGGGCCGACCGGCCTTATGAAAGCCAGCTGGGCACCCGCCCACCTGCAGTGACCTGAGGGAGATTCGAACTCCCAATGCCATGCTGGCTCAGCGTTCTGAGCGCTGCGTGTCTGCCAATTCCACCACCAGGTCGAACACACGGACCGGGAGGCCTTCCCCGCCCACACTCTTCTTTCAGCGTCCCCGATGGGATTTGAACCCACGACCTCCGCCTTGACAGGGCGGCGTGCACTCCGGACTGCACCACGAGGACAAGCCAACTCGGCACACCGCGGATTCGGTTGGTCTCCGGGGGCACCACATGGTCTTCACGCCGGTGTCAGACGGCGGTTTTCCTCTCCAGTGACCGGGCTGGAAAGAGAATTGATCCCGGATGGACTCGAACCATCGTGACCCGGTTACAACCCGGGGGTTGTCGCCGCTGAACCACGGGATCTTCAAACAGCAACTTCCTTTCAGTGGACCCACCGGGAATCGCACCCGGATCTCCGACATGCCATGCCGGTATCTTCCTGTTCGACCATAGGCCCATACGTCCCACATGAGGACCGGCGAACCGTCTGGCACGCAGACCAGATTCGACCGCCAACACTTCCGACTCGCAGCGGAAGCCGTGGGACTCGAACCCACCACGGACATTCCTCCGGACCCGCTTTCGAGGCGGGCTCCTGTTGCAGCCGGTTGGCTTCCCGTACGGTACCGGAGGCTCTCGAAGCTCTCCGGCACCGTTGTGGAGAGAGTGGCCCGGGACTGTTGGTCCTGAGTCTCTCTCCCAGAGCGCCCAGCGGGAATTGAACCCGCACATCTGCCATGGCAAGGCAGCAGGCGGCCACTACATCATGGGCGCGGCACACGGACTTCCGGTGACTGGCTGTCATCCGGATCGTGCGGAGAGTCCTCATGGGTTCCGCACTTCGTCCTCAGTCGCCGGGGAAGGAGTCGAACCTTCGTTTCCGTCTTATCAGGACGGCGTCCTGAACCATTGGACGACCAGGCGTTCTGCCAGTGACTCGTGTGGGATTCGAACCCAACCTGACTGGCGTGAAAGACCAGCGACCTCACCAGACGTCCAACGAGCCGTTCAGAAAAACAGACCCTCACCGTTTCCGCTGCGTTCTCACCTTACCGGTTCTGTTGGTGGAACGAACAATCCTGCATCCTTCCTCAGCAGCAGAGCTGTTGTTTTGCCCCTGCCGAGCGGCCGCAGTTCTCGTGGAAAACAACAGGCCCGGTGTCGGACTGACACCGGGCCTGCGAACCGCATTCGCAGACTCTGGATGTGTCAGCCAGATTCCCGCTGGCTCCGTTGAAAGAGGTGCTTGCCGAACCGTCGGACTTGGTCCATCCGGCGGGACTGATCCAGCCGACGGGACATCGGCGCGATGGCACGGGCCGAGGCACCCAGTCCGCGGAGATCACCAATCATTCCCATCAAGTCCGACATGACGCTCATCCGGGTGCTCTCTGAAAGCAGTGCAGAGTTGACCAGTTCAGGCTGTTGCCCCGATTCGTCGGGACCGATGTGGGAGAAGACGCCGTCTGACCGGAAATGGTTCACAGGATATTTTCAATTTTGTTCTGGGCGACCAGACCGGGCCGTTTGGCGGGACTCATCTGGGGGACCGCAGCGGGTATCTCCCTCCGCACGGTGCATTGATTGAGACTTATCCGGTCGGTGACTCGATTGGCATTCCGAAGACTGAACGAGTCTTTGTGGCTGGTCGCCCACAGAGATTCCCGGCTCCCGTCACACGACGGATCGGACTGTTCCACGCCGGTCTTGCCCGGATTGTCTCCGCCGAGCGAGAGGAGGCCTTCGACCAATCGAGTCAACAGCGAACGCTGGTCGCACGGGGGACTGTTGGCGACAAGGTCTCAGCAGGCCTCGAAGATCATTCTACGGGCGACCCGGGTTCGGTGTCCGCCAGGTACTGCCGCCGGTCCGGCTCATCGGAGAAGCCCAGCAAGACCCGGCCCACATGCAGCAACAGCACGGTGTAGGAGGCGACATTGGGAGGCATGTCGGATTGCGGATACCACCGGCTCCGCGGACCATCGAGCACCAGCCAGCCGGCCTGACCGTACAGGCTCCCTTCCAGAAGTGTCACTTCCGCCTGGGGATAACCCAGCTCGGGCAACATCTGGCTCACCTGGACGACACGGGGATTGACGAGCGGATCGCCGGGCCAGTCGTGCAACTCGGCTGGCAGATTCGCGGGTTGCTGGTCGTCGCGATAATCCACCGAGTCGATCAATTGGCGAGACTCCATTTCCCAGGCGCAATGAATCGCGTAGGCGTCCGTGGGGGGGCGACGATGGTTCTGCCAGCCGAACAGACAGAACGTCACGCTCCCCACCAGCCCGCAATCGACATCGCACGATCCGTCGTCCTTCCGCAGTGTGTATTTCACCAGGTACAGGTCGCGGGGCTCCCCCTCGGGGGGCCAGTTGAGGGAACGATGATCGAGCACTTCGACCGCGTCGGGGGGGCGGCCCAATTCGCTCGGATGGGCCAGCCAGTTTGAAAATTCAGCCCGGGCCCTGAAGACCGGATCGTCAACTTCCTCGGGGATCAGATCGGCCCGCTGCAGTTCCTCGAGGTAGTGCCGGGCGATCACCGCCTGATTCACATCGCAACAGTACCGCCGCAGAATTTTCAGGCCCGACTCGCTCCCCAGACGGGCGGCTGCCCAGGCCCCTTCCAGCTGGATGCCGATCTGCGTGTGGTCCAGGGCCAGGGCCAACAACTCATCACGGACGGGAGTGCTGATGAAGGGGAGACTCGCGGTGGCGCTGTGGGCATAGCTGAACTGATCTTCGTTGGAACTGGTCAGCCATTCGCGGAGTTGAAGATGTCCTTCGGGGGTGTCGAAGGGATGGCAGAAAGGGCCCAGTCCGCCGTCAATCGCCAGGGCGTTGGCGGCATCCAGCAGGGCCACGCGTAAAAAGGCCGGGGGGAGGGGATCCCGCAGTTGTTCGAGCAGCCAGATCGCGCTGGAATGCTCCGGCGTCAATTGACCCAGAGTGAGGGACCACAGCCAGTCTTTCGGAAGCAGTGGCCGGCGAGCGGCTCTCAGGACCCGTTGGGCCCCCTCCGCGGTTCGGTATTGGACGAGGATTTTCAGCAAAAACAGCAAGTCGTCCTGGATTCCCACATCGTCGGAGTCGATCAGCAGATCGAACAGGCGGTACAGCTCGGGCAATGCCTCGTTCGCCAGCACAAGAAATGCCTCTTCTGTTTGCACCCCCTGAACCAGACTGATGAGGCAATGCAGGTCCGAGATGCGACTTCCGGTGGGGGTGGGGCGGGGAAGCCGTTGCAGCAGAGCGACGACTTCCCTGGCCTCGACCCCTGTGGCGACAGCGCTGTCCTCCACTGGTCGCAGGAGATTGAAGAGCTGGCCAGGTTCGTCCTGTGCCGCACGCAACGCATTGAACAATCCACTCTCGTCAGAAACCATGCTGACCTCCCGGGAATCCTGCAAGCCATTTCCGGCCGCTGCGAATTCTAATCCAAAAGACGCCCAGACCGCATGTCCTCCCCAGCGACGTCACGACCGTCGGGGGACGCCTGGCCCCCCACCGGGGCTGCAAGTCCGGCCTCGACCGTCGGCAGGGCACCGCCGCTCCCCGGCCGCGGTGCGCTGTTTTGTTCCTCCAGCTGGCGGGATGACTTCTCCGGCGGTGACTTCTGGTGCGGGTTCGTTTGGCACACACCCGCAGAGCCCGCTGCACGAGGCCACCGCGGGCTCTGGTCGAGAGGTGAGTGTTGATGAGTGTCCCCCCCGTTCCAGATTCCGGATGTCCCCGGTTTCCCCTCTGATTCCCGATGTCGGCATGACCACCGAGCAACTCCTGACCCGGCTGAAATCTCTGGCAGATGAGTCCCGCCGCAAGCACAACACGAAGGCGGGGGCCCCCGCCAACCAGTTCGGCGTGAAACTGGGAGACCTGCGGACGATTGCCAAGGAGCTGAAGACCAATCATCCCCTGGGCCTGGAGCTCTGGCAGACTGGCAACGTCGAGGCCCAGCTCGTGGCCACGCTGATCATGAAGCCCAAGGCGCTCTCGGCCCGGGAACTCGATCAACTCACCCGGTCCACGACCTGCAGCCAGGTGGCCGACTGGCTGAACGCCTACGTGGTCCCTCAGCATCCCGAACACGAAGCCCTCCGACAGCAGTGGATGCAGGCGAAAGATCGCTGGAGGGCCCGTGCCGGCTGGAATCTGACCGCAAGCCGGGTGAAGACCAATCCCGCGACCCTGGACCTGACCGCCCTGCTCGATCGCATCGAACAGGAACTCCCCGGGGCTCTTCCCGAGGTGCAGTGGACAATGAACAATACCCTCGCGGCGATCGGCATCCATCACCCGAAACTGCGGAAGCGGGCCGTCGCGATCGGAGAGCGGATCGGCCTCTACCAGGACTGGCCCACATCGAAGGGCTGCACCCCGCCGTACGTCCCGGTGTGGGTCGCGGAGATGGTCAAACGGCAAGGATGAGTTTTTCTCCCCCCCAATCATCCGTCATCGACATGCCCAGCCCACGCCGTTCTGTCCAATCGGCCGCCCGCGCACGATCCCGGGCCACGCAGCCTGGCGCTGCGGCCGACGTCCCAGCGCAGGCGATTCTGTTTCAGGCCCGGTTGCTCAAGCCGTTGAAGCGCGGACCAACCGAGGCGTGGCTGTTCCTGCTCGTGCCCCCCGAGGCGAGTCGGCAGCTCCCCTCCCGGGGCCTGAACTCGGTGGCTGGAACGCTGGCCGGTGCTCCGTTTCAGGCAACGCTTGAGCCCGATGGACAAGGGGGGCATTGGCTGCGGGTGGAGCCGGAGCTGGCTGCGGCTGCCGGCGTGGGAGCGGGCGAGACGGTCTCCCTCGAAGTGATGCCGCTGGATGTCGAGCCCGAGCCTCGTCTGCCGGTCGAGCTGCAACAGGCCCTGGCAGCGGCTTCGGACCAGGTGCGGGCCGCATGGGCCGATATCACCCCCGTCGCCCGCCGCGACTGGATTCACTGGATTGCCTCGGCCAAACGCCCCGAGACGCGCCAGAAGCGGATTGTGAGCACCTGCGATATGCTGGCCCAAGGCAAACGCCGTCCCTGCTGCTTCGACCGGTCCGGAATGTTTTCCAGGAGCCTGCGGGTCCCGGAGGCGGAAAGCTGAGGCGGCGGACCGCGAGCAGCTCGGCCGATCCTATTCGCCGATGTGACTGAGTCGAGAGATCGGAACCGCAAGCGTCGGATGCAGCTTCCCGGTGATGGCAAACGTCCGCCCGGGTTCTCCTGCAACCGTCCCTCCCGTCTCCCGTTGGCTTGTCCGGGGTGCTTTCCTTGGGTCTGCAGCGGGCACGACAACCAGATCTGGGGTCGCGAGTTCGCGCGATCTCTCCAGCGGATCGGAGCGATGGGAGCGGGATCGCAGAGGTCAGCCCCCACGTTGTTGGTTGCAGAACTGCAAATCCGGGTGTGGCAGCGTATGATCCGGGCTGACATCCGTGGGGGTCATGCGGCCCCTGTGTTGGATCGGTGTTCCTGGATTTGAGCGGGTGGGACCCGTTCCACTCGATCAGGGGCTGCCGAGCAACTTCGCGAGCGACAGACCTTCTGCACCGCAGGGAAACCGGAAGACGGTCCGCAAGGCGCACCAGACCCGGAATGAAGTCAGGTCGCCGGCAGATCCGCTTGGGGCGGAGCAGACAGCGCTCGGGGCGGGGGCGTTGGATTTCCGGACGAAGAACCACTTCGCCGGATGTGTGTTGGACAGACTGGGGATGATGTGACGATGGCGGAATTGGCGCGGTTTGTATTCATGACCTGCCAGGTCGGGGCGGAGCCGGCGTTGAAGGCCGAAATTGCCCGCGACTGGCCGGGCTTGCGGTTCGCCTATTCACGCCCCGGGTTCGTCACCTTCAAACACTCGACCGGTGCCGAATTCTCGGATGATTTTCACACGCATGCGGTGTTTGCCCGGTCGACGGGCGTCTCGCTGGGGAAGGTGACCCAGGGGACCCCGGAAGAGCGGGCCCGGCAAGTCTGGCAGATGTTGGCCGATCGGCCGATTGCCGACCTGCATGTGTTTCCCCGCGACAAGTTCGAGCCTGGGTTCCGCGACTATGAACCAGGGCTGACAGACGAATCGCGGGGAATCGACACTCTGCTGCGCAGCGTGCCCGAGGCACCGCGCGCGGTAGCCGCGCGGCAAGCGCCTCCACCCCCCGATCCCAAGACGGGGCCTCTGGTGGCCGACGTGGTGCTGGTGGAGCCGGAGGAATGGTGGATTGGCTGCCATCGTGCACGGCGCCCTGTCTCGGCGTGGCCCGGGGGACTGCTGCCGCTGGAGCTTCCCGTGACCGCAGTCTCGCGGGTGTATCTCAAGATGCACGAATCGCTGTTGTGGTCGGGGTTCAAGATGTTGCCTGGCCAGACGGTCGTGGAATTGGGAAGTGCGCCCGGGGGAGCGTCGCAGGCCCTGTTGGAAAGGGAACTGCTGGTGGTGGGGATCGACCCGGCCGAGATGGACGCGATGGTGTTGTCGCATCCCGGCTTTCGGCACGTTCGGAAACGGTCGAAAGATGTTCCCCGCAGAGAGTTCCAGCGGGCCGACTGGCTGACCTGCGACATCAATCTGCCGCCGAATTACACGCTCGACACCGTCGAGGCGATCGTGAAGGCCCCGGGGGTTCGGCTCAAGGGGGTGATCATGAACCTCAAATTGGTCGACTGGAAGCTGGCCGAATCGATTCCCGAGTATCTCCAGCGGGTGCAGTCGTGGGGCTTTCGGCAGGTGCGCGCCAGGCAATTGCACCACAACCGTCAGGAAATCTGCGTCGTCGCCAAGTAGGTTCGGGCGGGGTCTCGTCACCTCGGTCGGGGAGACTGCGCGGGACGAGTGGCTGGAGGGGTTTGGTGAATGTTGGTTGGAGAGAAACCTCGGGAAAACAGGGCTGGGATCCCGCTTTTCCATTTTCCGACAGGGCGTTAGAATGCCGTCCGGCTGGATGGAGGGTACGCCCTGCTGATGCGCCCGCAGATTTGTTCGAAGGAGTCGAGATACGTGAGACGATTCATCGTCCTTGCCTTGGGGCTGTGGTTCAGCCTGCCTGCCATCGCCAGTGCCCAGCAGACCGCTGTCGGCCCGGCTGTGGCACCCACGATCACCCTGGTGTTGCCGAGCCTGAAAAACCTCTTCGAGGACATGAAGGTTCCGTTCGATCTGGCCCAGGACAAAAAGGGATATGACACGCTGGTCGATACCCTCGAGGTGTTCCTGGTGGGGATCGAGCGCGACAAGCCGGTGGGGGTACGGGTGATTTCGGGGGGCGAGACCATGCATCCCGCCCTGTCGATTCCTGTGTTGCTCCCTCCCAAGGGGGTGGTGGGCGATCCCAAGAGTGACCCGAATTTCAAGAAATTGCGGGACAACCTGTGGGATCTGGATCTGAAGACCGCCCCTCCCCCTGACCCGGCGTACATCCGTCAGATTCCGACACAGATCCGCACCAAACTGCCCGGCCTCAAGCTGAGCCCGGGTGAGCGTCTGATGTTTGGAGGCCGCGATGGGTATATGGGGCGCGATGCCCAGGCGGTGCACATTGCCACCGAATTGCCCGAGGTCCGTGGTCTGAAAGGCCTGGTTTCATGGAGTTTTCCGGCCGGGACTGATCTGGCCGTCACTCTGGACGGGAAGGCGCAGAAGCCCGAAACCCGTCTGAAAGCCTTCGCGAAGCTGCGTTCCGAGTTGCTGGGGGCGGTGAAGAAAAAGGCCGACGAGGCCGAGTCGGCGTTTGCCCTGCGGGAAGCGGGGCTGCGGCAGATTGTGGATGAATTGCAGCGGTTCTATGCCGAAAGCAGTGAGATCCAGATGCTGCTGACAGTGGACGGAGCCGCGAAGAATTCCTCGACCTCGCTGACTCTTACGGCTCTTCCCGGGACCGAGCTCGAAGAGAGCGCCAAGCTGGTCAAGCCGGAGCCTTCGAAATACGCGTTGATTGGCACCAAGGATGCCTCAGTGGTCTTTACAGGACATCTGCCGCTCGATCCCCTCCGCAAGAAGCATGCGGGTGAGCTGCAGTCGGTCATCGAGAAGCATGTCGAGCATCTGATCGATTCCGACAAGGCCAAATCGGATGCGGAGAAAAAGGCCGACAAGAGTGCCTTGGGAATCTTGTTCGCTGCGATCAAGGATGTGGCCGCGCAGGCCGAGTTGACTGGTGCGCTGCGGTCCTGGCCGACGGGTGGCGGGAAGTTTGACACCGTCGGGGTTCTGAAGGTGGCTGCGACCGAACCCTACACCGCCCTGCTGAAGGGACTGCAAGAAGCCGGGGGACCCATCACGGTGACCCTGGCGGCCGAGAAGCAGGAAGATGTCGAGATTCACAAACTGGTCTCTCCCGGAGCGGCGAAGCAGTTTGCGGAAATCATCGGAACGGACGGGGCAATCTATATCGGACTGGCGGCCAACGAACTGTGGTACGCCGCCGGTGACGGGGTGTTGCCCCGGTTGAAGTCGGCGATCGCCGAGAGCCGCGGGGCGGTGGGAGCCCCCTCGGCCCCATTGGCCCTGTCCGTGCGTGTTGGTCCCCTGACCGAATTCGTCAACAGCTACACCAAGCGCAATCCTTTGCCCGAGCGGCCGAAGGCGGCAGCGGCGGTGAAGCCCGCACCCAAGGCGGGGGGAGACACAGGCTCCAAGCGGCCGGCACTGCCGAGTGCCCAACGCGACACCACCAAGTCCCCGCTCGAGAACCTGCAGGCTCTGATGGGTGACATGGACCTGCAGAAGTTGGCCACAGATGCGTTCCAGGGAACTGACGACACCGTATCGCTGCTGATGACCGAAGCGGATGGCAAGGTCCAGGTGGAAGCCAAGGTCGACAGCGGGTTGTTGCGGTTCCTGGGGACGGTGATGTCGAAGTTCGTCAAGGACAACCTGTCGGACGAGTGACATCCAGCATGGGACCAGCTCCGGTCGTTCCTCCCGCACTGCTTGCGCAGTTGCGGCTTGATGCCAGGAGCAGGCACCCGGCACCGGTCTCGACCGCAACCAGGCGAACGAAAATCGATGGGCCCGACGAGGCGTGGCTACGGCTGCGTGCGTCGGGCCTGTTGCGTTGGGGGGTTCCCGAAAGGTGGGGTGGAACGGCGGTTTCCCCAGAGACGATGCTGGCGGCCTACATCGAACTGGCCCGGGCCGACCTAACCACCACCTTTGTCCTGACACAGCGCAATGCCGCCTGTCAGCGGTTGGCGGCCTCTCCGAACCAGCGGCTGCGGGAGCGCCTGCTGCCCCGGCTCGCCCGGGATGAAATTTTTGCGACAGTGGGGATCTCGCACCTGACCACCTCGCGCCAATACCTCGGCACACCGGCTGTGACCGCCCGGCCGTGTGAGGGAGGGTATGAGCTGGAGGGAGAGATTCCCTGGGTCACGAGCGGGGCCCGGTCCGATGTGCTGGTGACCGGCGGGACACTTCCGGGGGGAGAGCAATTGCTGGCGGCCCTCGACACCCGGCAACGGGGAGTCGAAGTGGCCCCGGCGGTGGAGTTGCTGGCTCTCAATGGTTCGTCGACTGGGCCAGTCTCTCTGCACGGCGTGCGGGTCGCCCACGAAGATCTGGTTCATGAACCGACGCCGCAGGTCCTGAAGCAGGGGGCCAATCTGACGGCCGGTTCCCTCTCAACATCGGCGCTGGCTCTCGGGCATGCGTGGGGGGCCATCGACGACCTGGCCGAAGAGGCGAAAGCCCGGCCGGAGCTGCGCGAGTTCGTCGAACCGCTGCGGGCTGAGGTTGAGGCATTGCGCGACGAGTTGTTGACGGTGACGCAGCCGGAATCTTGCTCTGGCATCGGCAACGTGAACGAACGATTGCGGACGCGGGCGAATTCCGTGGTCTTGAGAGCGACGCAGGCCTTGTTGGCGGCCTCCAAGGGGGCGGGGTATGTGGCCAGTCACCGGGCAGGACGGCTGGCTCAGGAGGCGTTGTTTTTTCTGGTGTGGAGCTGTCCCCAACCGGTGGTGACCGCGAATCTCCACGAATTGACGCGGTCTGGTTCCCGCCGGGATTCGGTCGGCAGCCACCCGGGCTGATTGTTTGCTGTTGAGGGATTGAGTTAGGCTGTCGGCACTGCTCTGGAACACCGCCTGCAGGAACCCCCTCGGTGGTTGTCGGTTCGGTCGATCCCCGGGCAGTCGAGCGATGGCCGGGATCATCCCTCGCCTTCAAGACACCCGATTCACAGGAAATTCGTGCGCCATGGTGACGACTGACAGGCTGGGACGACGGCAATGGTTGGCAGGGATGGCTCTCCTGGCGGCCGAGGGGATCAGTCGCGAGGCGGGAGCCGCGGAGGGGGCCCGGAGGTTGATGTTTTTTGAATATGGCAAGGGGCCCAATCGGCTGCTGGAGCTGGACGGTGCCGGGAAGGTGGTGTGGGAGCACATCCCTCCCAGCATCGCCGTCATTTTCCAAATCCTCGGGAATGACAACGTCTTGTACGCCTACGGGGGAAAGCCCACCGGAGTGCGGGAAGTGACCCGTCAGGGGAAAGAAGTCTGGAATTACGTGAGCGAATGTCCGCAGGTGCTGGGGTGCGAGCGGCTCAAGAACGGGAACACGCTGGTGGCCGAACAGGGCCCTTGCCGGGCGGTGGAGGTCGATCCCCAAGGGAAGGTCGTACGCGTGACGCCGTTGAAAACGAGTACCGAGAACTACCACCTGCAGGTGCGCAACATCCACCAGTTGGAGAACGGGAATATTCTCGCGGCCCATGAAGGGGAGGGGGCGGTGCGGGAGGTCGACCGGGAGGGGAAGGTGGTCTGGGAGTACCTGGGAGTGGAGAACGCTGGGGATGCCCAGCGGTTGGCGAATGGCAACACGCTGATTTCGTGTGGAACCCAGAAGCGTGTGATCGAGGTGACGCCGGGAGGAAATGTGGCGTGGGAATTTGGGGCGGCGGATGCGCCGGAGGTGAGTTTCACCTGGGCCTCAAGCATCCAGCAATTGAAAAATGGCAATCTGCTGTTGGGGAATTTTCTGCGAGGTCAGGAGGGCCAGGGGGCGCATGCGTTTGAAGTGACTCGCGGCAAGCAGGTGGTCTGGAGTTACAGCGACCATGCGCTGGTCAAATCGCTTACAACTGTGCGGGCCGTTGGAGAGTGAGGCGGCGATCAGTAACGGACAAAAAAACCGGGACGAGAGGTTTCTCTCGTCCCGGTTCCAGATGGCGGCAATCGTGTGTGCGAATCTGCGGGGATTCGTATCAGAACCTCAACTGGATCGTGTTGGAGTAGGCCGTGGCGGAGCTGCCATTCTTGGCCCGCACCCGGAACGAGTAAGTGCCGCTGGGCAGAGTTCCAGAGAATGAGGTCACATCGGCCGCCGTGGTCGACCACAGGGTCCAGCTGATGTTTCCGCGTTTCCCCGCCTTGCCGTACTCCACGTCAAAGCCCGTCTCGACATTCGAATTGTCGGTCCAGTTGAGATTGACTGTGCCACCGGAGACGGTGCCGCTCAGGTTCGAAGGGGGATCAAACCGGGTCGGAGTGGGGGTGCTGCCATTTGCGAGGGAGACGAGGGCGGCTTCAACGTTGATCCGGCCATGGCCAAACAAGTTGTCGAAGCCAGCCGTTCCGAGGTCAACTGCCGTCGCTTGCAGCAGACTGCGGACCTCATCGTTGACGAGCCCGTTGCTGTTGGTGTCGGAGATTCCCGCTCCGAGAAGCAGGGCGGCGGCTCCAGCGGCATGGGGAGCGGCCATCGATGTGCCGCTCATGGTGGTGTAACCACCTCCCATCCGGCAGGAGTAAATCGACGATCCTGGAGCCGCGATATCGACACCAGATCCGGTGCTCGAGAAGGAGGACCAGGAATCCGAACTGGTCGTCGAGGCTACGGCAATGCAGGGGGGATACTTCGCGGGGAAGCCCACAGTATCTGCCCCCGAACCCGAGTTGCCGGCGGAGCAAACCAGGACGATTCCCGCCGCCGCAGCCCGGTCAAACGCCGCCCGCACAGTGGTACCCGGGTCGGTGGAGCTCCCCAGGCTGAAATTGGCCACCTGGATTCCATTGGCGATGCACCAGTCGAGTGCCGAAATGACGGTGCTGAACGAGCCACTCCCGTTCGCTCCCAGCACCTTCAGGCCATACAGATCCACCCCGGGAGCGACGCCAATGATGGCGGTCCCGTTGCTGGCGGCCGCGATGGTTCCGGAGACGTGGGTCCCGTGCCCGTTGTCGTCCATGGGATTGGAGTCGTTATTCTGAAAGTCGTATCCTCCCTTGTAGCGCGGGGCCAACTCGGGATGGTTGTAATCAATCCCCGAGTCGCAGACGGCCACTTTGACTCCGGTCCCCAAGTCAGATCCGCTGGCTCCCGTGTAGGTTCCCTCGTGGACGGGGATCGAACCGATTTTGGAGACACCCCAAACCGAATTGTATTCGGCGCTGGCATGCGCCTGGGTCTCCACATCAGGCTCAATGACATCAATGGCTGGATTCAGCAGCAAATGCTGGAGAGCCGCCTCGGGGATGGTGGCAGCGACAGCGGGAACAATTTGGAAGGAGGCATTGACTGTGCCTCCCGCATTGCGGACCAGATCACGCTCGCTTTTTCCGGGCGCATTCTGGAAGCGGATGATGACCCTGAGGTTGTTGGCACCCTCCGGGGGAGCGGCCCAGAGGGCAACGGGCGCCACCACAGTGGCCAGCAGCGAAATGACGGTGGAATGAACGATCGAATGAAGGGAAGGTTTCATTGCGAGACAGGAAGCAGTTTCTGGAAGAGGAAAAACTCTGGACCGCGTGTCAGGAGTAGTCTGGCAGCTCTTCAAGAACCGCCACCATGGAATGAATTTTCTCACAAAAAAATGCCCTGTCGAGCAATCCGGAAAGTGGACGCCTGACTGGTATGTTTTCTGTTCAGGTTTCGGGGGGGCAAATCTGACGAGGTTCTCCCGGCCACTCCCGGCGTGAGTGTCGCCGCAAAGTTTCTGCGGAGGTCGTTACTGGGTGGGGAGAGGGGGGGGGGGGGTCTGGCAAGTCGTACATGGATCCGAACTTGGTCGGGCTTGACTTGGGCCAGCAATCCTGGGGAGATCGCGGAAAGGTCTCAATCTGGATTGGCGGCAGGACGTTCCGCTTGCTAGACTCTCGGGTTGTGCTGCGGAACGATTGCGTTCTGCAAGTGAATGGGCTTCGCTGGCGGCAATGAACGCCTCCCCGTTGGGGCTGAAGCTCCTTGTCCAAATTCACATTCTGGAGTGCGTGGATTTCGATGGCGGTTTTCAAGCCAAAGCGGCCTACCAAAGGCCCCCTGAAGAAGAAGGCCACCAAGGCCAAGCGGATTCTGAAGTGTCGATTCTGTACCCGGGATGGCTGCCCCCGCCCCGTGTATGTCGATTACAAGGACATCAAAACCCTGAAGGTGATGATCACCCGCAATGGGCATTTGCAGGCACGTCGCCGAACGGGCAACTGTGCGAAATTCCAGCGGGCGGTTCGGGATGCGGTGTTGCGGGCCCGCTTCATGGGTCTGCTGCCGTTCATCAACAAGGAAGAGTAACGGTCGGGAGTTTGGCCCAGGGGTGGACCGGCAAGCTGCTGGAGGTCCTCCCGCTGTGGGGTCGCTTGACGCTGCGTAGCCGTCAAGTTACGATCACTCGTTCGACTCGGGAAAAGCCCGTGGTTTCGGCTACGGGTGCTTCTGTTCTGGGTGTTTCTGTTCCGGGAGTTGCCGGGGACTTTCAGGTCTGCGGGACTCCGTTTGCTTCGTTTGTTCCATTTCGACAGTGGTCGCCGGCGATGTGACGTCGGCGGTGTTGGGATGAGGCTGCAGGCTTCTCTCGACGCTCAGTTGTCGTGAGCTTTTTCGCGTTTCCGGAGATTCCGCTGAGGAATTTGGGAAACGCCTTGGTCTTGTCTGGTTCCGTATGCCCACGATCAATCAGTTGGTGCGCAAGCCGCGGGTTGCCCAGCGGTCTCGTTCGAAAACACCCGTGTTGAATGGCTGTCCGCAAAAGCGTGGAGTCTGCCTGGTGGTGAAGACTGTCACCCCCAAGAAGCCCAACTCCGCGATGCGAAAGGTGGCCCGTGTGCGGCTGTCGAACAAGAAGGAAGTGACGGCCTACATTCCCGGTGAAGGGCACAACCTCCAGGAGCACTCGATTGTGCTCGTGCGTGGTGGTCGTGTCCGTGACTTGCCCGGTGTGCGTTACAAGATCATCCGCGGTGTGCTCGACACGCAGGGTGTGAAGGACCGGAAGCAGGCGCGCAGCCGGTATGGTGCCAAGGTGGCCAAGGCGGGAGCAGCTCCTGCCAAGGGCGGTGCCAAGAAGAAATGAGTACTCGCCCCGTCTCTGGCGGGGTGGTCTCGGTCTGCGGATTTGGTTTCCGGATGCCAGACGACTTTGGGTTTCAGGACCTGTCGCTCTGCCAAGGGGAGATCAAGACGAATTTCATAAAGAGGGGACTGGCTGTCGGAGCCAGCCCTTGCGGCGGTCTGTTGGTGGCAGCGTCGCCGATGATTCTGTGATGCGTTTTTGTCAGGTGTGAAGGAAGATGGCTCAGAAATTCACGGCGAGTGCCAAGCAGTTGAAGCCCGATGCGAAGTACCATTCGGTACTCGCGTCCAAGTTTATCAATTGTCTGATGCATGACGGCAAAAAGAGCGTCGCGCAGGGTGTGTTCTATGGTGCCCTGGACGTCATTGCCGAAAAGGTGACCGACCAGCCGGCGATTGAGGTCTTCACCCAGGCGGTGGAGAACGTCAAGCCCGGCATCGAGGTGCGGTCCCGCCGCGTCGGTGGTGCGAACTATCAGGTTCCCACTCCGGTCAATTCCAAGCGTCAGCAGGCATTGGCGATTCGCTGGTTGCTCGAAGTCTGTCGCGACAAGAAGGGACGGCCGATGCACCTGCGGCTGGCCGACGAGTTGTTGGCTGCCTACAAGCGTGAAGGTGCGGCTGTTACGAAGCGCGACAACGTGCATCGTATGGCCGACGCGAACAAGGCCTTCGCTCACTTTGCCTGGTAGGTTTCGTGTTGAAGCCCGCGAATCGCGGGCTTCAGCTTTTCTTTGACCGCCCCGCCATTCTTGGTCGTGCCGTATGCCAGCCAAGCTGGAGTGGATCCGTAACATCGGAATCATTGCCCATATTGATGCGGGCAAGACGACGACCACGGAGAGAATCCTGTTTTATGCCGGTGCGTCGCATCGAATGGGCGATGTCGACGAAGGGACCACCATCACCGACTTTGATCCCGAGGAGCAGCAGCGGGGGATCACCATCTATTCCGCCGCCATCACCTGCCGGTGGAAAGAATGGCACATCAATCTGATTGATACTCCGGGACACGTGGATTTCACCGCCGAGGTGGAACGCAGCCTGCGGGTTCTCGATGGTGGGGTTGTGGTCTTCTCGGCCCGGGAAGGGGTTGAGGCGCAGAGCGAGACGGTCTGGAGGCAAGCCAACAAGTATGCTGTCCCCCGGATCTGCTACATCAACAAGATGGATCGGATCGGGGCGAATTTTGAGCGGACCCTCAACCAGATCCGTGATCGTCTGCAGGGAAATCCTGTGCCTGTGGTCATTCCCCTGGGTGAGGGAGCTCCCAGTGAACCGGATCCGTTCCGCGGGGTGATTGACCTCGTGGAAATGAAGGCCCTGCACTTCGATACCAGCTCACAGGGATCACAGATCGAGATCCGCGAGATCCCCGAGGAGTACCAGGAACTGGCCGAGTTGTGGCGCGGCCGATTGATTGAGCAACTGGCGCTGCTCGACGATGCCCTTCTGGAGCAGTATCTGGAAGAGAAGCCCATCGATCCGGCCGAGTTACGGCGTCTGCTGCGTTTGGGAACGCTGCAGTTGCAGTTGCAGCCGGTGTTCTGCGGATCCTCGCTGACCTACGTGGGCGTTCAGCCGATGATGGATGGGGTGGGGCTGTATTTGCCGAGTCCCGCTGATCGACCGCCCGTCCAGGGAACCAAACCGGGGGGCAAGCGGGAGACGGCCGAGACCCGCAAGCCGCGGTCCGACGAACCCTTCTGCGGTTTGATTTTCAAGATCCAGGCGGATGCCCACGGGGATCTTTGTTTCGTCCGGGTCTATTCGGGAGTGTTGAAATCGCGGGCGCGGGTGTTGAATCCGCGGCTGGGGAAGAAGGAACTCGTCAACCAGTTGTGGCACATCCATGCCGATCGTCGGGAGAAGATTCCCGCTGAGGAAGTCGAGGCGGGAGACATCGTCGGGATTGCCGGCCTGAAGGATACGGTGACGGGCGACACACTGTGCGATGGAGCCCATCCGATTGCGCTGGAGAGTATCACGTTTCCGGAACCGGTCATCTCGATGGCCGTGGAGCCGGAGTCGTCTGCCGATCGCCGGAAACTGGCCGAGACGCTGACGTTGCTCGCCCGCCAGGATCCCACATTCCGGGCGGTCGTCAATGAAGAAACCGGACAGACGATCATCAGCGGCATGGGGGAACTGCATCTGGAGATCATCCGGAACCGGATGGAGCGGGATTTCAAGCTGAATGTACGGGTCCACAAACCGCGGGTGAGTTACCGCGAGACGATCCGGAATCCACGGCGGGTGGTGGGTGAGTTCCATCGACAGGTGGCCGGGGTGCCCCAGAGTGCCAAGGTGGAGTTGGAAATGGAGCCGTACCAGGGGGAGGAGCCGATCATGGTGATCAACCGGCTTGGTCCCTCCGACCTGGCTCCCGGATTGCAGAAGGTGATCGAGCAGTCGATACGCGACGGCGCCCAGGGAGCCGGCTTGCTGGGCTATCCGCTGATTCAGGTGCGGTTTACGATTCGGGATGTGAAGTTGACGGAGCTGGAGAACCCCGAGGCGGCCGTCCAGGCGGCCGCACTCGATGCAATGCATCGGGGGGTCAGCGAAGACAATCTTGTGCTGCTGGAACCGATCATGAGACTCGAGGTGACGACCCCGGACGAGTTCCTGGGGAATATTCACTCCGATCTGATGATCAGAAGGGCTGTCATCACGGGGACCGAACAGCGGGGGGATCTGCAGGTCATTCACGCGGAGGCCCCGCTGGCGGCCATGTTTGGGTATTCCACACATGTCCGCAGCCTGTCTCAGGGGCGAGCCTCGTATTCGATGGAGCCGAGCCGGTATTCGGAAGCACCGGCGGAAGTCCTGCAGGAGATGTTGGGTTAAGCGTGTGGTGCGGTCGATCGGGGTGTGAGGTTGAGGAAATGCGTCCCACACGGTTGACACAAGCGGAGTCTCACAATAGACTGCTGGACTTTCCCCTCCTCCGCCGCGTGGCGGACGGCCTCAGATGAACGGGGAAAATCGAGTTCTCAGCGCGTTTTCGACGTCGGAAAGGGTGACCGGGTGGCCGGTAAGAAGCAAGAGCGCATTCGCATCAGGATGGAGGCCTACGACCACTCGGTTCTGGACCAGTCGGCGGCTGAGATTGTTGACACGGCGAAGCGGACAGGCGCGATTGTGCATGGCCCAATTCCGCTGCCCACGCGGGTTGAGCGCTACACAGTGCTGCGAAGTCCGCACATTGACAAGAAATCCCGGGAGCAGTTCGAAATCCGGACGCACAAGCGTCTGATCGATATTCTGCAGCCTCCGGGAAAAACAATTGATGCCCTGAACAAGCTGTCACTGCCTGCTGGCGTTGACATCAAGATCAAGTTGGTCCCCGGGGCCAGCTGAGTGGGTTGTGGTTGATTCCGGTTTCCGGGTCGACCAAACGTGGGATTGAAGGTGGGCTCGGTTGGCTTGTTGGCCATTTGGAGCGCTTTTGAGGGGATGGCAGGTCTTCTCAGGGCGAATTTTGAACGGTCAGTATCCAGTTGAGTTGGATTTTGATAGACTGCGGTCGATCTCTGTGGTTCGGATTTGCTTGAGCTGCGGATTGATCTCAGAGCTTGGCTGAGCGGAGCGGTGAGTGTCCTGGGCGGACTGGCCAATCTGGGCTGGGTAAAAGTCAGGAGACCTCCCGTTCAACAGAACAGTGTGTTGCCCCGGTTGGGGTATGACTGTTCGCGGTTGCTGGAGACCGTGTGAGCCTCAAGGTTTCTCGGTTCTGCTTTTGGGCGCCCCTTTGGGGGTTGTCCTGCGAGTCTCGATTCGGGTCTGCTGCAGGGGGTCGCTGGTTGGCAGTTTGGTCTGGGAATTTGGCTTGTCTGAATTCCGGGCAGCAAGGCTTCAGTTGACCAACTGCTGGATTGGCAAGTGCTGAGGGAATCTGGGGTTGAAACAGTTTGAGTCTCGGGTGTGAAGAGTTTGGGGCGAAGAGATTGCAGATGGGGTTCTGGCAGCGTCCGTTGCCGGTGCCGATTGGATTGAACGAGTTGCTTCACGAGTTGCCGCAGGTGCAGTGATGCCAGTTGGATTGTTGGGCCGCAAGGTCGGAATGACGCAGGTCTACGAAGAGGGGACCTCGGTTGCCGTGACGGTGATCGAGGCGGGTCCCTGTGTGGTGCTGCAGGTCAAGACGCCTGAGAAGGATGGTTACTCGGCGGTACAGGTTGGGTTTGGCGAAAAGCCTCGCCGTTTGGCCAGCCGCGCCGAGCGTGGCCGGTTGAGCGACCTGGGCGGAAAGCGTTCCAAGGCGCGGCAGGAGCAGGGGGTCGCTGAGGCTCCCCGTGCTGGCTGTGAGCCATTGCGTTACATTCGTGAGTTCCGGTTGGCGGCTGGCGAGGCTGCACCGGCTGTGGGTGACAAATTGTCGGTGGAGTCGTTTGCCGAATTGCAGCGGGTTGATATCGTCGGGCGGAACAAGGGGCGTGGTTTTGCCGGCGTGATGAAGCAGCACAACTTCAGTGGTCTGCGGGCGTCGCACGGCGTTCAGCGGCATCACCGGGCAGGAGGCTCGATCGCGGCTCACGCAACCAACCGCGGTTTGAGCGGTCGCATCAAGAAGGGCAAGCGGATGTCGGGTCGGTGGGGGAATGAGCGGTCGACCGTCAAGTTTCTGAGGATTGTGCGGGTTGATGTCGAGAACAATCTGGTCCTGGTGGCTGGCTCGGTCCCCGGACCGAACGGCGCGTTCGTGACGCTGAAGCACCCGACCAAAAAGGTGCGTCCGGTCGCAGCCAAGAAGTAGTCACAGGCAGAGGGCCGTCCGGTGGTGATCCACCGACGGTGGCATGACAGCACATAAGTTCTGGTCCGGTCATCTGGATCATCTGACACAGGAAGACCCCTCCAGGGGAGAGTGACACATGGCTTCCATTCCGGTGCACAATCGTTCGGGCCAGCAGGTTGGGACTTACGAGTTCGACCTGGCGGAGCTGGCTCCGCAGATCAACAAGCAACTGCTGCATGACGTGGTTGTCATGTACGAGTCGAATCGCCGGCTCGGCACTGTGGCCACCAAGGGCCGCGCCGATGTGCAGGGCAGCAAGAAGAAGATGTACAAGCAGAAGGGGACTGGCCGGGCCCGTATGGGCAACAAGCGGACCCCGATCCGTCGTGGTGGTGGTGTCACCTTCTCCAAGACACCCGTGGACCACACGTACCGGCTCCCCCGCAAGGCAGTACAACTGGCCACCCGAATGGCCATTCTGAGCAAGTTCGAAGACAATGAGGTCACTCTGTTGGACGAGCTGCAATTGGCGGCTCCGAAGACGCGTGACGTCGCACAGACGCTGAAGGCCCTGAAGCTCGATGGCACCTCGTGCCTGCTGGCATTGGCTGGCCCGGACGGCAATGTGTGGAGGTCGGCCCGGAACATTCCCCGGGTTTCGGTTGCTCCCGCCGCCGAGTTGAACGCTTACGAAGTGCTTCACAAGAAGCAGTTGGTGTTGACGCGGGGGGCTCTGGATGCGATCCGTCAGCGGATTCGGACGGCCGAAGGGGCCTCCTGAAGTCGGGGTTCCCGGTTGCGGGATGCGGCCTCAAGGTGAAGAGATCAGGTTGAAGGCAAGCGGGGGAAGTTGAGTCCCCCATTGGGAATTGGGAGCGAGCGATGGCTGTGGTGTCAAAGTCTGGGGTTGAGTTGCAGCCCCACCAGATCATTCTCAGGCCGTTGGTGACTGAGAAGGGGACGCACCTGTCAAGTCGCCGGAATGCCTACGCGTTTGAGGTTCATCCGCTGGCTACGAAGATCGACATCCGCGCTGCCGTGCAGGCACTGTGGAAGGTTCGGGTGGTCGGTGTTCGGACTCAAAATCGCGTCGGCAAGCCGCGGCGTTCCCGTACTGTTTACGTTCAGTCTCCTTCCTGGAAGAAGGCGATTGTGACGCTGCATGAAGATGATCGGATCAACCTCTTCTAGGCTGTCGAGCCCGCTGGGCGGGTTCAAACAGTCTGGGTGAACACGAAGCATCCTGGCCGTCGAAGGCCATAAGATTCCTGGGGATGACCCAAAATGGGACTGCGATTTTACAAGCCAACGAGCGCCGGTCGTCGTGGTGCCTCGGTCAGCGATTTCTCTGAGATCACGGACCGCAAGAAGAAGCCGGAGAAATCCCTCCTGGTTCGTCTTCCCACCAGCAATGGTCGGAATTTCCAGGGGAAGATCACCGCACGTCACCGGGGTGGTGGAGCCCGCCGTCAGTATCGCCTGATTGACTTCAAACGCAAGAAGGATGGTTTGGTGGCGACTGTGGTGGCGATCGAGTACGATCCGAACCGCACGTGTCGTATCGCCCTGCTGCAGTACCCGGACGGGGAGAAGTCCTACATTCTTGCTCCGGATGGCCTGCAGGCAGGACATCGCGTTGAGAGTGGCCCGAGCGTCGAGCCCAATCTGGGAAACACCCTCCCGCTGGGAAGCATTCCCTCGGGGACAGTGGTCCACAACGTCGAAATGCAGCCGGGCCGTGGGGGTCAGCTGTGCCGCAGCGCTGGCGTTTCGGCTGTCGTCAATGCCCGCGATGGAGATTGGGCGCAGATCACACTGCCGTCAGGCGAAGTTCGCCGGATCTCGAGCAAGTGCCGGGCGACGGTTGGTGCGGTTGGTAACAGCGAGCACAGCTCGATCACCTATGGCAAGGCGGGGCGGCGTCGCCACATGGGGCATCGGCCGCACGTGCGTGGTGTGGCCATGAATCCCGTTGCTCACCCGTTGGGTGGCGGCGAGGGTCGCAGTGGTGGTGGACGGCATCCCTGTTCACCCAGTGGTAAGCTGGCCAAGGGTGGCCGGACGCGCAAGCGTCGGAAGCCCTCGTCGTCGGCGATTGTTCGTCGGCGTCGGTCGCGTCGGTACGGACAATTGAAGTAGTGGTGGTGCTCGGGGTCCGAGTGGTTTTGAGGGTCAGTCAGCGGCCATGATGTCGGCGAAGTGTTCGCCGTGAACCAGCCGGTGCGTGTGAGGTCAAGTGATGGGTCGATCATTGAAGAAGGGTCCTTATGTGGACCCCAAGCTGATGAAGAAGGTCAACGCGCGGATCAAGGCGAGCTCGAAAGAGCCGATCAAAACCTGGTCCCGGCGGTCGACCATTCCACCTGATTTCATCGGGTACACCTTCATGGTGCACAACGGCAAGGCGCACATCAGCGTGTTTGTCACCGAGGAGATGGTGGGACACAAGTTGGGGGAATTCGCTCCAACCCGTGTCTTCAAGGGACACGGTGGCAAGGCCAAGAAGGAATAGGTTCAGAAACGGGCTGGGGCCGGTTTGAATACAGGTCCGGGTCTGGGGAGCAATGCACATGGCATACAACGCGACACACCGATTCGCACGCATTTCCGCATCGAAAGTGCGTCCTTTCGCTGACCTGATCCGCGGTCGCCGCGTCGATGAGGCGATTTTGTTGTTGAAGTACGAGCCGAATCGCGGAGCCCGGTTCCTGGAGAAGGTTCTCAGCAGTGCTGTGGCGAATGCCGAGGATCGCGGTGCCAGGAATGTCGATCGGATGACAGTCGTGGATGCCCGGGTGGATGGGGGGCCGATGTTCAAGCGTGTCCTCCCGCGTGCCCGAGGGATGGCGTACATGATCCGGCGGCGATTCGCCCACATTCAGGTGGCGATCAACTAGTCAGGCGGGGCCGTTCGGTCCAGTCGTCAAGGTTCAGAGACAGCAGGGGTTGAGCTTCCGATGCGGAGGTTGACCCAAGGCCAGCAGTGAGCAGGGGAGTCGAGGAACAGATCATGGGTCAGAAGACACGCCCGACCGGATTTCGTATTGGAGTCACCGAGGACTGGCGCAGCCGGTGGTACGCCTCCAAGAAGGAATTTGGCGACCTGCTCGTGGAAGACAACAAGATCCGCACCTTCATCAAGAAGAAGTATCTGTTCGCGGGCATTCCGCGGATTGTGATCGAGCGGACGCGTGACCAGGTGATTGTGCATCTGCACTGTGCCCGTCCCGGCATCATCATTGGCCGGAAGGGACAGGAAGTGGACCGGTTGAAGTCCGAGTTGGAGGATTTGACTGGCCGGCGGATGGATTTGAAGATCGTTGAGATCAACAATCCCAATCGAAACGCCCAACTGGTGGCCGAGGATATGGCCCAGCAGTTGGAGAAGCGGGCCAGTTTCCGGCGGACGATCAAGCGTTCGCTGGAGCAGGTGATGGAGGCGGGAGTTCAGGGAGTAAAGGTCCAGTTGTCGGGGCGTCTGGGTGGAGCGGAGATGTCGCGTTGCGAGAAGGCAGCGCGGGGCTCGATCCCCCTCTCGACACTGCAGGAACACATTGACTACGGGTTCGCCCAGGCCATGACCACCGTCGGAGTGATTGGTGTGAAGGTTTGGATCGCGCTCGGCACATACGCTGACGAGGAGGCCAACGATGCCGCTCATGCCAAAGCGGGTCAAGTACCGCAAAAGTCAAAGAGGGCGCATAAGAGGTAATGCCACACGTGGCAACCGGGTGTCGCTGGGAGACTTCGGTCTGCAGGCGACTGAAGGTGGCTATGTGAAGGCGACCACCATCGAAGCGTGCCGTATTGCTGCGATGCAATACATCCGCGGAGATGGTAAGCTGTTCATTCGCATCTTCCCCCATAAGCCGATGACTGCCCGACCCCTGGAAACCCGAATGGGTAAGGGGAAAGGCGAACCGGCGCACTGGGTGGCGGTGATCAAGCCGGGAACGGTGTTGTTCGAAGTGGCAGGGTTGCCTCGTGAGGCGGCCCGGGAAGTGCTGGCTCGTATGGCTTACAAACTGCCATTGAGGGTCCGCATGATTGGCCGTCGGCCGGGAGAGTGAGTGATGACCAAGGCTGCCGAACTGCGTGAGATGAGCAACGAGCAACTGGAATTCTCGTTGAAAGAGGCACAGGACCAGTGGTTCCGGCTGCGGGTCCAGTCAACGACCGAGAAGCTGGACGTTCCAAGCAACATCCAGAAGACCCGTCGTGAGATCGCCCGGATCAAGACGATCCTGCGGGAACGGGTGTTGTCGTCGGGGAATTCGTAGGTTCCTGGCGCTGTCCCGGGGTGAGTGACCCCATGCGGATCATCGGTGTTCTGAAATTCGAGTTGAGACCATGCGCAGACGAGTGATTGGCGTTGTGACACGAGACCAGAACCTCAAGACACGGCGGGTCGAGGTCGAGCGGTCATTTCGTCACCCGAAGTACGGGAAGATTTTGCGAACCCGGACCGTTTGCTATGCCCACGATGAGGATAACGTCTCCAGGAAGGGAGATCTTGTCGAAATCGTTGAATGCCGACCGATGTCGCGTCTGAAGCGCTGGTCGCTGGTGAAGGTTGTGAAGGCCAACACCATGCCTCAGGTCAAGGTGGAAGGCGCTGCCAATTCCTGAGGCGCCGCGAGTCCTCGATTGGTTTGTCTGTGAATGGGCGAACCCATTGAGGAGGCGTCGGGTCCGGTCAGAACGGACGCAGGTGGATGAGCGGTGATGGGTCGGGGATGTGCGGTCCCCTCTGAGCAGATGGGTCGACGGCCCGCGCGAGCGGGGTCGAGGAGAGAAGATCAATGATTCAGATGCAGACGCTGATGGACGTGGCCGACAATTCGGGTGCGAAGGTCGCGTATTGCGTGAAGGTGCTGGGGGGGACCCAGCGGCGTTACGCTGGCCTTGGCGACATCATCGTGGTCAGCATCAAGAAGGCCATTCCTGGTGAGAAGGTGAAGGCCGGAGACGTGGCTCGGGCCGTCGTCGTCCGGACTCGCAAGGCCAGCCGCCGGGAAGATGGCAGCTACGTCCGCTTCGACAAGAATGCGGTCGTATTGATTGACAACGAGAAGAATCCGAAGGGAACCCGCATTTTTGGTGCGGTTGCCAAGGAGCTGCGTGACGCGGGCTTCATGCGGATTGTCAGCCTTGCAGAAGAGGTGGTGTGATCATGCGAATCAAGACGGGTGATGATGTGGTCATCCTGTGCGGCGATGACGCCGGCAAGGAGCCCCGCAAGGTGATCAAGGTTCTGGACGGCGGCAAGCGCCTCGTGGTCGAGGGAGTCAACCGCGTCTGGAAGCACGTGAAGCGTGGTCATCCGAAGAGTCCCCAAGGGGGGCGGCTCTCGTTGGAGATGCCAATTGATGCTTCGAACGTGATGTACTACTGCGCGGCTTGTGGTCGTGGCGTGCGGGTGGGTTTCAAGTACCGTGCTGACGGCACGAAGTACCGTCACTGCCGCAAGTGCCAGAATGATCTGGGAGCGGTGGGTGTGGCCCGTGCGAAGTACGCGAAGAAGAGCTGAGGGCCAGCAGACGGTCCTCTGGAATCGATCTCCTGCAAGTCGGGGGATTCTGAGTGAAGAGTGAATCGGCGTCTCGACTGTGGTGGTCTGACAGGGTCAGAGCGAGAGAGACAACTGGCCAGTGAAAGAACTGGGACGCCGGTGGTTCCCATGGAACGGCGGTTCTGATCGCTGTTCTGGAAAGACGTGGAGTTCGATGGCTCGACTGCAGGACAAATACAGGACGCAGGTTGCACCCAGCCTGGGCAAGGCTCTCGGGAAGACCAACGTGCATGCGATTCCTCGCATCACGAAGATTGTGGTGAACATGGGCGTGGGTTCGACCACCCAGGATCGCAAGCGTCTGGAAGAGGCGGCCAATAACCTGGCGACGATCACCGGGCAGCGCCCGTTGGTCACCAAGGCGAAGAAGGCGATTTCGTCGTTCCGCCTCCGGCAGGGGATGGAAATTGGCTGCAAGGTCACGTTGCGTGGCCTGCGGATGTACGAATTCCTCGACCGACTCATCTCCCTGGCTCTGCCGCGTGTGCGGGATTTCCGGGGTTTGAATCCCAAAGCGTTTGACGGCCATGGCAACTACAGCCTGGGCCTGACCGAACAGCTGGTGTTTCCCGAAGTGGACGCCGACAAGGTGACCTTCACCCAGGGGATGCACATCACGCTGGTGACGACGGCGGAGTCCGACGCCGAGGCCCGGTTGTTGTTGAAGGAAATGGGGATGCCATTCGCGACTGAATAGTCGCGGGAGAACAGGCGGAGAAGAGACATGGCGAGTAAGGCCAAAATCGAGAAGGCGAAGCGCAAGCCGAAGTTCAGTGCGCGGTCAGAGCGTCGGTGTGCGTTGTGTGGACGCCCGCGGGCGGTGTATCGCAAATTCAAGCTGTGCCGGCTTTGTTTCCGGAACATGGCGCTGGATGGACTGATCCCGGGGGTCAAGAAGGCGAGCTGGTGATACGATGATGACAGATCCGATTGCCGACATGTTGACACGGATTCGGAACGCCGTTGCGATCGAGCGTCCGTTCGTGGATATGCCAGAGTCGAAGCTGAAGGTTGGGATCGCGGGGGTCCTCCAGCGGGAGGGCTACGTCTGGGATTTCGAATTGATCGAGGTGGAGGGGGCTCCCTACAAGACCCTGCGGATCAATCTGAAGTACGGTCCCAATGGGGAACGCGTGATTCAGGAGATCCAGCGGGTCAGCAAGCCAGGCCGCCGGATCTATCAGCGGGCTGATCAGATCGGGGAGGTCCTGCAGGGGTTGGGGATCAGCATCCTGACCACCAGTCGGGGTGTTCTCAGCAACCGTGAGGCGAAGGAACAGAAGGTGGGCGGAGAGGTGCTCTGCTCCATCTGCTGAACCGCCGATTGTGGCGTGCGGAACCGTCCGGATGTAAAGTGTTGGTCCGGAGGAAACCTGTTTCCGAAACGGTCTGCTGAAAGCGGGCCTGGGGAGACAGGGTTGAGCCGGAGGCGACGGGCAGGCGAGTTCAGGTGAGGCGGCCGTCAGGTTCGGTCTGACGGATGTGAGAGCACAAGTCCAGTTTGGGTTGGAAGAACGATGTCGCGGATTGGAAAAAAGCCGGTCGATCTCCCCGCAGGAGTCACGGCGAAGATTGAGGGCCAAAAGGTTTCGATCAAGGGGCCCAAGGGCGAACTTCATCTGACCGTACATCCCAACATCCAGGTTGTGGCCCAGGACGGCAAGCAACTCATGGTGTCCCGGCATGATGATGAGGCGTCAAACCGGGCGCTGCACGGTTTAACCCGTGCCCTGCTCAACAACATGGTGAGTGGAGTGGTGAACCCATTCACCAAGAAGCTCGAGATTCAGGGCGTTGGTTACCAGGCCCAGTTGGTGGGGGGCAAGTCTCTGAATTTGTCGGTGGGTTTTGCGAACGTCGTGAAATTGCCGATCCCCAGTGGCGTGACCTGTGTTGTTCCGGATCCGACCCACATCACGTTGACCAGCTGCGATCGTCAGGCCGTCGGCCAGTTTGCGGCGGTGATTCGCAGAGTGCGTCCGCCCGAGCCTTACAAGGGCAAGGGGATTCGGTATGAGGGAGAGAATGTTCGTCGCAAGGCGGGCAAGTCCCAGGCGAGTGGCGGTTAGTGTCGTCGACCGGCGGAGAACCTGAGTGGGGTTTTCCAGGCGGATCACGAATTCAGAATTGGTGTCAGCATGAGTTTGGTGAAGCGCAGGGCCCGTCAAAAGCAGGTTCGGGCATGGCGGGTGCGAAAGCGGGTGCGAGGCTCCGCTTCACGTCCGCGATTGACCGTATTCCGCAGCAACAAGTACATCTACGCCCAGATCATCGACGATGAACGGGGCGTTTCTCTGTGTGCTGCCAGCAGTGCTGAAAAGTCGCTGCTTCCCGCCGACAGCAATGGTGGGAACAAGGGAGCGGCCGAGGTCGTGGGCAAGGCTTTGGCTGAACGGGCTTTGAAAGCCGGAATCAAGGACGTGGCGTTTGACCGGGGCCAGTACCGGTACCATGGGCGAGTGGCTGCGTTGGCCGACGCGGCCCGCGCTGGCGGACTCAATTTCTAAAGGCAGAGGATCTCAGCAGTGGCTTCGGAAAAAGAGTCCCAGCAGGGGCAGGAAAAGGTCGTCCAGATCCGGCGTTGTGCCTGCGTGGTCAAGGGTGGCCGGCGATTCACTTTCACCGCTCTGGTGGTTCTTGGTGACCACAAGGGAAAGGTGGGTTGGGGTTATGGCAAGGGGACTGAAGTTCCCCAAGCGGTTGAGAAGGCGGTCCGGCAGACCAATCGCGCATCCATCAGTGTCCCTTTGGTCCAGACGACCATTCCGCATCTTGTTGAGGGGCGGTATGGCGCGGCGCGCGTGGTGTTGATCCCCGCCATGCCGGGAACCGGTGTGATCGCCGGCAACACGGTGCGGGCGGTGTTGGAATCGGCCGGGATTCAAGATGTGCTGACCAAGTGCCGCGGGTCGTCCAATCCAATGAACCTGGTCCGGGCCACCATGAATGCCCTCAGCCAGTTGCGCACGCGGGACCAGGTGGCCCGTCTGCGGGGAGTGAATGTCTGATGCAGATCAATGACGTCCATCGTGGGATCCAGAAGCACAAGGCCCGCAAGCGGGTCGGTCGCGGCCTCGGGTCAGGGCATGGCAAAACGGCCGGTCGTGGTGACAAGGGCCACTCGGCACATTCCGGACATGCCAAGCGGTTTGCCTTTGAAGGTGGCCAGAAGCAGGCGTTTCGCCGCGTCGCCAAGTTTGGCTTCAGCAACAACTTCTTCACCCGGCGCATGGCTGAGATCAACGTCTCGGTGCTGGAAGCCCGATTCGAGAGTGGTGCTGTCGTCGATGAGGCCGCGTTGCGCGAGAAGGGCTTGGTCAAGGGGGAGTGGGATGGAATCAAGATCCTCGCCAAGGGTGATCTGAGCAAGAAGCTGACGGTCAAGGCGACGGACTTCTCGGCGGGTGCCGAGGCGAAGATCAAGGCAGTGGGTGGCAGCGTGGAACGGGTTCTCTAGTTGGAACCGAGGGCCCGCACATCGGGCCCATCACGTTTCGGTTTGAGGAGTTACGGCATTTGAACCCCCGGCTTTCGTCAGCCGGGATCTTTGTGCAGTTTCCCAACCGAGTTTCGGCGCAGAGGCGGTTCGACAGACTGGAGAATGTCGACCATCCAGGGAATTGGATTTCTCCACGGCCCGATTGCCCCAGGCGGGATGCTGACCCGATGTTTGACAAGTTCCTGACCGTTTTCAAGATTCCGGAACTGCGTCGCAAGATTTGGCTGACGCTGGCATTGTTGTGCGTCTATCGGCTGGGCTACTACATCACCCTGCCGAATATTGATCAATCGCAGATCAAGCGCAACATGGAGCAGATGCAGGCCAGCAACAACCCGCTGGGTCAAACCTTTCAGCTTGTCCAACTGTTCTCGGCTTCCGAGTTTGGTAATGCGACAATTTTCGGCCTGGGGATCATGCCGTATATCTCGGCATCGATCATTCTCCAACTGTTGGCGAGCGTCTGGCCCCCCCTGGAGAAACTCCAGAAAGAGGGTGAGGTCGGCCGCAAGAAGATCAACGAGTACACCCGTTATCTGACTGTCGCCCTGTGCTTCCTGCAGAGCGTGATGTGGCTGCAGTTCGTGAAGCAGTCGATGGGGCAGAACGCTGTTTATGACGATTTCTGGGGGTTTTTCCCGAATCTCGTCAATGTGATTACGATGACCGCCGGCAGCATCTTCCTGATGTGGATTGGCGAGCAGATCGATGAGTACGGGGTCGGTAATGGGATTTCGCTGTTGATCATGGCGGGCATTCTGGCCCGTGTGCCGGCCGCGATTGTGAAGCTCTTCAACGATTACCTGAAGGGTGGCCCGCGCCTCGGTGGGGACCAGGGGATCGAAAGCCTGCTCATTCTGGCTGCCCTGTTCGTGGCCGTGGTCGTGGGGGTCATTTTTATCACCCAGGGCCAACGGCGGATTCCGACCCAAAGTGCCAAACACGTGCGTGGCCGGAGGGTGTTTGGGGGTCAAAAGCAGTTCCTGCCTCTGAAGGTCAATCAGGCAGGAGTCATGCCCATCATCTTCGCTTCGAGTCTGCTGATGTTTCCCACGCTGATTCTGAACTGGCTCCGTTCGAGCTGGTTGGGGCAGTACGAGTGGATTCAGTCGCTGGCTGGAGCATTCAGTGGCGAGCGGGGATATATTTACAATCTGTGCTACATTGCCCTGATTTTCTTTTTCTGCTTCTTCTGGACGGCCATCACTTTCAATCCGAAAGAGATCGCCAACAACCTTCAGGACTACGGCAGTTTCATTCCGGGGCACCGTCCTGGCAAACGGACGGCTGATTACCTCGAAAAAGTCATGACCCGCATCACTTATGTGGGAGCCGCGTTTTTGTCCCTGGTGGCAGTCATTCCGACTGTTGTTCAGAACATGCTGGGAACCGACTGGGTGGTGGCGAGCTTCTTCGGCGGGACTGGTCTGCTGATCGTCGTGTCGGTCGGTTTGGACCTCATTCAGAAGATCGACAGTCATCTAGTGATGCGGAATTACGGAGGCCTGCTGGAATCCTAGTCGTTTCCTCTGGGGAATGACCGGGACGCGGGAAAACACCTTGATCGCGCTCAAACGGCCAGCTGAAATTGAATTGATGCGCGCCGCTGGCAGAGTGGTCGCGGAGGCACATCGTTTGGTGCGCTCGCTGGTTGCCCCGGGAATCACGACGTCTCAGATCGACCTGGCGGTCGAGCGATTGTTTGAGCAGCGGGGGGCACAGCCTCTCTTCAAGGGGGTCCCGGGCAAGGTTCCTTTCCCAGCAGTCTGCTGCATCTCAGTGAATGAGCAGGTTGTGCATGGAATTCCGGGTGACCGGGTGTTGAAGGCGGGAGACATTGTCAAAGTCGATACAGGGTGTCGGCTGAACGGGTGGTGTGGCGATTCGGCCTGGACGTACGCGGTGGGAGACGTCAGCGACGAGTGTCAGGAGTTGATGCGGATCGGCCAGGAGAATCTGGAGTTGGCGATTCGCGAGATGGGGCATAGCGAACGCTGGTCGCAGGTGGCTGAGAAGATGGAGTCACACGTTCGCGACTCAGGCTTCAGTGTGGTGGAACAGTTTGTGGGTCATGGGATTGGGCGGGAAATGCATGAGGACCCGCAGGTCCCCAACTTCGTCAGCAAGCAATTGCTGCGGCAGGATTTTCGGCTGGTTCCAGGGTTGGTGTTGGCTATTGAGCCGATGGTCAACGCCGGAGGCAAAGCGGTCCGGATTCTCTCGGATCATTGGACCGTCGAAACCCGGGACAGGCGGCCAAGTGTTCACTTTGAGCATACCGTGGCCATGACCGATCAAGGCCCATCGATCCTGACCGATGGCAGTTGAGAGGGCTTGACGATCGACGGCGGTGTCTCCCCCTGAGTGGGAGGTGCAAACGACGGATTCGTACAGGGGATCGGTGAGCCGGTGGCTTGCCACTTCCAGGGGTGTGGAGTATAGTCGTGGATCTTCCAGACTGCCGCAGGCTGTCTGGTCAGCCTGTGTGAGAGTGAGATGAAGATTCGAGCGAGTGTCAAGCGGGTGTGTGAAGGCTGTAAAGTGGTTCGGCGGAAGGGGCGTGTCTACGTCATCTGCTCGTTGAATCCGCGTCACAAGCAGCGTCAGGGCTAAGATTTCTGGGCTTCATGGCACAGATGTTTGGCGAGCTGGGTGGTTTGTTCCTGGCTGTCACTGTGTTCTGCGTGTTGAAGTCTGGGTGGAGTTTTGTGGTTGGGCCTGTGTTTGGGGGTGTCGTAAGACAATCCCGGGCAAGGTACCGAAGGTCAAGTAATGGGCTGGCAACCAATCTCGGGGGCGGCAATCAGGCCGGTCCCGAGATTCTCTTTAGTCCCCGGGGTTCCGGGGCTCACCAGTCCGGTTTTCAGAGGCTTGCAGAAGCAGAGCGGAGAGAGCTGAATGGCTCGTATTTCGGGTGTCGACATTCCCTCGGACAAGCCGACCTACATTTCGTTGGGTTACCTCTACGGAATTGGTCGCACCACGGCGATCCAGATCTGTCGCCAGTTGGGGCTCGATCTTCATCGGCCTGCGCGAGAGTTGTCCGACGATGACCTGGCCCGAATTGCGAATCTCCTGGACAAGGAGTTTCTGATTGAGGGGCAGTTGCGGCGCAAGATTGCCCAGGACATCAGCCGGTTGCGGGAGGTTGCCTGCTACCGGGGGTTCCGGCATCGCCGTGGCTTGCCTGTTCGGGGTCAGCGGACCCGCACGAACTCCCGGACCCGGAAGGGGCCCCGGAAGACCGTGGCTGGCAAGAAGGGTGTCAAGGAATTGCGGTAGTCGCCCGACGGTTCGTCAGGACGAGTCGGGGGGGGTTTTTGCCGTCGGCTGGCAGGACCTGGCAGAGAGACGGCGGGTTGGTGCTGTGGCGTGCTGACCGTCGATTGTTGGCTGAGGGCTTCCGGGTTTTGTTGAGAGATTCGCGGCAGGCGGTCGCAGGAATTCAGAGGGAGTGCAGGTGTGAGTAAGGCAGTTCGCAAGAAGATTCGCCGCAATGTGGCGAAGGCTGTAGCCCATATCAAGGCGACGTTCAACAACACGACTGTGACGATCACAGACGTGAATGGTGACGTGTTGTGCTGGGCCACCGCTGGCACGTCTGGTTTTAAGGGGAGCCGTAAGAGCACTCCCTTCGCTGCACAGCGGGCCGCGGAAACCTGTGCTGAGAAGGCGTCGAAGTTTGGCGTGAAGGAATTGGAAGTCCGTGTGAAGGGGCCTGGTTCGGGCCGCGAGAGTGCGATTACCGGGCTGCAGGCCGCCGGCCTGTCGATCAAGTCGATCGAGGATGTCACGCCGTTGCCGCACAACGGCTGCCGTCCTCCGAAGAAGCGCCGCGTCTGACGGCAGAGGGAGGCGGTTGACCTCGCGTTGATTGCCTGAATCGGGAATGACGTCCTTCGTGGCATGCCTGGTCTCAGCGACCGGTTGAACTGCGGAAGTCTGGTGACGTCGGACCAGCGGATTTGTCAGCCCTCTGGGGCTGGCCTGAACAAGTCCTGTGCGGGACATTTTTCTGAACTGACACTGTCCTTTGGGACATTCCTGGAAACTGAAGCTGAAACATGGGTCGCTATACAGGTCCGGTCTGCCGGTTGTGCCGCCGCGAAGGGGTGAAGTTGTTTCTGAAGACGCTGCGGTGCGATTCGCCGAAGTGTGCTTTGGAGAAGCGTGGGGAGCAGCCTCCCGGGATGCACACCCAGAAGCGTCGCAAGACCAGCGACTACGGGTCCCGCCTGCGTGAGAAGCAGAAAGTCAAGCGGTATTACGGGGTGTTTGAGCGGCAGTTCCGTCGTTACATGGATCTGGCAGGTCGTTCCAAGGGGAATACCGGCAGCACGCTGATGGCGTTGCTCGAGCGGCGTCTCGACAACATCGTCCATCGGCTGGGATTCGCCGGGAACCGCCGGACTGCCCGACAGTTGGTCGCCCACGGGCACATCTGCGTGAATGGCCGCAAAGTGACAATTCCCAGCTTCCTTGTGAAGGCGGGAGATACGGTGTCGGTGAAGGCCCGTCCGAAGAGCGTGCGGTTTGTGAAGCAGAGCCTGGAGGGCTTCAGTGGGCGAGTTCCCGACTTTCTGGCGGTTGATTCTGCCGGAGACAATCCCTCGGGCCGCGTGTTGCGTCTTCCGGGAGATACGGACTGGTCGATCCCCGTCCAGACATCGCTGATCATCGAGTTTCTGTCGCGTTGAGCAGGAGATGCCGGGCGACTGTGTCGCCGGCAGGCAGCGTAGATCAGAATCGGGTGACAAGAGGTCGTTTTCGAGGAGAGCACGGCGATGCGAATTCGATGGCGTGGATTGGAGTTGCCCAGCAGTGCTGTGGCCGCTCCTGAAAACACAACAACCTACGGCAAATTCACTGCCGAACCGTTCGAGCGTGGATTTGGTGTGACGGTTGGCAACAGCCTCCGGCGAATCCTCCTGTCGAGTCTGGAGGGAAGCGCGGTCACCCAGGCGAAGTTCCAGGGTGTGCAGCATGAGTTCACTTCGATTCCCGGGGTGGTGGAGGATGTCACCGACATCATCCTGAATATCAAGTCGCTGGTGGTGAAGAATCACAGCGTTGAGCCCCGGAAGATCCGGATCGAGCGGAACCGTAAGGGGCTCGTGACCGGTGCCGATATTATCACCGATGATCAGGTGGAAGTTGTCAACAAGGACTTCGTCATCGCCACGATGACGGAAGATGTTCCTCTGAACATTGAGCTGACGGTCGAGAACGGCCGCGGGTTTTTGCCGGCGACTGAGCATTATCAGCGGAGCCCCGAGGTGGGGGTGATTCCTGTTGACGCGATCTTCGCTCCGGTGACCCGGGTCCGGTACAAGATCGAGGAAACCCGCGTTGGCCAGCGGACCAACTACGACAAGCTGGTTCTCGAGATCTGGACCAACGGAACCACTACTCCTGAGATGGCGTTGGTTGAGGCGGCGAAGATTCTGCGGAAGCACCTGAACCCCTTCATTACCTATCGCGAACCCGGCCCCGAGATTCCCCCGGATCGCGGCGGACTGGCGAAGATGGGAGAAGAGACGGGTTACTTCCCGCTGGATCTCGATCTTGAGGACAAACTCGGGCGCAGTCTGGCCGAACTGAATCTTTCGGTGCGGGCGACCAATTGCCTGGAGTCTGAAGGAATCAATACGGTTCGCGACCTCGTGTCGCGATCGGAAGAGCAGTTGCTGCAGGTCCGGAACTTCGGCGAGACCACACTGCAGGAAGTGCGTGAGCGGTTGGAGGCCATTGGCCTGAAGTTGGGTCAGCGGCCGCAGTCGACGCGGAAGTAAACCCGCCGGTCGGTTTCTACCTCTCAATTGTAGATCAGACGTGTGCCGCAGAGGCGGTACACCGGTCAGACAAAATTCAGCCCGGGATTTGTTCCCGTTTTCGTTGAAGGTGAACGTCTCATGCGTCATCGTATCGCAGGCCGTACTCTCGGTCGGAATGCCTCACACCGGGCGGCCATGTTTCGCAACATGGCGGCCAGCCTGATCAAGACGGTCCGTCAGCCTGAAGAAGGAACTCCCGGTCGTCCTGAGGTCGCCGGGCGGATCATCACCACGGTGGAGAAGGCCAAGGAACTGCGGCCTTACGTTGAGAAACTCGTGACCTTGGCCCGCAAGGCGTTGGTGACCGACGCGAAGGCCGCCGCTCTCTCGTCGAATGCAGCCCGCAACACGCCGGAGTGGAAGGCGTGGCGCGACAGCACCAAGTGGCGCGACTGGGCCCAGGCCAAGGCTCCCGGCGTGGCCTATCGCCGTCGGGCCTTCGCCCTGTTGCGTGACATGGAAGCGGTGGACATTCTGTTCGATGAGTTGGCCAAGCGGTTTGAGAACCGTCCTGGTGGATACACACGCATTCTGCGGATCGCCACCCGCCGGCTGGGTGATGCGGGTCATCAGGCATTGATTGAGTTCGTGGGAGTGAATGACCGCGTGAAGCGGGTCAAGAAGAAGCGGCAGGCCCCCAGCGTGGCCACTGCTCCGACCGTCACTCCTTCGGAAGGCTGAGTCCAGTCTTCCGGATTGAGGTGAGTTCTCTGACGGCTGTCTTCGGAAACGAAGGCAGCCGTTTTTGCTTGCTGGTTCCCTTGCGTCCGGCCGTTCTGCTCCCATGTCGGACCGGACTGCTGCTCAGGCCCCTGCGGCTGAGCAAGGCAGATCAGGGGACTGGTTGACCCTGTTCCACAACGACTTCTATCATCCGGAACATGACCGTTCGCACACGATTTGCCCCAAGTCCGACGGGGTACATGCATATTGGCGGCATGCGGACTGCCTTTTTCAACTGGTTGTGGGCCAGACGAAATGGGGGGCAGTTCCTCCTGCGGATTGATGACACCGACCAGGCGCGGAACCAGGAGGCGGCGCTCCGCCCCATTCTCCAGGCGTTTCGCTGGCTGGGACTGTACTGGGACGAAGGGCCGGAAGTCGGTGGTCCGCATGCCCCCTATTACCAGTCGCAGCGCGGCGAGCTGTACCGTGCCGCCGCCGCCCGGCTGGAGGCGAGTGGCCATGCCTATCGCGACTACGCCACCAGGGAAGAGGTGGAGGCGGATCGCAAGGCGGCTGAACAGGCCAAACGGCCCTATCTGAACATCCGCCGGTCGCTGGATCTCTCACCCAGTCAAAAGGCCGAATATGAAGCGAGCGGACGGCCTTGGGTGCTGCGGTTTCTGATTCCGCGCGACCGCAAAGTGGTCCTGGAAGACATTATTCGTGGGCATGTGGAGTGGGATGGGGCTCTTCTGCCCGATCCCGTGATCCTGCGGGGTGATGGTACCCCGTTGTACAACTTCGCGACTGTGGTTGATGACGCGCAGATGCAGATCAGCCACGTCATCCGGGCGGAAGAGCACCTGTCGAACACTCCGATCCAGGTGTTGCTGCACGAGGCCTTGGGGAACGCACTTCCTCGATTCGCCCACGTTCCCTATGTCGCGGCCCCCGGATCCAAAGAGAAGCTCAGCAAACGCAAGATCGAAGCCTACCGGAAGAATCCGCAGTTCAAAAAACTGTTTGAGAAGGCCGACGAAGTGTTTCCCCAGTTGGGGCTGACGGGCTCGGCGGCACTCGATCCGGTGATGGTCGAATACTACGAGAGAATTGGCTACTTGCCGGCGGCCGTTCTGAATGCGCTGGGCCGCATTGGCTGGTCGCTCGACGACTCCACCGAGATCATGTCGCTCGACACCATGACGTCGAATTTCTCGCTCGACCGGGTCGTGAAGGCTCCTGCGGGATTTGATCCTGACAAGCTCTACAGCTTTCAGGGGCATTGGATGAAGGAGCTTCCCGACGACCAGAAGTTGGCGGGGGTTCTGCCGTATCTCGTGCAGGCCGGCCTGTTGGCCGAACCAGTTACCCCACCGCAGCAGGCGTTTGTTGCCCAGATTGTGGCCGCTCTGGGGGATCGCCTGAAGGTCTTCAGCGACATTCTCTCAGCCCGGTTTTTCTTTTGTGATGACTACCCAGTCGATCCGAAGAACTTCGACAAGCGGGTGCGGAAAGAAGGGATCCCCGCCCACCTCACCGCGTTTGCCGGGCGCATGTCGGGACTTGAGCCCTTCACGGTCGCGGCGCTCGAGGAGTTGCTGCCGGCGTATTGTGAGGCAGCAGGCTTGAACACCGGTGATCTGATCCACGCCCTCAGGCTGGCAACCACAGGTCAGCCCGTGGGGCCTGGCGTGTACGACTGCCTGGTGATGCTGGGGAAAGAGCGGTCGCTGGCCCGGATCGCAGCTGCGGTGAAAGCGGCGGGGCAGGCTTCCTGAACCGGGGCGTGTCCTTACGGAGCGTTGTGCCATTCGGCGGCGTGCCGTGCTCCGACGTGGCCTGGTGGTTCGCTGAGTTGGTTTCCTGTCTGACACTTGCGAGTGAGGAGTCATCTGATGCAACGCCGCCCCCTGGGGAAAACGGGTCTCGAGCTGCCCGTTCTCAGCTTTGGTGCTTCGTCGCTGGGCCAGGAATTCCGCGCCGTCGACATGAATGAGGCGCTGCGTTCGGTTCGGGTGGCGCTCGACCTGGGGATGAACTTCATCGACACCTCGCAGTTTTATGGGCGGGGGGCCAGCGAGTGCCTGCTGGGTTTCGCGTTGCGGGGAGTTCCCCGGGACAGTTACCTGCTGGGGACCAAGCTGGGGCGGTACGACCGGGCACATTTCGATTTCTCGGCGAAGCGTGTGGCGGAAAGCGTGGATGTGAGTCTCCACCGGATGGGGGTCGACCACCTCGACATCATCCTCTGCCACGACATCGAATTCGTCGACATGCGTCAGATTGTCGACGAGACCTTGCCGGCCCTGCGCCGCATCCAGCAGTCGGGCAAGGTGCGGTTCGTGGGAATCAGTGGATACCCGATGCACATTTTCCGGTGGGTGCTTGACAGGGCACCGCTCGATGTCGTGTTGTCTTACAACCACTACACCCTGCAGAACACCATGTTTGGCGAGCTGGTTCCCTACCTCGAGTCGAAGGGGGTGGGGATCATGAATGCGGCTCCGTTTTCAGCCCGACTGCTGACGAATGCCGAGTTGCCGCCATGGCATCGAGCCACTCCCGAGGTACGATCCGTCTGTCGACAGGCGGCCGAACACTGCCGGTCTCGCGGGGTCGACATTGCCCAACTCGCCGTCCAGTTTTCGATCGCCCATCCGGCCATGTCCACCTGTGTCGTGGGATCGGCCAACCCCGCGAATGTCGAACAATGGGCCCGCTGGGCCAGTCTGCCTCTCGACCAGTCGCTGGTGGCCGAGGTCCGGAAGATTCTGGCACCAATTCACAACTGGTATTACGAGGAAGGACTCGCGGAGAATAACGATCCTCTGCCAGCCCCCAGCGGTCGGGTTTGACCGCCGACTTTTCCGCGTCCACTTTGCAGCCGAGATTCCTTCGCACCCACCTGCCATGAAAGCCCTCTCTCTGGAAGCCCCGCTGCAGTGGCGGCGCCTGGATATTCCCGCTCCGGCGATGCCTGGTCCCGGCGAGGCGTTGGTCCGGGTCGATACGGTGGGGATCTGCGGAACCGATCTCAGTGGCTACCTGGGGAAAATGCCGTTTTTCAGCTATCCCCGGATTCCTGGTCACGAACTGGGAGTGGAGGTGGTGGCGGTGGGTTCGGGGGTGACCCAGGTGGCCCCCGGTGATCGTTGTGCCGTAGAGCCGTATATCAACTGCCAGCAATGCTACGCCTGCCGGCGGGGGCACACCAACTGCTGTGAGAAACATCAGACGCTCGGCGTTCATTGCGACGGTGGGCTGCGTCCGCAGTTTCTGGTCCCCGCCCGAAAACTGCACATTTCACGGAAGCTTTCGTACGAGCAGTTGGCGCTGGTTGAGACGCTGGCGATTGGCTGTCATGCGGTGAATCGTTCGGGATTGCAGGCTCACGAATCGTGCCTGATCATTGGGGCGGGACCCATCGGATTGGCGACACTGGAATTCGTGAAGCTGACCGGGGCGAAGACGATTGTGCTGGATATGCACCCGGGGCGTCTGGAGTTTTGTCGCCGCGTGATGGGGGTGACGCACACCCTGCAACCCTCTTCCCAGCTGGAACAAGAACTGCGCGATCTGACAGATGGACACCTGCCCGACGTGGTGATCGACGCCACCGGGAACAATCAATCGATGTCGAACGCGTTCGGATTGATCACGCATGCCGGACGGTTGGTGTTTGTCGGCATCACCACCGACATCGTGCAGTTCAAGCATCCCCAGTTCCATCGGCCGGAAGGGACTCTGCTCTGTTCGCGGAATGCGCTCTCGGCCGATTTCACGCGAATCATCCGGCTGATTGAAGAGGGGCGGCTGGACACTGGCCCCTGGATCACCCATCGGACCCGCTTCGATGAATTGATCGAGGTCTTTCCCTCGTTCACCCGTCCTGAGACCGGGGTCATCAAGGCGGTGGTGGAGGTGGGGGCATGAGCCCGGAGATCTCGACCGCGCCGCTTCACGAGACGGTGCTGCAATTTGGTGCTGGGCGGTTCCTGAGGGCCTTCACCGACCGGTTCATCCACCAGGCCAATCTGGCCGGTCAGCAGGTGGGACGGGTGGTGGTGGTGCAGTCGACCCCGGGCAATCGGGCCGCGGCGCTCAATGCCAGTGCCGCCGGTTTTCATGTGGTGGTGCGGGGGCTCGCCGATGGCCAAACGGTCGACCGTGTCGAGCCGGTCCAGTCGGTTTCCCGGGCGATCCCGGCCGTGGAGTCCTGGCCCGAAGTCCTGGAGGTGGCGCGTTCCCCCCAGTTGCGCTGGGTGGTGTCGAACGCCACGGAGGCGGGCTACACGACCGCCCCCGGGGACTCGGTCCAAACGGTTCCCCCGACGTCGTTCCCGGCGAAGCTGCTGCAGGTCTTGTGGGTCCGGTTTCAGGCAGGGCTTCCTGGAGTGACCATCATTCCCTGCGAGCTGATCGAGCACAATGCTGTCGTCTTGCGGGGCATTGTTCAGCAACTGGCGGGCGAATGGAAACTTCCCTCGGCGTTTGATGAATGGCTGTTGGGCGAATGTGGTTGGGTGGAGAACCTGGTGGACTGTATCGTCACCCCCGCCCCCGCCGACCATCCTCTCAACGCCACGGACCCGCTGCTGGTGACGGCCGAACCGTACATGCTGTGGGCCCTGGCCCGACCCGTGACCGGGAGGGCCGAACTGTTCGAACACCCCGCCATCCAGTGGGTGAATTCGGTCGATCCGTATTACCTCCGGAAGGTGCGGATTCTGAATGGGCTGCACACCGCGATGGCGGCCAAATTCGAACCTCTGGGATTCGGGACGGTGCTGCAGGTGATGCGCGACAAGTCGGCCCAGCGCTGGCTGCGGGGAGTGGCCTTCGAGGAGATTCTGCCGACCATCGCGCATCGGGTGGAGGATGCCGCACTGTTCGCCGACCAGGTCTTCGAACGGTTTGCGAATCCGTTCCTGGCGCACCGGTTGGCCGACATCGCCAAGAATCATGAGGCCAAAGTCAATGTGCGGCTGCGACCGACCATCGCGGACTACCGTCGGTTGTATGGACAACCGCCGCGGCGGCTGTCGGACGTTGTGAAGGAAGCCTGACCGGCGGCGGCACTCGGTCGAACGTCCTGGTTCATTCCCCCGGGGAACCAGTCGGTCTTGGATGGGGGAACATCCGCAGAGGGACGACAGATGATTCAGTCGGCAGTGACCATCAGTCTGGTGGCTGAAGCGGCGGGGGGGCCGTTTGTTTTCTGGCACGACCTGCCCGGTGCAATCACCGAAGCCCGCGCTCTGGGATTCGATGCGGTGGAGCTGTTTCCTCCCGCCCCCGATGCGGTCGATCCCCGACAGTTGAAGCGACTGCTCGACGATCAGGGATTGAAACTGGCCGCTGTGGGGACCGGAGGCGGATGGGTGCGGCAGAAGCTGCACCTGTGCCTGCCCGACGCGGCGGCCCGCCAGCGGGCACGCGACTACATCCGGGGAATCATCGATTTGGCGGGGGGCTTGGGGGCCCCGGCGATCATCGGTTCCATGCAGGGCCGCTGGGGTGAAGGGGTCTCCCGTGAGCAGGCCCGTGAGTGGCTTGTGGAGGCCTTGGGCGAACTGGGGGCACATGCCAATTCCTACGGTGTCCCCCTGTTGTATGAACCACTGAACCGTTATGAGACCAACCTCGTCAACACCGTGGAACAGGGACTCGAATTGCTGCGTCCGCTGCCTGCGGGACGGGTGAAGCTGCTGTGTGATCTGTTTCATATGAACATCGAAGAGGTCGATATCGCGGCCTCGCTCAAGGTGGCGGGGTCGCAGCTTGGCCATGTGCATTTTGTCGATTCCAATCGACGACCTGCCGGGAACGGGCACCTCGACTACGCGCCCATCGCCCACGCGCTGAAGTCGCTCGACTACGGGGGGTATGCCTCGGCGGAGGCGTTTGCCTGGCCCGACAGCAGAGCGGCGGCCCGGCAGACAATCGACATGTTCCGCCAGTTGTTTCGTTCGATCACGCCGGAGTGCCGCCCGTAGTCCGGGCCGGCGAGCCATTCAACTTTCTGACAGTGGGACTGACATGCTCAAGCACACGCTCATCCACCCGGAGATCAGTGCGGTCCTCGCCCGTGCCGGGCATCATGCGAAGATCCTGATTGCCGACGGCAACTATCCCGCCTCCAGCAAGAAGGGGCCCCACGCGCAGCTGGTGTCGCTGAATCTGATGCCGGGGGTGGTGAATTGCACCCAGGTCCTGCAGGCGATTCTCTCCGCAGTGCCGGTCGACGAGGTCAATACAATGATGTATACCAGCGACGACCCGTACGCGCTCGACGCCGATCCACCCGTGTGGGAGGAGTACCGGAGAGTCATCCGGGACCAGGGGCTGAAACTGGACTTGGTCCCGATTGAGAAGTGGGAGTTCTACAAGGCGGTGGAGACTCCCGACCATGTGTTGACCATCCAGACCGCCGACCAGCAGCGCTACGCGAACATCCTGCTGTCGGTCGGCGTGAGGATGGACGCCTGACGGGGGACACCCCGGGAGAACATGCCGTGTTGCGAGTCTGGCCGGGGCGTCCTTATCCACTGGGGGCCACTTGGGACGGCCGGGGGGTCAATATGGCCCTCTATTCCGAGCACGCCACGCGGGTCGAGGTCTGCCTGTTTGATGAAGCGGGCTCGCCCGAGACCGCGCGGGTCATTCTTCCCGAGCAGACCGATTTCGTCTGGCATGGCTATTTTCCCGACCTGCGTCCCGGGGCACTGTATGGCTTTCGGGTGCATGGGCCCTACGATCCCCGGAATGGGCATCGCTTCAATCCGCACAAGGTGTTGCTCGATCCGTATGCCCGGGAAGTCATCCCCCTGACGCGGTGGGGCGATGAAATGTTTGGGTATGACGTGGCGGACAGTTCCAGCGATCTCTCGTTCGACACCCGCGACAACGCCACGCTGGCACCGCTGGGAGTGGTGATCGACTCGGCTTTCACCTGGGGCGACGACCGTCCCCCGCGCACGCCACCCCACAAGACGGTGGTTTATGAACTGCATGTGAAAGGGTTCACGCAGCAGCATCCCCTGGTTCCGCCCGCGCTGCGTGGCAGTTATGCGGCGCTGGGAAGCGCGCCGATTCTGCGGCATTTCGAACAACTGGGGGTGACGGCCGTCGAACTCTTGCCGGTGCACCTGCATCTGGACGATCGGCAGTTGGTGGACCGCGGTCTGAACAACTATTGGGGCTACAACACGCTCGCTTTCTTCGCACCCGAAGTGCGTTACCAGTCGCGTGGGCCGGTCGCCAATGCGGTCCGCGAATTCAAGACCATGGTGCGCAACCTGCATTCCGCAGGCATCGAGGTGATTCTCGACGTCGTCTACAACCACACGGGCGAGGGGAATCATCTGGGGCCCACCGTGTCGTTCCGGGGGATCGACAATGCCGCATATTACCGGCTCAATCCGCATAACCGCCGGCATTACGTCGACTACACAGGTTGCGGGAACACCCTGAATGTCTCCAACCCGCGCGTGCTGCAGCTGATCATGGACAGCCTGCGGTATTGGGTGCTCGAAATGCACGTCGATGGGTTTCGCTTCGATCTGGCGAGTACCCTGGCCCGGGAGTTGCACGAAGTCGACAAACTGGGGGCCTTCTTCGACATCATCCATCAGGATCCGGTCCTGTCGCAGGTCAAGCTCATCGCCGAGCCGTGGGATCTTGGCGAAGGGGGTTACCAGGTCGGGAACTTCCCGGTGGGCTGGTCGGAATGGAACGGCAAATACCGGGATTGTGTGCGGAGGTTCTGGAAGGGGGAGGGGGGAATCATTTCGGAGTTCGCCACTCGTCTGTGCGGTTCCAGCGATCTGTACGCCTGGAGCAGCCGCCGGCCCCACGCCAGCATCAATTTCGTCACCTGCCATGATGGCTTCACTCTGCACGACCTCGTCTCGTACAACGAAAAACACAATCTCGAAAACGGCGAGTTCAACCAGGATGGAACGTCGGACAATCTCAGTTGGAACTGTGGCGTTGAGGGTCCGACCGATGATCCGCGAATCCGTCATCTGCGGGAGCGGAAAAAACGCTGTTTCCTGACGACGCTGATGATCTCGCAGGGGATCCCCATGCTGCTGGCGGGGGATGAATTCGGCCATACGCAGCGGGGCAACAACAATGCCTACTGCCAGGACAACGAGATCAGTTGGTTGCAGTGGGAGCACTCTCCTGACCAACTGGGAATGCTGGAATTCACCAGTGAATTGCTGGCCTTCTGGAAAGTGCAGCCGGTGCTGCAGCAGCGGCGGTTCTTTCATGGCCGGGACATTCGGGGGTCGGCCAATTGCCCCATCGACTGGTACGAACCTTCGGGCCTGCAGATGTCACATTCCAGCTGGCACACCGGCTACGCCAAGTGCCTGGGGATGCTGCTGCGGGGCAATGACCTCGATGTTGACGAATATGGAGAGAGCATCTCGGGCGATACGCTGCTGATCCTGTTCAATGCCGATCACGAGCTGAATCTCCCTTTCACCCTGCCGGTGCTCGAACCGCGGGGGCATTGGCTCGTCGTGGTCGACACCTATCTGCCCGAATGGTATGGCCGTAAACGCTGGAAGGGGGGCAAGCCCTATCTGTTGCGGGCCTGCAGCACCGTCATCTTCCGCCATGTTCCCCCCGCCAAATCCGAGGCAGCAACGCAGTTGGCCAACGGGCGCGGTACGCCGCGGAAGGAACCTGTCGTCCCGGAGCGACTGCAATCCCCATCATCGTTTGGTGACGGGTGAGGGGGCCCGGGTCCCATTGGACCGTCAGCGGCGCCAGGGATGCCGGGCATGCGCTGCGCGGTCTTCGGCTTCGGTGACGGGGAAGAACTGGTCTCCCTGTCGCAGAAACAGAATCCGCCAGGCCAGGTCGGAGAGGGTGCGATTGGAGGGATCTGCCAGCAGGCGTTCCAGACGCTCGCGACCTGCCGGACCGTACTCCAGCAGAGCGTTGCCCAAAGGTCGCCAGCCCCAGTCGCGGTCGGCTCTGGTCGTCCCATCACCATAACCCCTGAGAAACTCCTCCAGCCAGTCGAGCGACTCCACCCGACTCGGGTCTTCGGCAGGCAGTCGGGAGTGGGCCTGGGCGAGAGCAACGGCCGCCCGGCTTTGTACGGCGGCGTCGCGGTCGGCCGTCATCCGCTCGTGCAGCAGATTCCGCACTTCGGCCGTCGCTCCAAAGCTGCTTTTGAGGTTTACGAAGGCCAGTTCCCGCGCGTAGGGGCTGGGATCGTCCCGGGCGATGCGGGTCAGCTGCCCCTGAACTTCTGGGGTGGCCGGCGCCCCGATCAGAGTGAAGTAATACAGGGCGAGTTCCCGGGAATGGATCGCCGGTGACCCCAACTGGGCCACCAGAATTTGCTTGTCCTGGTCGGTCAGCTTCCCCACCGAATTCAATCCCTTGAGGGCGTCTACAACCGCCCGGGAGTGGAACTGGAAACCACTCTCGGGGTCATTGGCCCGTTCCAGCAGGAGGGGGACCGTCTGGGCGTCGGGCATCGCGGCCAGGGCCAGGGCGGCCAGGGAGCGGACCGTCACCTCGGAATCGCGCAGGGCCTTCTGCACCTGAGCTCGGGTGCCCGGTTCGGGGTGGTGTGCAATGGTCCGCAGGGCCGTGCGGCGGACATACAGATCGGGGTCACGGACGGCCTGGCTCAGTTGTTCCGCGGTGAGTGTTGCCTTCGCCTTCAGCGCCCGGGTCAGAAGTCGACGTCGGGCGAGTCGATCGGGACTCTCGAGGCTCGTGATCGGTTCATCGGCCACCTGTTCATCGGGCCAGTCAATCCAGGCCTCGTTGGGATGTCCGGCCTCGATCTCGCGACCCAGGAACATCACCCGGCGTACGCCCGGTTCCAGGTCTCCCCGGGTCCGAAAGGCCGAGATCTGGACATGCTCTCCCCCCTGACGGGCGCGGGCAATGAGATCGCGACGGACCGCGTCATCGGGAGGATTGAACAGACAGATCTCATCGACAATCCCGCCTCGCAGCCACTCCTCGGTTGACCACGACCAGTTGCCTGCGGTGCGAACGCCGCCGTCGACATTCCATTTCATCGCCTGATCGGGCCGGGCTCCATCCACGCAGACGGCGATTCCGGGGCCCGCCTGACCGAGTTTCTGTTTCAGAAGTTTCAGGAATGCGGTGACGTGGCTGCCGCGGAGCCGGCGCCAGGCGTCACGGTCGAATTCCTCGCGGCGGATATCAACCCCCTGCTGGCGCTGGAATTCCTCCACAATGGGAGGGCTGTAGCCGAACTCGTCTTCGTAGCGCTGTGAAAAGTTTTCGGCATAGGTCAGGAAGGCAATGCCGTCATAGCCTCCCGCTTTGACATACCGGGCGAGCGTGGTGGCCAGAGCCTCCCGGGCTTCGGGGTAGGCGAATTCCAGAGGCCCACCCTGGTGCCACGTTCCCCAGCGGTTGACCGGGGCCCATTCGGGGTGTTGCACCCGCAACTGGTCTTCGACCGCGTAGGGAAAACCAGAGTAACCCGCCCCCGCCTGCGAGCCATGGTCGAAGAGTCCGTAGGTGAGCCAGATGGTTTGTCCCCGGCGATGCGCCTCGGCGACCGCGAGGCGATTGGTCTTCACCCGGCGGTATTGCAGATCGCGCCACCATTCCCAGATTCGGGCGAATCCGCGGTTTTCGGGCCGGATGAGGAATTCCTCTCCCCAGATCTCGTCTTGCCCGCCGCGCCACCAGATGCGGTCGACAGCATATTGCTCCTGCAGGCTGTCGAAGGCAGCGGCAATGGACACCTGCGAATCCAACGGGGGAAACTCGAGCAGATCCTGGGCATCTCCCACTGTGAAGTAAGCCGTGCGGGGATTTCCATCCGGAGGGCTGGCCCGCAGGGAATTTCCCCCCGAGGCCACCGCCCCCACCACGAGCAGCAGCGAGAGACACCAATTCAGCCCCGCGGACCTCGCCATGGTAAGTTCCCAAAAACTGGGGAAACCGGAATCGGGAGAACGCGGGCCAATGACAGGTGGAAGGGCCGTCGAGCGCGTCGGCCCTCCCCCCCGCCTGCGCGTTCCTAAATGTCGAGTTCTTCGTCTTCGATGAGGTTGGCTTCCGCCATGATCAGCTGGTATCGCTGGGCCGGGTCTTTGCCCAGCAACTGGTCGAAGGTCTTGTCGGCTTCCAGCTGCGCCTCGATGTCAACCCGCAACAGGATGCGCGACTGCGGATTGAGCGTGGTCTCGGCGAGATATTGAGAGGGCATTTCTCCCAGTCCTTTGAACCGGCTGATCTCGGGAGTGCGTTTGGCGGGGAGGGCGGCCAGGAAGGCCTCTTTGTCGGCATCAGTCAGGGCGTAGTGGATCTCTTTGCCGACCGCGATGCGGTACAGGGGAGGTTGGGCGAGGAACACATGCCCGGCCCGGATCAGTTCCCGCATGTGCCGGAAGAAGAACCCCAACAGCAGCGTCATGATGTGGTTGCCGTCGCTGTCGGCATCCATCAGCAGAATGATCTTGTGATAGCGCAGGCCGCGGATGTCGAAATGATCGCCAATCCCGGTCCCCAGGATCTCGACCAGATCTTTGAGTTCCTGGTTGGAGAGCGCCTTGGGGGTGGCCAGAGATTCGGTGTTGAGGATCTTGCCCCGCAGGGGAAGCACCGCCTGGATGCGGCTGTCACGACCCTGCACGGCACTTCCTCCGGCCGAGTCTCCCTCCACGATGAACAATTCTGATTCGTCGGCCCTGGTTGACCGGCAATCGACCAGTTTGCCGGGGAGCGAGCTGCGGCGGTTGGTGGGAGTCTTGCGGCGGACCTCGGTGGCGGCGTCGCGGCTCGCCATGCGGGCTCGGGCGGCGAGAACAATCCGGCCGATGATGGCGTCGGCGAGATTGGGATTGCCGTTGAACCAGTTCTCGAGCGCCGGGCGGACCAGTGCGTCGACCTGTGCGGTGATCTCGGGATTGTTGAGCCGCTCTTTGGTCTGCCCCTGGAACATCGGTTCGGCCAGGAAGACAGAGAGGATGCCGACGATGCCCTCGCGAATGTCTTCGGCGGTCAGTTGAATGCCTTTGGGGGACTTGTTGTGGATTTCCAGATAGTTTTTCACCGCTTTGACGATGGCCGACCGCAGCCCCGCCTCATGGGTTCCGCCGGCGTGGGTCCGGATTCCGTTGGCATAACTGCGGACCTCTTCGTCGGTGGATTCGGTCCAGCGCAGCACCACTTCGATTTTGCCCGAGTTGTCTTCCCGCGCCGCGGAGAAGACCTGGTCGGCCACGGGTTTCTTGCCCCCCTCGGTCACCAGCTTCTGGAGGTAGCCGACCAGCCCATCGGGGTGATGGTAGTGGATCTGCTCTTTGTGGGCTTCGTCGTTGTAGGTGATCGACAACCCCCCCTGGACATACGAGATGTCTTCGAGGCGTTCCTTGATCAGGGCGGTGTCGAAGGTGGTCTTGCGAAAGATGGATTCGTCGGGGCGGAAGAAGATGGTCGTCCCCCGACCACGGAATGGCTTGACCTTCTGCAGGGTGCCTACGGGCTTCCCCTGGCGGAATTTCTGGAACCACTCGAAGCCATCTCGATGGACGGTGGCGGTCATCTCGGTGGAGAGGGCGTTTACCACCGAAGACCCCACGCCGTGCAGGCCCCCTGAGCGGGCGTAGTTCTTGTTGGAGAACTTGCCGCCGGAGTGGAGGGTGGTGAGGATCACCTCGAGTGCCGGGCGCTTGAGCTTCGGGTGCATGTCGACCGGGATCCCGCGTCCGTTGTCGGAAATGCTGGCGGAGCAGCCATCTTTGTGCAAAGTGACGGTAATCTTGTCGCACTCGCCGGCGAGATATTCGTCGACCGAGTTGTCGAGGATTTCCCAGAGCAGGTGATGCAGCCCACGGGAATCAACCCCACCGATGTACATGGAGGGACGTTTGCGCACCGGCTCCAGTCCCTCGAGGACCTCGATGTCCTTGGCGGTGTAACCGGATTTGGTGGTGCTCACATGTTCCTCCTGAAGACTGGGGGGGCCTGAATCACAGGCCGACCTCGCGACGAGTTCCCCGGAAAGTGGGCTGTCTGGGGCCTGCGTTTGGTCTTTGATCCAGTGGGACGGTATTGCGGGGAGGGCGAGTGGGTCAAGGGGGCGGGCAGGGCTGGTCTGGCGTGCCATGTGGAAACCGTGATTTCGTTCCCCCTGAGGAGAAGGGCAAACAACCGGGGTTGTATTGGCTCCGCAGGCTGACGGGGCGTCGCACCGGAGTCGGAACTGTCGGCACAGCCTGTCAGCCTGATCCAGCCGGCCGAGTTTCACACTGTGGAAGGTGCGGGCTGTAGTGGAGAGGGTGAATGCCAATCATTCCACCCGATGGCGGGGGTCGATCAACCCAGAGACAGAGTCCCCGCGTCGAGTGCTTTGAAAGGATTCCATCGGAATGGCCACTGCGGCGCCGCACCAGATGCGCGAGCTTGCGACTGAATTTCCCACCGTACCGGCCTGGAGAGTGGGCCTGGTCGGTGTTGTCGCGCTGGTTTTGGGTTATGGGGCAGTCTGGGGATACGAACGGTGGCGCTACGAGGAGTTTCCCGGCTACCTGCAGGCCAGTTCGCAACTGGTGGTGGCGGGGCGTGAGGCGATTGTCGAAGCGTTGCTCGTTCCGGCGGGGGCTGAGGTACTCGAAGGGGCTCCACTGGCTCAACTGGCCGATCTGGAGCTTGAGAGACGCCTTCGGGAACAGCGGCTGGATGTTGAAACCCGCGAGCGCGATCTCGCCCATCTGGAGGCCGTGCGGGACAGCCGCATCGCTCAGGAAGTGCTGGAGTTGGAAGACCGGGTCTTCGATACCCGGATGCGGGCCGCCGAGTTTCGGCGTCGGGTCGAGTCTTTGACTTCACCCCCCTTCGCCACGCATCGCTGGCCCACATTGGCTCATCCACGGCGTGGCACCCCCTGGTGGACTCCGGAACCGGCTCCCTGGCGGATGGATTTCAGCGACAAGACGCAAATCCAGCAGATGGTCAATGAAGTTCCGGCCCCGCTGGATGCGCACAAGGATCGCAATCCTCCGCTGGATGTCGGATCCGAGATGGTTCCTGATCAATGGTGCGAGCAGCGGATCGTGGAACTCGAGCGTCGAATTGACGAGATTCCGGAAAAGGTCTCGCGAGCGATGCGCATTGATACCGAACAGGCCCGTCTGCAATTCGCCCGTCAGGAACTGTCGCTGCTCGAGCGTGAGCAGTCGAAGCTGACGGTTCGTGCCCAGAGGCAAGGTCGGCTGGGGCTGTTCCTGAAGCAGGTTGGAGAACGAGTCACGGCACAGGAACCGCTGGTGCAGCTGTTTGACGAAGAGCGTCCCTACCTGCTGGTGCAGATTCCCAGCGAACGGGTCGCCGACTTTACCCCCGGGACGGAACTGGAACTGGTCTTCCCTGGCCAGCGTATCGGCTGGGGCCGCGTTGGCGAGATCCCGCCCCAGACGTCGCAGGCAACCGGCACCAACGGAGCCCTCGGCACAACGCTTGTGGATGTGCATGTGATTCCCATGGGAGGTCTGTGGCCCGAGCTTCCCTTTGGTTCGCAAGTGGTCGTTCGGCGGCCGCGCTGAACCGGTGGTTGTGCGGGTGATTCAGTCCTGGCCAGTCCTCCTGGCGGGGGCTTACCGATCGTTTCCCTCCCATGGACGGATGACAGTGTTGCAACCCCGTGCTTTTACTCCCGAGGCTGATGTCGACTCCCGCGAGCCCGTTTTGGGATTTGTCATCGTGGGAGGGCCGTTGGTGGGGGCCCAAGTCCGGGATTTGCGGCTGGCGAATGAGCTCTCGAGGCGTGGCTACCCGGTGCATGTCTGGTGGGCGTTCGATCGCCCCCGGAAATCGTGTTTGGATTCCTCTGTTCAGGAACATTTCCTGTTCAGCTGGTCTCGATACATGGTTCCCCGTTGGCCAGGCGCGTCGGATCAGATCGGACGGATCGCGCAGAAAATCCTGCCGGAAAAGATCCTGTCGATGGCGGCGCAGCGATTGCCGGGAGTGATGGAAAGACAGCTCCGGCGGGTTCTCCGGGTGATCTGTCACGGGGTGGAGCAGGACACCGGGTTGATTCGCCGGTTCGCCACGGAGATTGAGGCCGCGGGAGTCACACACCTGCTTCCCAATCTGGAAATGCTGGCTCCGTTTGTCCGCGCGGCCCGGGACCAGGTCCAGTGGAGGCCGCGCTATGCGGTGACCTTCCAGGGTTACGAGGTGTACGCCAACGACGCCCGGCGGATTGGTCTCGAGGAAACCCTTTATCAGCGTCTGGCGGAAGTGGTGCGGGCGTCCGATTACCGTGCCGTGGCGGTCAGCCAGCCGTATGCCGAACGGATCCAGCGTGAAGTCGGACTGCTCCCCACGGAACTGTCGGTCATTCCTCCCGGTGTCCCGGTGGACCAGCCACTGGACCGGGCAGAGGCACTGCGCACGGTCCAGTCCTGCTTCCCGCGGTATCGACCGGAGATTCCGCTCGTGACATACCTGGGACGACAGGATTCGGAAAAGGGACTCGACCTGCTGTTGTACGCGTGCCGGCTTCTGGTTGATCGTGGTCTGTCTCTGCAGGTGGCGCTGTGTGGTCCGACAGCATTTGGGGACATCTATCGTCGCGCCTGCGCCCAGATTGCGGAGCATCTGAGGATCGAGCCCCTCCAAGCGGGCTACGTGTCAGACGACCTGCGTTCCGCCCTGTTCCGATGCAGCCGCACGGTGGTGTATCCGTCGATCCACGAAGAGCCATTTGGCATGGTGCCGGTCGAGGCGATGGCCCAGGAAACCCCGGTTCTGGTTCCCGACCGGGGAGGCATTGCCGGTGTGGTGGAGGCGGAGGGCCATGTGGGGGGACTGCATTTCCGTTGCTGGGACAGTGGGGCCTTGGCATCGCAATTGGGAAATCTGATCCATAGCGAGACCCTGCATGGTCAATTGGCTCGTGGTGCCCGACGGGTGGCCACGTGCTTTTCTGTTCACAATCTGGGTCAGCGTGTCCTGGGGCACCTCGGTTTGCCCCCATATTTCTCCGATTTCTCGATTCAATCGGCGAAGATTGCCGCAAATTCCCAGTCGGTCCCCCGGGCTGCTTGATCCCCGGTAGACACTGGTGAAGAATTGAGGGCTTGAACCCCCGGCTGTTCCCGGGGGACAGATCTCATTCTGAACCGGTGCAGGGATGCGCCTCTCCGTCCTTTCGGGGGGACTTTGCTCGTGATCCGTCTTGTCACAGGTTGGGCTCGTCACGCTTTTTATCCCCCCCGCCGTCGCGTTCGTCGCCTCCCTCCCGTGGCGGCTCTCGAGTGTCTCGAATCGCGGCAGTTGTTGTCGATGAGTTTCAATCCGGTGCTGTTGAATCAGCTGCCGGCGGGGAAGAGCACCCTGTTCGCGGTCTCCGTCACCGGGCAAGACACCGCCCAGGCGGTGAACTATGCGGTAACGACCAATTCGCCGGATGTTCAGGCGGAGATTCTGCAGGGGACCTCCAGTTGGCGCATTCGGGTCAAGGACACGACCCCCGGGGTGCCGTCATTCGATGATTACCTGACCTTCCAGCTCTTCGATACCGCCGCGCCGAACGCCGTTCAGCAAATCACGAAGCTGAGCAATCCGGATCCTGCCAACAATGGTCAGGTTTATTACCTCAACAAGTTGATCCACAGGGTGGCCTCCTATGTTGTGCAGGGGGGATCGCTCAATGGCAGCGGAGTGGGAGGCTCGGGGCAGACCCTTTCAGCCGAGTTTGCTCCGTGGCTCACGTACAACAGCCAGGGATTGCTGGCACTGGCGGACGCCGGCCAGGACACGGCCGATGCCCAGTTCTTCATCACGCCGATCGATCAGGATCTGGGAAGTTTCCAGCAGGGGTGGAACTTCCGTTATGGCATCTTTGGGATGCTGACGGGAGGTTTTGACACGCTGCGCAAGATCTCAGCACTCCCACGGGTCTCCAATACGGAAACGCCGGTGAACAAGCCGATCATCACCGCCGTCGAGACCTTCACCGACAATCAGACGGCCGTTTTGAAAGTCACCCCCAAGGCGACCTTTTCGGGGGCGGTCACGGCGGCAGTGACGGCGAATAACGGACCGGGAAATTCCATCAGTCAACCCCTGAATCTCACCGTGGTGGCGGACACGGTCAACGATCCGCCCTGGCTGGGATCGGTCACCAATCAGACGGCCATCCAAGGCCGTCCGGTTTCTTTCCAGGTGCAGGGCTTCGATCTGGAGAATGATCCCCTGACCTTCGTGGTCAAGGATCCGAATACCTGGGCGGCCCCAGTGAATGTCGCGGTCCAGGTTTCGCAGACTCCCGCCCAAAACGGGAATCCCGCGGTTGCCACCGTGACACTGATTCCCGATGTGGCCTTTTCAGGAAACGTCAATCTGGTGATGGGAGTGCGGCAGACTTCGGCCGCCGACTCCCGTTCCAGCTACAACGAACAAAAGTTCGTGTTGACCGTCAATCCGGTCAATCATGCCCCCACGGCTCCCGGCGGGACCTCCACGACAACGATCAACACGAATGTGAACTTCACCATTCCCGGTGATGACGGGGATCCCGACAAGACCCAGGTTTTGACGTTCACGAAGGTCGCCGGGCCGTCCAATGGTTCATTGACCATCACCAATCCTGCGACAGGCGCTGCGACCTACCAACCCAACCCCGGTTTCGTGGGGACCGACAGCTTCACCTATTTCATCAAGGATGACGGCGGGACCGCCAACAACGGGGCAGACACCAGCCCGGTCGCGACCTATACCATTCAGGTCGGGTCGAATTCCGCGACGGGATTGGCCCTCGTGGCCTCCAGCGACACAGGTTCTTCGAGCACGGACCGCGTCACGTCCGATGACACTCCCACGTTCAATGTGACCGCTCCCACCGGTTCCAGCGTGGTGTTGCGCGTCAATGACCGGGTCAATGTTCCCATGACCGAGACGGGGAGTGGCACCGGGATCTTTGCCGCCACACTCAACCGCGATCAGGTCCGCGTGGGAGCCAATCAGGTGGTCGCCACGGCAACCACCGGAGGTCAGGCTTCCACTCCGACCGCTCCGCTGGAATTCATCCTGACCCCCGATTACTCGCAGCTCTACACCATCGTGGGGGATGCGGGAACCCAGCAGGCGACGACCTTCCAGTGGATCGACCGGAATGCCGCGCTCTCCAGCGAATTTGGCTGGTTTGTGACCGACGCCAACGGTGCGGTGGGGGGCGTGGCCCCCGGATCGGCCAACTACACACGCTCCGCTCTCGGACATGCCTCGCGCAAAGTGGTCTTCGATCGGGGGACTGCGGAGGGAACCACCCGCACCCAGAACCTCACTGGGGGAGAACGGGTAGTGTTTTATCTGGCGGTGGGAGTTTCGGCCGATGAGGTTGCTGCGGGGTCAACGCGAGGGGCGGTGTACTTTTCGCACAATTCGGCCAACCCCGATCGCCTCGATCACGTGCATACCCACGCCGATCCCCGCACTGGCCAGGTCTTGCTCTCGTGGGAGGACATGCACGGAGGGGGCGATCGGGACTACAACGACTTGGTCATTGGTGTGACTCCGGGAACGACGGCGGCGGTGTTGTCCAACCACCCACTGCGGCTCAACAGCGGGAATGGTCAGACCACCCCCCTCACGGTGACCCTGCGAGCCGGTGAAGGCGGAACAGCCCGGTCGCGTGCCGATGGGGAGATCGGGCTTTACTTCATGTCCAATGTCGGAGGAACCGTGAATGGAATCGCCCCGGGAGCGGCGGGGTATGCCCAGGCGGTATTGTCTTCGGCCACTCGCCGGGTGGTCTTCCAACAGGGTGACACTGTGGGGACCGCCAAAACCCTCACTCTGAATGGAGGCGAATTGCTGGGCTGGTATTACATTCCGGAAGGGACCGCGGCCCAGGTGTTGTCGGCCAATGCCGCCAACAGCGCCAACCTCTCTCCCCGCGCCTACTTGTCGCTTGATGCGGCCAATCCCGGGGGAGGTGAGAACTTCCGTTGGTACGGGACTGAGGGGAATGGTGTCGGGCGGTCGGAAGCCGAAGGGGCCGGCCCGCTGACATTGCACCTCGCGGGGGGTCTCAATCCCCGTCTGAATTCGCAGTCCGACTATCGGTTGCAGATCTCTCAGCCTGGCTGACGACAAGAGGTGATTCTTTCCCCTCCCCTCGACTGATTGACGCACGGACAGACTGGTGAACGGCGAACGGAAACTGAGGGCCCGCTGGGTTTTTCCCGTGGCGGGCCCTCCCGTTTTTCAGGGAATGCTGATCGTCTGCGATGGCCGGGTCGTGGAGATTTCGCAACGGACGGCTCCCGACTGCGAGGATCTGGGTAATGTGGCCATCGTTCCCGGACTGGTCAACGCCCACTCGCACCTCGAGCTGAGTGACTGCCGAACCCCCCTGACTCCCCTGCAGCCATTCACCACCTGGATTGGCAGGCTGCTCGAGCACCGCCGCGCGCGTTCTGCGCTGGCAGAAGGGACCGAGAGACGGACCCCTTGGCAGCAGGGGGCGGCTGAGTTGTTGGCGACAGGAACATCCGTCGTCGGAGACATTGTGGATGCCGCCTGGCACCCTGCGGCTCTTCCCGGCGAGGGCCCCCTGACGATCGCCTTCCGTGAGCTGCTGACTCTCTCCCCAGGCCGGATTCCCGAACTTTTGTCTGCCGCCGAAGCTCATCTTGCCGCTTCGAAGGTTGCCGGTGGCGTGCCAGCCGCCGGTGGGGGTGAGTGGAGACCCGGTCTTTCGCCACATGCCCCGTACAGCGTGCATCCGCAACTACTGAGGGGACTGGTCGATCTCGCGTGCCGTTGGCACGCTCCGGTGGCCATGCACGTGGCTGAAACTCGCGCCGAACTGCAACTGCTGGCGGGACAAGGGGGGGAATTTCAGGAGTTTCTGCAGCGGATGGGAGTGTGGAACCCGGAACCATTCCAGGGGGATTGGCAGATCCCTGACATTCTTCGGGAGCTCTCCCGGGTTCCCCGGGGGTTGGTGGTGCATGGCAACTTTCTGCAGAAAGAAGATCAGCAGCTGCTCGCGAAGTCGCCGCAACTCTCGGTAGTCTTTTGCCCGCGGACCCACGCCCAGTTTGGGCATCCCCCTCATCCCTGGCGCGACCTGTTGAACCAAGGCATCAACGTGGCCCTGGGGACCGACAGCCGGGCGTCCAATCCCGATCTCTCTCTCTGGGGGGAGCTGCGGTTTCTGCGGCAGACCTTTCCTGAAGTTTCCGGAGAACTGCTGTTGGATCTGGGGACGCGTCGTGGGGCCCGTGCTCTGGGGCTGGATGCGATGCTGGGGGAGATCTCGCCGGGGTGGCGAGCCGACTTCGCGGTGGTGGCTCTGCCGGATTGTTCCGATCCTGCGGATCCCCACGAATTGCTGTTCACCCCGGCAAGTCGTATCGTGAAGACATGGATCGGAGGCCATCCGGCCAGAGTCTGACGCGGGGAGACCGGGATGGATCCGCTCTTTTGCGCAGCGGATGGCCAGCCCGATGACTTCGCGACGTCGATGATGGGTGTCGTGGTTTCTCGCAGAGGACAAGGCGTGCGTACCGTGTTGATCGGTGGTCGGGGGCAGTTGGGGACTGCGCTGCGCAGCCAGCTGGGAGAAGACGTGGTTTCTCCCGACCGGGCCGAATTGGATCTGGCCCACTGGACCCAGGTTTCGGAACGGATCCGTGCCTGGCGGCCCCAACTGGTGATCAACGCAGCGGCCTACAATCTGGTCGATCGGGCCGAAGACGAGCCCGAAGTCGCCTTCCTGCAAAACGCGTTCGCCCTCCGGCATCTCGCGCGGGAAGTCGACTCGGTGGGAGGCACCCTGGTGCACGTCAGCACCGATCATGTGTTTGGTCTTGAGGACAGTCCAGGTCATCCCTGGCGAGAGAGCGATGCACCGGGACCGGTCAGTGTTTATGGAGCCAGCAAGTTGACCGGTGAGTTCTTTGTCCGGTCGCTCTGTGCCCGACATGTGATTGTGCGAACCTGTGGTCTCTATGGAGTGGCCGACTCCCCGGGCAAAGGGAATTTTGTCGGAACGATGTTGCGTCTTGGGCGGCAACAGGAAGAGGTTCGGGTGGTCGATGATCAGCACTGCACACCCACACGGGCCACCGATCTCGCGCGGGCGATCGTCGACCTGATCGCAACGGGGGCGTCGGGTCTCTATCACGCCACCAACTCGGGGGCGACCACCTGGTGTGGATTTGCCCGGGAAATCTTCCGCCTCGCGGGAATCGCCACCCCGGTCATTCCCATTCGCTCCGCCGAGTTTGCGGCCAAGGCTCGGCGGCCTGCCTGGAGTGTGCTCTCCGGGGACAAACTCGCCGCCCAACGGGGCCTCCCGATGCCCGAGTGGAACGTCGCCCTCGCCGAATACCTGGCTGAGCGGGGAGAACACCATCGTGGGTGAGTTTCCCGTCGTGCAGGAATTGCTGCCGCCACCAACGATTGAGGCAGCCCTGCGGGCCTGTGCTTGCTGGCCCAATCCCATTTTGTTCGACAGTGCCCTGCCGCGGGGAACTCTGGGCCGGTATTCGTTTCTCTCGGCCGATCCACGGCTGTTTGTCTGTCGGCCGCGAGTGGGCTACGGTGAAAACCCCTTTGATGAACTGCAGGCAGCCTTGCTGCGGTGTGCGCCGGATGTCGCGGCGAATCTCCCTCCGTTTCAGGGAGGAGTTGCTGGTCTGCTGGGGTATGAACTGGGCGGGGCCTGGGAGCGCATTCCGGTGGCCCCCACCGACGAGTTGGAATTTCCCCAGGTGGCCGCCGGTCTGTATGACTGGGTCCTCGCGTGGGATCACCTGGAGAACCGGTGTTGGATCATTTCGCAGGGATGGTCCGAGACCGAATCCTCCCGCCGCGAGGGGGTGGCGCGGAAACGGGTCGCTCAGGTGGTGGAACTCTTGCGGCAACCCCCGGGGCGACCCCATGGGGGGGGACAGTCCCGGGTGGTGGAGCTTGGGGCCAATCCGTTTTCCCTCACATCGATGCCTGGACTGTCCAGCAACTTCAGCCGCGAGGGGTATCTGGCGGGTGTCCGGCGGGCGATCGAATACATCCGGGCGGGAGACATCTTCCAGGTCAATCTGTCGCAGCGTCTGGCGATGCGCTGCGAACGGGATCCCATCGAAACGTATCTCAGGCTGCGCCGTGTGAATCCCGCCCCATTTGCTGGTTTTCTGGCACATGACGATTGGGCGGTGGTGAGTTCCTCTCCGGAGCGTTTTCTGGCGATACGGGACGGAATTGTCGAGACCCGTCCCATCAAGGGAACACGGCAGCGGCGCGGCATCTCCGAGGCGGACCTGTTCACCCGGGATGAGTTGCGGGAAAGCGGCAAAGATCAGGCCGAAAACGTGATGATTGTCGACCTGCTGAGAAACGATCTGTCTCGGGTCTGTCAACCGGGAACCGTGCGGGTTCCGGACCTGGCGCGGGTCGAAACCTACGAGACAGTCCAACATCTGGTTTCGGTTGTGGAGGGACGTCTGGCCGCGGGACAGACTCCCTGGGGTCTCCTGGCGGCGGCGTTTCCCGGCGGCTCGATCACGGGAGCTCCCAAGGTGCGGGCGATGGAGATCATCGCTGAACTGGAGCCGACGGTGCGAGGCCCCTATTGCGGATCGCTGTTTTACATCACGCCCCAGGGGACGATGGACAGCAACATCCTGATTCGCACGATGTGCCTGCGCCATGGCTGGGCTGCCTTCCCGGTCGGCGGGGGAATCGTGGCCCAGTCGGAACCGGTCAATGAGTATGTCGAGACGCTGCACAAGGCTGCGGGCATGTTGCGGGTGTTCGCATCATGAGTGCCCGGATTCTGTTGATCGACAATTACGACAGTTTCGTGCACAACCTGGCGCGCTATCTGGTGGAGTTGGGCTGTGCGACCGAGGTTGTCCGGAATGATGTGTTGACGACCGGGGAAATCGCCGATCGGGCCCCGGCGGCGATCGTGATTTCCCCGGGGCCCTGTACTCCGGCGGAAGCGGGAGTCAGTTGCCAGGTGATCGCCGAGTTGGGAATGCGGATTCCCATTCTGGGAGTTTGTCTGGGACACCAGGCGATCGCGGCTGCGTTGGGGGGGCAGATCATCCGGGCCCCCGAACCAGTCCATGGCCGAACGTCGTGGATCTCGCATCATGGCCAAGGAGTGTTCGCCGGTCTGCCCAACCCCTTCCGGGCCATGCGCTACCATTCGCTCATTGTGGATGAAGGGACCTTGCCCACCTCCCTGCGGGTGGTGGCCCGGAATGAAGAGGGACTGCCCATGGCGTTGGAACACACATCATGGCCGCTGTGTGGAGTGCAGTTTCATCCCGAGTCCATTCTGACGGAAGGGGGACATCAAATGCTGGCCAACTTCTTGCGGCTGGCAGGTCTGGACCCCGCCTTGCCCGAGACGACCGACCTGGTCTCTCACCCGACGGACGACGAAATCTGGAAGAAACGGCTGCAGTCCCGTCCCATCCATTGGTGAACGGTCATCAGGCAGTGTCGACTTCGGTTTTCGTTTCGGGAGGATTGAAACACGTTTGCAGGCCGCAGCGTTTCCGCAAAACACCTGTGGTCTGCAGGAGTTCTTCCCCACTCCGGGACTTTTGCCTTCCGCAGGGGGACGTGTCATGATTCTGCGTAGCCAAGGTCGGCTTGTCGCGAATTGGCCGTTTCCGGGGATGTCTCCGGGAAAACCTGTGTGAATGTTCCGAACTTTCTTCCGCAAGAACACGGCCTGTTTCCAGGCCGGATGTGCTCTGCATGGCTCCTGACTCCCCGATGTGTGCTGTGGAACCGTCTGTGCGGCCCCCGCGCGACCTGCTCACGCAACCCTGCTGGCAAGCTGTCGATCTGGGGCGGCCGATGCCCGATTCGAAACATGCCGTTTCGGCCTGTCTGCCGCTCTGGGACCACAACATCCGCTACGAAGAGGCTGATGCCGCAGTGGTGGGTCAGTTGCAGGCGGCCTATCCCCGGTTCTGCCTGCACCCCCTGGTCAGGCAGTTGATCGAGCGGGAAGTGGGGGCCGCTGGGCCGGGTTTGGTCTTTCCTTCGGTGCGATCGGCGGAGCGGGCCGCCCGCCATGTCCGGGAGCGGGGAGGGGCCGTCACCGGGCAGCGCACTCTGGCTGATGGCTGCACGACCCTGGTCACCACGGGCCCCGCCGACTTCCCCAGGTTGCGAGAGTATTGGCAGCACGCGGGCGAGATCGTCAGCTCCCGGGCGGCCGAATGTCTGCTCTCGGGAGAGCGGGCCTCGGTGACCGAGACCGCCACCCGCAATCTGGTCCGGCAAAGGGTGGCGCAGTTGGGGGGCTGCCGTGAACAGGATGTGTGGTTGTTTCCTTCGGGAATGGCGGCAATCGCCGGAGTCTGGCGGGCGATCCGGCGGTTGAATCCCAACCTGCCCACGGCCCAATTCGGCTTCCCTTACGTCGATACACTGAAGATCCAGCAGCGGTTCGCTCCCTGTCAACACCTGTTCTTCCCGCGCGGAGATGCCGCTGAACTGGAGGCCCTGGAATGGCAGTTGCGCGAAACCCCCATCGCCGCGCTGTTTTGCGAGGTGCCGACCAATCCGCTGCTGACCCGGCCCGATCTGTCCGCCCTGCGCTGTCTGGCCGACCGGTATGGTTTTTATCTGGTGGTGGATGACACGCTCTCGGCGATCGTGAATGAGAACGTGCTGCCCTGGGCCGATGTGGGTGTCACCAGTCTGACCAAGTACTTCAGTGGGCAGGGGGACGTGTTGGCGGGGAGTGCCCGGTTGAATGATGGATTGGATACGGCCCCCCGGCTGCGCGCGGCCATCGAAGCCGAGTTCGAGGAACTGCTGTGTGATGCCGACTGTGCGGTCCTGGAAGCCAACTCGCGGGATGTGCGTGAGCGGGTGCTGGCGATCAACCAGACGGCAGTGGGGTTGGTGAACCGGCTGCGGCAACACCCGCTGGTGGACCGGGTGTATTACCCGGATCCATCGGATCGGACGACGGGGCGTGGCGGATTATTTTCGCTGCTTCTGCGCGATGCCCCGCGGACGACTCCGCTGGTGTTCGACCATTTGCGATTGTGCAAGGGCCCCAACCTGGGAACCCGGTTTACGCTCTGCTGCCCGTATACGATTCTCGCCCATTACACCGAGCTGGAGACGGTGGAACAGGCGGGCGTTTCACGCTGGCTGTTGCGGGTGAGTGTGGGGCTTGAGCCGCTGGACGAGTTGTGGAACCGGTTCCAGGACGCGCTGGAGGCGGGCCGGCCGGTGTGATCTGGCGGGCGGCCGTCGCGGAGCAGCAGACCGTCGCGTTTCACCAAACTGTCGCGGGCATCGCGGACGTCGCTCGGGACGTGTGGTGGGGACAGCCCGGCAGTTCCGGCTACCAGGGAGTTTCCATCATGTTCACGATATTGCGGGCCAGCCGGTTGACCGCCTCGGTCTCGGCAGTGGCCAGCGATTGACCAACTTCCGGAGCGTACTCGGCCTGAGCCAGCAGTTGTCGGGGCATGCGGGGGAGGTCGAACCCTTCCTGACGCAGCACTTCGCCCGAGCGGCGATCCACCCACTCCGCAGTCACCTGCAGGTTGATCTGCAGTTCGCGCGCGTCGCTGTTTTCGGTTTGCCCCAGGGCCCCCTTCTGCAGTTTGCGAAAGTGCAGGACCAGTGAGGTGTCGGCCTCATCTTCATGCGCGATGCGAAAATGGGTGCGCATCTGGATCTGTTTCTGGACCGCTTCGGCAATCTGATTCTCGAGGAACCGCCGGTTCGAATCGGATTTGGGAATGCTCACCGCGACCGAACGGACTTCCTGGCTGAAGGGGGCTCCGATGTTGTAGCCGCAGCCGGTGCAGGTCAGCAGCAGCAGACAGGCCAACAGCCAGCCAGCCTGCGGCCGCGAACTGTGTGCGGTTTCCGGCCGGAAGGTGGGTGACAGAGAAGCGGGCATGAAGAACCAGGGGCGGGAGTTGGTTTGAGGCTGCGGCGTACGGCCGGAGGGTCCGCCGGGATCACTGGGGTCGGGGAGCGGTTTTCTGTCGGATGGCGGCTTTGGCCGGTGCCTCTGGCGTTTCTTCTTCGGCCGACACGGTCACCACCTCGGTCTCGTAAATCGGCTTGGGCAACAGGCCAGCCGCATGATCGGGACCCAGTTGGACCAGTTTCTCCTTGGCTGCGAGTGCCCGCTGGCTCTCGGGGGAGGTCTTGACGAGCGACTCGTAGTAGAAAGCAGCGGCCGATTTCTCGCCCCGCCGGCGATGGTATTCACCAATCTCCCAATCGCGGTTGGCCAACTCGGAGTCAATCCGGGCCAGATCGTTTTCCAGCTTCTTCTTCTGCGGGGCCTCGGGGAAGAGCCGGAGTGCGCTTTCCGTCAACTGTCGGGCCTCCTCCAACTGCTTGCCGTCGTAATGAGCCCCCTGGTAGGCCAACAGGCTGGCATGGGCTCCCAGCACATAGGCGGCCATGGCCACCTCGCGATCAGCGTACTGTTCCCGGATTGTGGCGAAGTCACGGTCGGCCTCGATGTAGTCTCCGCTCCGCAGGCGGTGTACCGCGTGCATCAGCAAGGCATCATCAGCGAGGGGCCCGGTCGGGTCGTTCATCCAGACCGACCGCAGGCATTCCAGGGCCCGGCCTTCGGGGTCAAAGATGGGCTTGCGACGATTGGCGACATTGATGGGGAACCAGACTTCGGTCGGAATCTGGGTATCCGGATTCGAGTCGATGCCATGTTCGGAGCCCATCTTGGCGAAGTGCGCCAATTCGACCTCGGCGGCGTTCTTGGGGTATCCCAACCAGCCGAGCGCGATGTCGTACAGCCTCTGGGTGGACGTCTCGAGATAACGCGTTGAGGGGTGCTTCTTCAGCAGTTCCTCGTACTCGTCCTGGGCCTTGGCGTATTTTTCCAGCCGGTAGTCGGCCTCGGCGCGATAGAACATCGCGTCTTCTTCGATGGGCTTGTCTTTGTACCGTTTGACAATCTTGTGAAGCTTCTTGCGGGCTTCGGCGAATTGGTGGGCGTCGAATTCCGCCTTGGCTTCCTCAAATTCGGCATGACCTTCGAGTTCGGCCAGTTGCCGGCCTCCCTGGGCGTCTTCTGCCGCCTGTTTGGCTCGTCGTCCGGCAGGTCCCATGATGTTGCTGACATCGAGATTGTCGAGTGTCGACTTGCACCCTGGCCAGGAGAGTGTGCACAGCCCCAGCAACCAGACCAGCAGAAGTCTGGCCCGCGGCGGACGAGGGAACGAGCCGGGCTGCGGCCTGAGGGACGCAGTGCTTGGGCCCGAGAAAGAATGGGGCATGTCACATTCCACGCCGGGATGCGTGGCCGTGTGTGAAGGGGGGCAGAGGAAGGGAGTCACGAGGGGAGCAGTCGTGCCGGGGAGCTACAGGGGAAGGTAGCGGAGGGTTTTCGGGCGACGACCGAGGAGGTTCGCGATGAGGGGGTTGAGCAGACGGCGGAGTTCCGCAGACTGTCGAGAGGTCAACAGCAGACGCTGCCAGGTGGTCTCTCCCTCGGTCGTCAGTTGAACGAGGGCCGCTCTGGTGGAGGCGGCAATCAACTGACGGGTGGGAGAGGCGGCAGTACAGTGCGGGCAGACAAGGCCACCCGCCGAGAGATCGACTCCGTAGTGGGTGGCCTGATCCAGAGGCTGCCCACACAGAACGCACAGTTCCAGCTCGGGAAGATGACCGAGGTCCCGCAGCAAATCCAACTCGAACTTCGCCACGATCAGAGCCAGGTTTCCTCCCGACTCCAGGGAGTCGAGGGCGCTCTGGGCCGCGTCGAAGAGCCGGGGGTGTGGCTCATCTTCCTCACACAAACCGTCCAGCAACTCGGCCAGATAGTAACCTGCGTAGAGATTACCCAGACTGTTGGGGGGCGGCGCAAATCGTTTCAGCAGCTTGGCTTCCGTCAAGATGTCCAAACCGCCGGACGATTTGCGGAGGATTACTACCTCACATTGGGCCAGCAGGTCAAGAGCAGCCTCGAAGGGGCCTTTCAGGCGCTTCGCCCCTTTGGCGATGGTGGCCAGCTTGCCAAAGTCACTGGTGAACCAGGTGATCACCCGGCTGGATTCGCTCCAGTCCGCCTGCCGGATGACCAAGGCCGTGGTCTTTTCAGTGGACAAATGAGCGGTCCTTGGGAAGGGGAGAAGAGGTCTGGGAAGGGAATAGTCGAAACCACGAGCGGCGGCAAGCTGGGGAGAACCGGCACAATCCCGAGGATGATCATGCTGGTCCCCGGTTTGGCAAAGTCCACCGGGTTGAGGCTCAGGTCATCTGGATGGATAGCCGACGTGATAGACAGAATTCGTTGTGAGAGGCGGAGGAAGGTGCGCGATGACAGTCTCCTGTCGCGCCAGCTTGACCGGCGGAATCGGTTCGGTTTAGAATTCCGTTCCGCACCGCGGACGGTCTTCCGTAACGAGGGAGACTTGGGCTCCACAGACCCGGAGCAGAGAGTGATGCATACCCCGAACCGCAGGCAGTTTTTGGGATCGTCGTTGGCGGCTGTTGGGACCGGTTTATTCTGGCCCGCAACCTCTTTCGGCGACATTTTGCCTCGTGTGGAACGGGTGGCTGCTCCCATGGTGACGGGACAAGAGCAGGCTGTCCAGAAGGACGTTTGGGCTGCCGAGGTCCGGTACAAGCCGGTCCGCATGGTGGTGGCCCAGGTCACCGATCCGGCGACTTACCAGTCTCAGCGAAAGCTGGTGTGGTATTTGGCCTATCGGGTGGTGATTCGCCCCTCTTCGGCCCTGTTGGATGACACCTTGAATACACCGGATCGTCCGGTGTTTGTTCCGGAGTTGACTCTGACGGTGGACGACGAAGGACGTGAGCAGTCCTATCCTGATCAGGTACTGCCTGAAGTTCTGCCGGCGATCCTTCGCCGGGAGAAACATGAGTACAAATCTTCGGTGGACGTGGTGGGGCCCCTTCCCGCCATCACCCCCGAAGATTCCCGTCGGATTGTGTCACTCGATGGAGTGGCCACCTGGACGGGAATCAACCCCGACACCAATTACTTCTCGATCGTGATGTCCGGTTTTTCGAACGGATATCGCCTTGTGAAGGATGAGGAAGGGGGGGAGCGGTTGGAGCGGCGGATGTTGCGTCAGAGATTCTGGCGCCCCAGCGACCGATTCGACCAGAACGAAAAGGAGATCCGGTTCAAGGGTGAGCCGGAGTGGTTTTACCAATAGGGCAGCCAGGACTGAACTGGCCGCCACGACATGCCCACGCGGCAAGTCCAGAGCAAAGGCAGACACCAGAGATGGCTCACAAGAAGGGTCAAGGTTCTACTCGCAACGGTCGTAACTCCCGCAGTCAGCGGCTGGGTGTGAAGAAGTACGGGGGAGAAGTGGTCATCCCCGGAAACATCATCATCCGCCAGTGCGGGACGAAGTGGCGTCCTGGCAAGGGCGTCGGCTTGGGGAGCGATTACACGATCTTCGCCCTCGTCTCCGGACGCGTGAAGTTCGATCAGGAAGGGCGTCGGGTCAACGTGGTTCCCGATGCTTCGGTGAACTAACCCCCCCGGTTACGACTCGGCTCGAGTCCCCTTCGCCGCCAGACGTACTGTCCGTGCGCAGCAGTGCTGAAGTCGGCGTTCAAAAAAAGCCCGCGATTCCTGAGGGAATCACGGGCTTTTCTGTTGGTCGCTTCTCTCGCACCCCGACTTCCGCAGATCTAGTGAAGCGAAGGGATGTCCACGCCACGCAATTCAGCCGGCGGGGGAGTTCCGGGAACTGTCAGCTCGATGACACCCGCAGTGCGTCGTCTGCCGTTATCGGTCGTGACTACCGCCCCCCCCCAGCCGCTGGGGCAAACCCCTCGATAATCTGATTGGTGACTTCCTGGGGCTGCACATCCTGGGGCGGAGTGTAGTCGAACTCACTCGCGGGAATCGGTTCGTTCAGGACCACATCCCGGAAGTCCAGCACCAGCATCGGCTTCAGCACATCGCGGTTGGGGGATTTCTTCAGGTACAGCAAGCGATAAGGAAAGCCAGTCTCCTTGTCGAGGTAGATCCGCACCTGATCGGGAACAGTGGGGGGCAGCAACCCAGGACTGCCACCCGTCCCGGGACGCCGCATCCGGGCGGCCACAGGTTCCGACCATGTTCCCGAAATCACCAGGACCGGACGATCGCGGAGAGTCTCCTCTTTCACCGCCCCCAGTTTCATGTCCTGCTCGAGACTGGTCAGCAACGCCGGCAGCCCTCCCAGACCCATCGAGGTCAGCAGGTCGCTTTCCGTTTGTTCACTGAAATCACCCGTCTTCCGGGCGGCATCGAGAATCTGCTGGACATTCCGACGGGTCAGAATGACTTCACGGTTCTTGGGATCCTTCTTCTTTCCCCCTCCGCCGGCGTCAATCTGGGTCAATGTCCAGAGCACGGTCCCATTGCAGACCTCCAGCAGTGACCCCTCAGACTCTCCCACCTTGATCGCCAGTTCCATCCGCATCTGCCAGTCGCCCGGCTTCAGCGCCAATTGCAGATATCGACCCTCGGCCCGGTAACTGCGGTCGGCCAATGTCACCTGTTCCACGATGCGGGCCCGAATCGATGCGTGCCTGAGCATCTGGTCACGAGACCGTTTTAATTCGGCAGCCGCAGTCAGGGTTTTGCCATCTCCCGGCGGTTTCGGACGCCCTTCGGACTGAGCGATAAGTCTTTGGGGGGCAACAGGTTGAGTCTCTTCCGTGCGGTCTGGTGCCGACTCCGATTGGGCTCGCACTAACGACTCTCCCACGCAGCCGACCGTGAGTGCCAAAGTCAGGAGGAATCGGTTGCAGAGGTTGCGGTGAGTCTTCATGACGTCCGGATCAGAGAGGTTTTGCCAAAGAATCTGAAGCGACTTTTCCGAAAACATCACTTAGTCAGTGGGTCGCTTGCGGATTCTACCAGACCGGTCTACGTCCGGCGACGGCAGTCTGTTGGCACCCAAGTTCAACGCACGAGGCTGGCGGGGGAGGGGATCCACCGCATGGAGCGGTTTCGTGCAACATTCCCGGTTTCAACGGCGGCGCCATGGAGGGCCGCGTGGGAACCAGGGGCCCCAAGTTCCTGAGGGGGACGTTCATGAAGTACTACCTTCTCGGTTTGGCAACGCTTGTTGCCGTCTGCGTCGGCTGCCAGTCAGCCGGTCGCGACCACTCGGCGATGCGGAACGGCCCGCTCGGTCCGAGTGATCAAGTTGTCGCCGCTCGTGGTAACGGCGGCCGTGCCTACGGGCATGGTCACCATCGGCCCTATGTGGCCCCTCCGGCTGAACAGCTGGTGCGGCCCGGCCCGATGGTCGACGGTCCTGGCCCCGGCGTGCTGAACGCCATCGGGGGCATGGGGAGTGGCTACGGTGGCTTCGGTGGCGGGACCACCCAGGTCAAGTTCATCGAGCCGCTCGACATGCAGGTCGGCTGGCAGATGGAAGGGGGCTTCGCCGAAGCCCAGATCTCGGCTCCCGGCCGGTACAACTTCCACCAGGGAGCGACCTACCGCCTGAAGCTGACCAACATTCCCGGGGCCGGGCGTGAAGGATTGGTGTTGTACCCCACCCTGCAGGTCTACCCGTCGCATCCGCAGACCGAGGCGTTCCTGTCTCACAATGCGGTCCCCCTGCAGATCACGGAAGAAGATCTGGACCAGGTTCAGTCCAGCAATTTCGTGACGAAGGTGATTTACCTCCCCTCGGCTGAGCACCAGGAACTGGCGGTGGCCAACATCGAACAGCTGGTCTCAACCCGCCTGGATCCGGGTCTCGACCCCGTGGCGGAAGCCGATCGTCGCGGAACCATTCTGGCCGTGCTGCGGATCGGCAACATGGACATGGAAGGAGCCGCCGGCGGAGCTGGACTGGGAATTCATCCTGCCAACGCCATCAAGACGGTGTCGGGAATTGAAGGGGACTACGCCGCCCCGATGCCCATCGGCGGGATCGGTGCCAATGGGCACGGCATTCCCGGCCCGATGATGGTTTCGGGCCCGGTATTCCCCGGAATGCCCGCCCAGCAGCCTGTCTGGGGCATGCCCATCACCGGCACCCCGATTGGTCTCGCGGGTCCTCCGCATCTCCCCTACGGGGCTCCGGCCGGTCTCCGGTCGCACACCGTGCGGAACATGTCGAAGAATCACATCCCCGAGCCCACCCGCGACCTGCTGATCGATGTGAAGCACAGCCCGGGAATCAACTATCCCGAGCCTGTCCGACACATCGAATACGAAGAACGGCACCCCGTCTTCCAGCATGAGTAGTTCGGGTCCCCAGGGTCGCTGACGACCCCCTCTGAACTCCGCCCCCAGCACCAACCCGCTCGCAACGGGCGGGTTGGACTGGGGAGATTCATGGGGTCGCACGTCCTCGACGGCCGTGTGCCGCAGCAACCTGGTGACTTTCCCCAGTTGTTCCACATCGCGTCGCGAACTTCCTGCCAGTCGGTCACACTTTCACCACCCGCCGAGCCCCGCCATGTCGCCTCTCGACCTGCTCGCCCGACTGACCTCGCCCGTCGTCCGCAACTGGCCGGTCTGTGCCCAGCACGGTCTGGCTGGTGCAGCCCTGTTGGTTGCCTGCGTTGCGACGACTGCTGCCGAGGCCCAATCGGCCCGGGTTTCCCAGCGTCGGCACCAGCCGCTCAGCCAGCACACGGCACCGGGTGTGGCGGCCCGCTGGGCCACCATGGTCAATCGCAAGGCGGCCCACAAGCCCCAGCCGGTGCGGGTCGATCTGCCGGACGGCATCGGGCAGGTGGCGTTCTTCCAGGGGGGAACCTCCGAAGAACTTCCGATTCCCGAACACAACCTCGCGGTCCTGCATGTTGGATCGCTGTATCGCTTCAGGATTTCTGATCTCGCCGCCCATCCGGGTGTCGAGCTGTATCCCACCATCGAACTCATCGACAAGCTGCATCCCCCCTGTGGGCGTGAAAACGAGTTCCCGGTTCCCGTCGCCTTCACCTCGGAGGAGATCGCCCAGGCAGTTCAGGGGCGTCTGGTGACCAAGGTGATCTATGTCGAGCGTCCGGACCACGCCCTGCCCGTCCGGGGCAATGCCCGAGACCGGGCCTATCTCGCCGAACCGAATGAGAATGTGTTGGAACTGGCCCAGCGGGATGGACGTCCCGTCGCCATCGTTCGTCTGGGAGGACGCACTCCCGACCTGGCTCGGCCCGAGCCCGGATTCTACGGAGATCCCGCCCCCATCGCCGTCGTTCCCGAGGTGATCGGGCTCCAGCCGGCCGCCGACTTCCCGGAGGTGCTCCCATGACACTCACTCAATCCCGATTCGCCGGGCATTCCCTGCCGCACTTTGCCCGCTGGACCATGGCCACTCTCGCCCTGTCGGCGAGTGCCTGTGGATCGCTGGCGACCAGACAGGCCAGCCTCGACACCCGGCCCTCGGGTTCGATCGCCGCCCCGTTGCATACCGGGGCCTCCGCCCCCTCGGCCCGGGCCCAGTCCGAGAGTCCCGAATTTCTCGCTGATGAAGCCCCCGGGACGGAAGCCGCCGGCCGTGTCGCGATTGTTCCTGTCAACGGCCGTCGGGCTCTGGTCCGGCAATCGCTGCGGGCGGCGTCACGCGTCAGCATTCCCAGGCCCGGAGCTTGTCCCTCGGGGAATTGTCCTCCGGGAATTCCCTGCGAGACCTGTGCCGACGGCTGCTGTGATGAAGACCGTTATCCCGACGAGTACCTGTGTGACGGCGGCGATCGTGACGAGCCTGTGCACTACGACCAGGAAGGGATGTTGGGCCTCGACACGCAGGACACCGTTGCCGAGTTCCATGACTCAGAGAACAAACGCCGGGTTCGCCGCACGAACGAAGTCTGCGTCTACGCTCCCCGGTTTTCTTCTGTGACGGTCATCAGCGGGGCGTTGGAAGACGCCCTGCAGACGAAGGCCAATCAAAATCAGCAGGAGGTGCGGCAGGTGGCCGTGCACCGTCCCGACCTGTTGGTGGTTGCCCGCCAGCGGGACCTGGCCGATCCACTCACCAGCAAGGTTCGCGGCAGCGTGGTCCTGAACGCCGACCTCGCCTTCGACGTCAACCGCCCGCTGGCGCCGGCCTTCCTGAGCAACGAACTGGTTCCGATCACCTACTTCGATTATCTGCAGGTTCAGATCGCCAAACAGGCCCAGGAGGCGTTCGAAGCGATCCAGGTGCAGAATGCTGTGGTCTGGACCCGGGTGCAGACTCCGGTCATTGTCGCGAAGGACGATGCCGTGCAGATTGTCGAAGCCAGGTTCAAGGTCGAGGAGCTGGCCGGAACCGATCCCAAGGGGCCGGGAAATCTGCGGATCACCAAACTGGCTGATCTCAAGATTGCCGCCCAGGACGACGAAATCACCTTCACAATCCGCTACCAGAACCAGGGGGACAGCCCGGTGACGGAAGTGACGATCGTCGATAACCTAACCCCCCGGCTCGAATACATCGAGGGGTCGCAAACCAACAGCCTGCCGTCGCAGTTCGAGACGCTCGACAACGGCGAGGGAAGCAAGATCCTGCGCTGGGAACTCGACGCCCCACTCCCCGGCCGCACGACGGGAACGATCACCTTCCGTGCCCGGGTCCGGTAGTCGGTCTGCAGCACGCCACGAAGCAACCCAGGATTCCCGCGAATCCTTCCCCCGCCAGGCCTCGTGCCTGGCGGGGGTTTTTTCATTTCCGAACAGCCTGCGTTGGCTTTGTTCCCGCACGCGGGCTGTGCGCGGGCACCATTATCGCAGGGTGAAGGCGGGCAGCTTCACGATCTCGCCACCCTTCAGTGCCGACTGGTGCGCACAGATTCCCACGCAGGTCCAGTTGGCCGACAGGGTCGCATTCGGCCAGGGATCGCGATCCTGGATCAGTGCGCTCACCATTTCGTGCACCAGGTGCGGGTGCGAACCGCCGTGGCCACCCCCCTGGATGAACGAGAGATGCTCGGCATCCTGAATGCTGCGGGTGAACTTGCGGATGGGCTCCGGCAGCAGGTGCGCGTAATCGGGCACTTCGACCTTCGACGGAATCTCGTGCTCGGGCTTCTTCGCCGTGTGGATCACGTGCGGTTCATTCTCGACCAGCGTCCACTCGAAGCTCTTCTTGGTGCCATACACGTCGAAGCTCTCGCGGTACTGGCGGGCCACGTCGTAGAGGAACCGCCAGATGTGGGCCGTGACATCCGAATCCTGAAGTTTGATATGGCAGGTTTCAACGGCGAACCGGTTCCCCGACTTCTGGGCGATGTCGTCACGCACCGTTCCCGAGCCGAAGCAGCTCACGTACTCGGCCCGCTTGTTCATCAAACCCAGCACCGGGCTCACGACGTGCGTGGCATAGTGCATGGGAATCATCCGTTCCCAATAGTCGGGCCAGCCGTCCATGTCCTGGGGATGCGAGGCGGCCAGATGCTGGATCTTGCCCAGTTCTCCCTTCTCGTACATCTCCTTGATGAACAGGAATTCGCGGCTGTAGACCACGGTCTCGGCCATCATGTACTTCAGGCCGGTCTGTTGCACCGTCTCGCAGATCTTCTGGCAGTCTTCGACCGTGGTCGCCATGGGGACCGTGCACATCACGTGCTTGCCCGCCTTCAGCGCTTCGATCGACATCCAGGCGTGATCGGGAATCGGCGAGTTGATGTGGACGAAATCGACTTCCTTGTCGGCCAGCACGTCGGCGAATTTCGTATAGCGTTTGGCAATCCCCAGCGTGTTGCCGACCTTGTTCAGCTTGTCTTCATTGCGCTGACAGATCGCCACCACGTTCGCCTGTGGGTGCGCCTGGTAGATCGGGATGAACTCCGCCCCGAACCCCAATCCGACCATCGCCACATTGACCTGACTCTTTCCCATGATCTGCTCCTGGTGCGTGTGAGCGGCCCACGCAGTCTGTCCGCGTGTCAACCAAAGCTGAAAACTTGCAAGGCACTATCGCCACCCCGCCCCGAAAATTCAATTCTCGGCCCGCCCGAGGGATGCCGTACCGCTGATCAGGCCCTCCGGCTCATTTCAGCGCAGAGACGCACCTTGACCGAGTGGTCGAGGGGGGAGGATCTGTTTCCTCCGGTTGGCAGTCCGTCTTGATCGGCAGGGGGTTGTGAATGAGAATCCTAAGGCACGCTTCTTCTGGACAGCACTTCCGAGGCATGCCGATCTCTCCCGCCCCGCATCCGTTCCCCCGGAAGGCTCGCTCCCGACACAGGGGCCCGATGGTGAACGACTGACTCCGCGGCAACAGGCCCGCATCCAACGGCTGCTGGAGGCCAGGGATGATGCCGACTCCTGGCCGGAGTGGTCCCTGCTGACGCCGCAGGAACGCTGGCGGGAGACTTCGATTCTGTGGCATTTTTATCTGCAGGCTGGAGGATCTCTTGATCCCGAACCCGATTCACAAAGTCCATTCGACGCTCTCTATCCACGCAGTCCGCCACCTGCTTATGGGGGGGCAGGCCTGCGTGTTTTACGGCGCGGCGGAGTTGAGCAAGGATTGCGATGTGGTGGTCTTGAAGATGCGTGTGACCGGGCAGACCGTCCCCCGGTGAAGCAGGAACGGGAAGAACTCCGCCTCCACCGGCCGCGTCGCCCGTGAGCCGCCCAAAATGCAAAGGGCCCGGGAACGGTTGTGCCGTCCCGGGCCTTCCCCACGCAGGGAGGACTGCGCATCGCTACTTCCGGGTTGTCTTGAACTCCATTTTCAGGTCGAGTTCCGAGGGCAGCGGGGTGTTGTTGACTTCGAAGTCGATCGTCCCCTTCAGCGCGATCTTCTGGGTTTCTTCGACAATGACTCCCCCCTGTGCATCAAACCAGATCTCGCCTCCCGATTTCTCGGGCTTCAGATCGCTTCCTTTGAGCTTCAGCGGCAGGGGAGAATTCGGGTCGAGAGCGAACTTCACCTCTTCAATCACGTAGGTGATCTTCTCCACCGGCTTCCCATCCCGGTCCTCCGTCCCCACGTAGGTGTATTTCGCCGTCAGCGACAACTGCTGACCCGCCCCCAGATTTGTCGTTTCCGTCCGCTCCCACGTGCTTCCCTTCTGCACCAGCCCCGTTGGCAGCCGCTCAGTAGCCTGTTTCGCCGCCCGCTTCAGATTCTCGGTCTGAAACTGGTCTTTCACCAGGGCCTGCACCTCCGGTGCGAGGTTGTTCAGAAACTGCTGGTCGAATTCGACTCCCACCACAGCGTCGTCCTTGTCGTGCACCATCGTTACCGATTGCTGCAGCAGCGCTTTATGCAACGGCCGGACGGCCTCCAGGGCCGAGGTCCCCGCTGCATCCGGACTCTTCGAGTTGAAGTCGTATGTGCCGGTGGGAGCCTCAATGTGCGCTTCGAGTTCTTCGACCTTCTCTTCGATCCGCAGCCGTCCCAGATCGTCACGCTTTCCGCTTTTGGCCCGCACCAGCCGGCGGTTCTCAGACGCTGTTTGCTGGTTCATCCCCGCGATCTTCAGCGTCTGCTCGACTTTGACCGACGTCTCGACCAGCGATTCCTGATTCTCTTTCAATTGCCGTACCAGCTTGACCTGCGCCGGGCAGACCGCCGGAAGTCCCGCCACCAAGAACGCCACCATCACCAACCACGAACGCGACATATCTGAATCACCTGGAAAAACAGGACAGCCCCGGCGAGATCGCAGCCGGAACAAGACAGGACTGCGGGGTATCCGCCCGCCGCCGCACATTGCCCCCCCGTACTGTTTCGCTCACTTCGGAAGATTCTTGACGTTTGCGGAACGGAATACAAGACGCGAGATCTCAGTTCATGTTCAGATCTCGCCCACCTCCGGCCCGCTCACATCGGGGAGACTTCATGGGACCTGGGTTTGCGGCACGTCGGGTTGTCTCCCTGGGGGTGTCGTGCTGTGCTGCATCTGTTCAGGTCTCAACCCAGACCGGCCGCGATCAGTCCCGGACTGTTCCCGTGTTCGGGCCTTGGCTGGGTCCCCAAGGGGCTTACCCGGCACCCCGGGGCGGTCTTGGCGTTCCCGTTCCCCAGTTCCGCGCGTTGTATTCGGCCGAGCCCCCCCGTGGAATGGACAGGATCTGCCACTCTCCCTCGGCAAACACCCGGGCCAGCAACACAATCTGCCCGCAGTGATACGCCACGTGCGCCAGCGACCGCTGCAGGGCCAGCAGTACGGTTTGTGCTTCTCCCCGAGTGTAAATGGTCAGCCCAAGTTCCTGCGTCTGCAAATTGTCGAGGGCGTCCAACACGACCTGCCAGCCGGCGTTCCAGCGGGCCAGCAGTTGCTCGCGCGGTTCGTGCTGTTCGAGGAACTCCCCGTCGCGATCACGCCACGGTTTTTCGCCATCCGTGGTTCGGAAGTCGGTCCAACGTGAGGTGAGATTCCCGGCGATGTGTCGCATGATGATGGCAATCGAGTTGGTGTGTTCGTCGAGTGCTCGTCGCAAACCCGCATCGCTCACCTGGGCAATCGCGCGATCGGCCGCCTCTTTGTGCGACAGGAATGTGTCGCGGGTGCTCCTGAGATAGTACCGTGCCACGGTCTGTTCCGACTGAGATCCCATCCCTTGTTGCTCCTGGTTTTCAACTGGTCCGGTCCCCCCGGCCGGTGAAATCTCACCGGGCGAGACGATCGCTTCGAATGAACGGCCCTGCGTCTTCCGGCGATGGCAGAATGTCGGATCTCGTCTTGCCGCAGGGCAACGCACCACAGCCACCCTTCCCCATCCTGTTGATCGACCGGTACGATCGCGCGAGTCTGGACAGTTTGTGCGCACTCTGAAAGGTACCCGATCATGCCGGCCCCCGCCTCCCTCGAAAACGCCACCCCACTCCGCCCCACAGCCCTCCGCGGTTGGTGGCTCGGGCTGGTCGTGTGGGGGATTCTGGGGCACGACCCCCGAGTGTCGGCCGAGCAACCTCCCGAACCTCTCCCCCCACGTCCTCTGAACGTGGTTTTGATTCTGGCCGATGACCTGGGCTGGGCCGAGCTTGGCTGTTTTGGCCAGAAGAAGATCCCCACCCCCCATCTCGATCGTCTCGCGTCCGAGGGAATGCGCCTCACCCAACACTACTCCGGGGCACCCGTCTGTGCTCCTTCGCGCTGCGTTCTTCTCACCGGCCGGCATCTCGGTCATGCCGAAATCCGGGGGAACCGGCAGGCCAGCCTCACCAACCCCCAGTTCACGGAAGGCCAGCATCCGCTCAGCGAGCAGGCCCTGACGTTTCCCAAGGTGCTGCAACAGGCCGGCTATGTGACCGGGGCGATGGGCAAGTGGGGCCTCGGCCCCGTGGGCAGCACGGGGGAACCGGCTCGTCAGGGAATTGGCCACTTCTTCGGCTACAACTGTCAGGCAGTGGCCCACAGCTATTATCCTGCGCACCTTTGGCGAAATGACCAGCAGATCCCCCTCAACCAGCCGGCCATTCCCGGGCATCTCCCACGCCGGCCCAAACCCGATGCCGCTTCTGTCGAAGCGGAGATCGTGGCGGCCGACACCATTGGGCAACACCATGCCCCCGATGAGATCATCGCCGAGGCCGAAGGGTTTCTGCGCAACGAGCACGAGCGCCCCTTTCTGCTCTATCTCCCATTCATCGAGCCCCACGTGGCCATGCATCCCCCGCTGGACGATCTCGATCGCTTTCCCCCGCAGTGGGATTGCGAGCCCTATCGCGGCGAGGGGGGCTATCTGCCGCATCCCCGCCCGCGTGCCGCCTATGCCGCGATGATTTCCCGGCTCGACAGTTACGTCGGCCGGATCCTCCATTTGCTCGACGAACTGCAGCTGGCCGACCGCACCCTCGTCATTTTCTCGAGCGACAACGGCACCACGCACGCCGTCGCCAAGCAACCATTTCATGTCGGGGGTGTCGATGCCTGGTTCTTCCAGAGCACGGCCGACCTGCGCGGCTACAAGGGGAGCCTGTACGAAGGAGGAATCCGCGTTCCCACCATCGTGCGGCTGCCCGGCCGGATTCCTGCGGGGACCGAGTCCAGTCATCCCTCGTATTTCGCCGACTGGTTTCCCACACTCTGCGAGGCTCTGGGGCTGCCTGCCCCGGCGGGGCTCAACGGCGTCAGCCTGTGGCCGTTGCTCACCGGCGGCTCCCCTCCAGTGCGTGAACGGCCCATGGTCTGGGTCTTCCCGGAATATGGGGGACAGGTGGCGGTCCGGCTGGGAGACTTCAAGGTCATCCGGCAACGGCTGAAGACGAAGGAGCCCGGTCCCTGGGAGGTCTACAACCTCACGACCGATCGGGCCGAACAGCATGATCTCGCGGACCAACATCCCGAGCTGATTGCCCGGGCCCTCGAAGTGCTGCGGACCGAGACCA